>Ga0213859_10000058_pt1 | contig 46680 bp, 55 predicted proteins | sample PICome_2_FD_160133 | JGI IMG/M metagenome (GOLD analysis project Ga0213859, IMG submission 160133) | Coastal seawater microbial communities near Pivers Island, North Carolina, United States - PICO304 | ecosystem: Environmental > Aquatic > Marine > Coastal | place: USA: North Carolina...
TGAATGGTAAACTAAATTGTCAACTGTATCAACGTAGTGCAGATATGTTCTTAGGTGTACCATTTAACATTGCAAGTTACAGTCTACTGACACATATGCTAGCACACATCTGTGATCTGGAAGTTGGCGAGTTTGTTTGGACTGGAGGCGACTGTCACATTTATATGAATCACTTAGAACAAGTACAAGAGCAACTAACAAGAGACGAACGTGAACTGCCTTACTTGTTTATGCCTCCGTTCTGTGATTTAGAAACATTATTAAACACACGAACATCAGATTATAAGTTAATAGGCTACGATCCAATGCCAAGTATTAAAGCGCCAATGGCGGTATAATAAATAAATTTATGAAGTATTTTACAAAACTAGATTACCCAGAATACGATTTAGAAAATGCTTTAAACAATTTAATAAAAAATAATTTAATAAATTGGCATCATGGACAAATCTGTATTAATGGAGTAAAAGAAGATCCTAGCAATCAAGCAATTGGTTGCGGTAGTTTATATTGGGATTGGGATAATTCATATTATGATGAAAACAATAAACTTGTAGTGCCAAAACGTACCACAATGTATACAGAAAAAGATTTTACTGTTTTTAATCCTACCTTCAATGGAACAGAATTCGAAGAGATGTATAATATGCTTGTACAACATCATGCTGTAGGAAGAATACGTTTAATGAAATCAAAACTAAAAACTTGTCTAACATGGCATACAGATGATAGTACAAGAATACATTATCCTATTAAGACACATGAAGGATGTCGTATGGTAATCGACGATGAAGTAATGCATTTACCAGTAAATACTTGGTGGCATACAAATACAAAAAAACCTCACACTGCATTTAATGGTAGTACTGATGATCGTATACATCTTGTTGTTTGTTTATTGGACGAATAAAATGTATAATATTGCAATAACAGGACATACCAGTGGACTAGGATTAGTTTTATATCAGCATTTTCCACAAGCAATTGGATTTTCTAGAAAAAACGGATATAACTTATTAGAAACTGCTAACATTAAAAGTATGATTAATGCTGCACAAGATTGTGACATTTTTATAAACAACGCATTTCCTGCAATTGCAGCGGATAGTGCCGAAGGTATGAATACACAATTAGATATATTATATAAAATTTACCAACGTTGGGAACATCAACAAAACAAATTAATTATTAACTTAGGATCAAATACAAGTGATGGTATCAAAAAACATTTCTGGCCATATGCTGCGGCTAAAGCAGCTACTGATAAAGCATGTGAACAGTTAAGCTATTTGAAAAACGGACCATCTGTGTGTAATTTAAGATTCGGTTATATTGATTTACCACATATAAATGAAATGGTACCAAACGAAAAAAAAGTGTCGATTAAAAATGCAATTTCAGCAGTAGACTATATTATAAGAACATTTGAGACAGGAAATACAATTAGAGAGCTTACTATAATTCCATGATAGAAATTGATTTACCTGACAATATATTAGAAAAATTATTGCACTTATCGAAACACGGAAATGCAAGTGAAATGCATGAACTAAGCATTATTGAAGAACAGGATCAAATCGAAGCTATTGTGTCTGAGTTTATCGATACAACTTATTACCACTACGGTAACTTGTTTTCACATATTAATCCGTTTACAACGCACGCCGATATTTCTGATTTAAAACAAACTATAATGCTAATGCCGATAAGTGCAGATCCATCTCAGCATTTTGTAGTATTCGATCAAAAAATAAACAATTTGTCACCGGTTAGTTGGATATGGAATTTGTTCGACGACAAAACTGACCAAGAATTAGCAGATATGTATTATCTAAGTGCATTAAAATCTAGACCGTGTGAATATCCATATATATCCGGATTAACCAATCGTCCCATTGATCAAGAGTTAATGAAACATTTACCGTTTTCCGATGAGTTTTACTATAGTTTGTCGGGAAAAGCGTGGCCTTATAAACCTGGAAAAGCACTTATATTTTCTGCAGTACATCCTCATGCAACAGGATTAATGCAAAGCCCTAAAATTGGGTGTACAGTACAATTTAAAGCACCTTATGAAAAAGTTATACTTGGTCTGAATTCATCAATACAACACACCCAATTTTAAACTCAGACTGATGTGCTGTTCCATGTATTTGACTGGATTTAAATACCAATGCTTTACCTGGATTCCAATTCCATGCTATACCAGTTAATCCATGATAAAAATCTTTATTACCGTGTGGTAGTAAATCTGCAATTTCATTCGGCAATGGCTTATCAGTCAAATTAGATACATGTTCAGTGTCGCAGGGTCTGATACCAACTAATACTTCAGACGGCAAATGATCATTGTCTGAATCAGATGTATTTTGATGCGAAGGTCCTGCAGGTTCATGCTTTTCGTGTACTACTTCTTCAAGTCTCCAACTCATGCCATGACTGTCAAATGTCTGATCGAATACCATTAGCCGTTGTTCGACTTGTGTGTTTTTATAGAGAGGAACACAAAGATTATATATTCCATTTTTTTTATAACGATCGACATGTAATGGAATAGCTTGTGTATGTGCATAAATGTATGCGGTTTCCATTATATCTGTGTTTAAATAGTCACCGAACGCACGTTCTCGCAAATCAGCATCTACATTCATATAAAACGGATTTTGATTCGCATTTATATCTACATGTTGTTTAACATAGTCTAAAAGTAATTCTATTGTACTTTCTTTAATATCAATTTCATGCGGCATGTTCGATATCCAATGTACCGTCAAGACTGAACATCAAAGCAATACGAGGCTTGTCGCTCATGTTTATCACAGCATGTGGATATCCGATATTTAAGAAATATGCATTGCCATCTTCTAAGTTGTATGCTTCTAATTTACCATCACGTTTAAAAAGATTAACTACGTTATTTCCGCCGTAAATTGGACAAATGCAACGTACTGCATAACTAACATCATAGTCTACATGAAATGGAATCATCTTACCTGGTGCTAATTTTGTAATACGTACACGACTAGCAGGAGATTTACACTGCTCTACAATACTTTGAATGTAACTTCCAGTATAATCTTCTGTAGGAACATTATACAAATGTTCCTCTCGACGTCTCAGACGTTCTTTAATACTCGCTGTATAAGGAAGTATTTCACTTGGCTCTGTTAAATTAATTTGTTCAAAGTTGTCATATACATCTTTTACAAGTTCCATATGGTTATCACAAAGCATTGGATTTGCACTACGTACATCTGTAAACTTTTCTGCTAATCTATCACTTTCAAATCTAAGTTTATCTAACTCGATATTGAGATTTAAGTTTTCTATTGTAGGTAAGTCTTGCTTTTTCATGATATTCTCCAATATACTATAATATATTTATTCTTGTCTTTTTTTCAATTTGTATTCAAAAAAGTTTTCATCGTCGTGTATGTTTATTAATTTATATCCAATAAGTTCGCTCACTTCTCTGAGCTCTTTTGCACGACTAACACGTTTTTCAAATGTTAAACTTGGAACAACTGTGCTTACCCATTCGGATTCTTTGTTGTTGTCAAATGTATACAGATGACTAAATTTATCTGTCAATGGTGTATTGTCTAATAGACGCAGTGTTTTTCCAATAGTAATATCTATACCATGTTTATAATAACTGTATTTGTGTAATAAGTCAATACTTTTTTGATGGTCATCATCAGTTTCTGTCGGATACCCAACTAAAAACATTAGTTGTATTCTTATATCATTCTTTGCACATTGATCCAATGTATAAATCATGTCTTCTTCAGTAAATCCTTTAATGATATCATTTCGGACTTTTTCACTTCCGCTTTCAATACCAATACTAACAGAATGGCATCCTGCTTTTTTCATATTAACAAAATCGTCTGGTGGCATTTGTGTTTCTGATCTACATATAAATTGCCCACTCCAAACTATTTTATCTTGAATATTACTGTTATACCTTGACATTACATAACACAAATCACGAAATGCTTTCATACTTCCATTGATTAGACTATCCATAAATCTATAAGAAGTTACTCCAAACTTTTCTTTGTTACTAATCATTTCTTGCGCAATATTTTCTCCAGTTCTAAATCTATAAGTTGGCCATATTGCTGCAACATTGCAAAAAGTACATTTTCGAACACATCCTCTGCTTCCAACAATAGGAATAGAAACTTCACAACTTTTATATTTTGGAAAGTCTTTGAAAAAATCTTCGTAATTAGGATATGCTATACTGTTTAAGTCGTTTAATGACGTTTTGTTTTCTTTGTTGTTTACACTAGGATGACTTTTGCCCTGTAATATATATTGTATTGCTTCTTCACCTTCGCCGTATACAGCATAGTTTGCTAGTCCGTTATTTAAAAAATATTCGCCTACATCAGCACTTCCGATACCAGTATCTTCAGTACCATTTCCGCCGACAATTATTTCAACGTTAGGATAAAGTTCTTTTATAATTTTTGAAAATATTATACCTGGATAAATGTTATAGACACTAAAAAGTCCAATACCAATTCGTTTGCAGTTATCAAATGTGTCTTTATAAATCTGAATATAATCCCTAAAAAGTTGCTCTGCTTGTATATGAGCTTCACAAGAACTATCCATATTCTCAATGTTATGTTGCATAAAATAGTTTATCATTGGTTGCAAGTCGATATCTTGATTTTGTATCCATATATTCATGTCCTTTGCAACACTATTAAATCCAACTTGTTCAGCTGCTGACTTTATGTAATAAATTCCAGGAGTAGGGCTCGGACTGAATATTTCAACTATTGGCATACTAACTACAACCAAATCAATCAATATTATATTCCTTGAATTTTTTTTCTATTTCTTCAATATTTGGAAAGTATGATTCGTAGTTTACGAGTAAAGAAAGTTTCTTATGCACTTTACTTGTAAATGTCAAATCTTCATAGTATACAATATTTCCTTCGCAGTTGTTTAAATGTTGCAGTATGTCAAAGAATTGTTCTAAACTACGATTGTAATCATAATCGACCCAATTAGAGTTTATATCATTTATGTAATTGGTATTTTCGATTTCTACTCCTGCAGTTGACCATTGATTAAAATCTTGAAACAAAAAACTTAAAAACCAACGCCACTTATCTTTACGTTTTAGTACAAGAATTTGATCATCTTTATAAAAGTCTTTAAACCATATATTATAATAATCTTTTTCTTCTGTTATAAGGTAATTAATATGATGTTTGAATGTGTAATTTCTTCCTTGTGATTTTTCTTCATTAAGCCAATTAATTTTTTCTTCCAAACTTAGTTCTGGAGAAATATCAGGATTTAAAAATTCAGATTTTGGCCCAGTAGGATACACATTAGGTAACAGCAAATTTTCTTCTTTAATTTTTTCGTAGAAATAACTACTGCCTGCACGTGGTGCACTTAATAATACTTTCATAAGTAATCCCTAGCATCAACTATCAAATCGCTTTTTGGTTGCCATACAAAGTCTGGATTTTGTAATCTAATGCTATAAACATACTGTACAATAGGCCCAGTTTTAAATAAGAAATCTTTTTCTAATTCTAAACTATTATACCATTCACCTTGTGTCCATTCGTTAAAACTACTAACGGTCATGCGTTTTTTACGCTGATATAATGCATTGATTGCACGTTTTGTAATATCATGTGTCACATAAAGTATTTCAAATCCTTGTTCCCTAGCCCATGGTATCTGTAATTCTCCCATGCGTAATCCACAATGGGTAAATCTGTAATCTTTAAGTATATGATATCTACATATTCTTACTGCAGTATCAGGATCATTTGTATAATGACTACGCTCTGCTGCACTAATAGATATAAGTTTATCTTCTACAAAACACATCCATGTTTCGATATTAGGATCGTCTGGATCATACGATCTTGCTTTGTATTTTTTTAAACTATCGTTGCCTTCTTCTATACTTTTTTCTGCAAATTCCCAAATTTTATCACGATAACTATCTGGATCTTCGCTGTATCTATAAATCGAAATGTTCGGTTGTGATTGCATATTCTTTATATTTGTTCCAACTTTTTTCTAATAGTTCATGCCACAGTGGCAAATCGTAAACACCATGTATTACTAATTGTACACGTTCTCTCATTGAGAATCCTCTGTCTACACCATGTTCAAACACAGCACCATCGTATGCAAATGCATTTGTTTCAGGTGGCAACATTGGATAAATTTGTGTAGCATCACTGTCTCGAGTCATGTAGAAATGTTCATTCTGCCAATCAGTGACACGACTCCATCTGAAATGCAAGTGACTAGGTGCTTGTGCTTTTAGTATATCGCTTATTGCCAATTCTTCATCATAATGACAAGGTATCGCTTGTGGTGATTGTACAAAAAACGCCTGGTGAATTGTTTTGAATGGTAACTCTTTTACATAGTCAATTACTTCAGGAAATGCTTCTAATGCAAAATCGTACCAGTCTGGATCTGCGCCTGCTTGTCCACACATGTTTGGCTTTAGAAATGTTAATTGTCCAACATTTCTTGTTTGATAGTAGTATTGCTGCAGATCCGGATCTTCTGCTAGGTCTGCTACCAGATCCATGTCAACATCTAAGTAAGGAAGATCAACTGGTGTCCACACCATGTTTCTATATCCGTTATATTCGTCATCTAGGCTCAGATACTCGTAACTAGGCCTATCTACTTTAACAAGTGTACCTGGATCATCATTTATATAACGTCTAACTGGTTCACCGTTTTCTAAATATTCAATCTGGTTTCTTTTTATACGATAGTTATTTGTATTGTACATCTAATATTGTCCTATGTCCTACAGGTATGTTTAAATCAAAATCATACCTTGTGTGCTCATAACGGTTAAAATAATTTAAATCCATGTATGGCAAGTCGTCTGTGTTATTGTTATTTACTTCATGTACAATTGCACGTTTAACTTTGTAAAAATCACAAACTCGTTCAAACATAGCTGCAGGATCCGTATTGTATATCAACACACTGCTGAAGACAACAAGATCTGTGCTCATATAGTACAAATTATCCCAGTCTCTAACTTCAAAGCAGTGCTTTGGATACTGTGCACGTGCATACTCAACTGGCTCTTCACTAGTGTCAAAACCATAATAGTAATAATCATAATTGGTCAAATAACGATTGAGTTCGCCTGTTCTACAACCTACGTCGGTTATTCGATTACACTGATGCTGTTTAATAATCTGAGCTATTGTACGATACAGTATACTGGCTTCAGCACTGTCTAAATAACTCATTGCATCAATAGTGTAGTTCTTCTGCAGGTGTGATGTGTTGATAATCACAAGCAATTCTCCAAAGCAATCTGTTTCTATCTAACACAGGTGTGCGTCTATGCAATGTAGTAAATTGATCCATTAACAACAAATCTCCACGTTTGAAGATATGATGATATTGATGTCGACCTCGAAATATGATAGGTTTTAAACGCTCGATAATAGATTCCGGGTCTACTCGCTTTTTACCTTCCCAAGCACCTACAATAAAATGATATGGAAAATAAAAATAACTAAGACCTGTGTGCGGATGTTCTCCTACTAATGATCTGATGCTACCTCTATTTTTACTCATAAATTCAAGTTCAGGATCGTCATCGTCTAAATGATACATAGTATTGTTTTGGAATTTTATTTTAATTTTAATATTACGCCAGTACTCTTGTTCATCTTCACTGAGCATATAAAAAGGATCACTAGTATTACAGATACTCAGTGTGGTATTAATATCTTCTTCAATACAATACAAGCCAATTACAATTTTATCTATTAGATGTCTGCTATTACCATTACTGTGCCACCCTAATTCAGTATCGCCGAACATGCCAATTTTTTTCCCGTCACTGTCACGTTTACCTGTGACAAGAAAAATTTCTGGATATTTTTTTGGATTCATAAACAAATCGGGAGCTTCGCATTCTCCAAACTGTTTCATAGTTGCAATGTATTCACTTTCGGTTAGTTGTTGATCGTGAAAGACCACACAACCTGTTTTTTGTAAGTCTTCCGCTATTTTATGTAAGTCTGCGTTTTTAATATCCGCTGTATATCTATTCGGTGTCATTGTAATACTGTTCCTTAATAAGATCGGCTATACATATTCTATTTGTATAGTTTCTTTTAAATTTATTATACACTGGATCTTGTGTATTTGCAAGCCATACTGCATCACTCGGTTCAAAATTAAGTTCAGCACATATGTTACGCTGATATGGTTCTAGTGTACGATACACAACAGCAGGATCGACACAGTTCATCAAGTGTTCGCCAAGTCCCATACTATAATAGTTATAATACTTAGCACTTTGATGTAATGCTTGTAAACGCTGATCTGGTTTCCTGCTAAAGTAATAGCCTATTCTATAGTTACGTAATCCAAAACACTTACTAAAACTGAAAAATACACGTTCAACATTATCTGTTATTGTAATATGCTGTTTAGCAGTACTTAAAAGATATGCTAAATCTAGCACCACAGGACGATCATCAGGTATATTTCTAAAGTTGCCGTCGTAGCTAGTAGGATTACTAACATAAACAACTTCTCCATCTGTTTTACCTGTAACCCACTGGTAGTCGCCTGGTGTTATTTCAATGGTTCTATTTTCTTGCCACTGCCAATAGTTAAGAGCTTCAGTTATTCCATTAACAGGGTAAATATATTCAAAATTTGATAAATCAACATAAGGCCGAAGATAGTCTACAATTTTTGTCTCAAGAGTTCGTATGGCAATATGATCTCGAAAACGATAACTTTCAACTGCTGATACTACTTCTCGAACAGGGAAAGTTCTTATAGCCATACTCTGATTAAGTATTTGTGTTTGTTTATCCATATTAAGCGTTTTTAAATATGCCGACACGTATTAGCTGTTGTACTATCCAGCCGCCTGTGTCCCAGCGATGTAGTCGAATACGTCTGAAATTATTGTGATGTTCACGATGGTATCCTTCGCCGGCAATTAACAAATTCAACCACGGCACATTTGATCCACCTTCTTCACGATGTCCTATAGTGTTCAATAATCCGAATCCTAATTTAGCGTGTATAAAAGGCATAAGTGCAAATGCTACAAAGAATTTAAAACTGATCAACAAGCTGATGATCCATACCACTGCTACAATTTTAAACCAATGATGATGGCAGAATACTAAAAGTGGATTGGCAAATAAATCTTTTGCATACTTTATAGGTATACGAGGTATGTCCCATGTTGTTAATAATACTTTCCAATATCCTACATGTTTCCAACTGTGTGGATCTTCAGGACCATCGCTGTGTACATGATGCATTCTATGACTTGCGATCCATCCAATGGGACTACGAATAACTGCAATCATAAGCATTGCAAGTCCAATAACTTCAAACCAAATCGGTACACGGAATTGTTTATGGCAATAATATCTGTGAAGTAAAATACTAGCACCCCAATGAGAAATTAATGTTCCCCATAAGTATCCGATTATAATTACATATATCCAATCCATTAAATTTTCCTCACAGCATCGATACTTTCTTGCCAGGTTCGAGTTGCGCTTTCAAAATTAATATTTGCAATAACTCTATGTTTATTGCCTCTATTGATTGCTTCGTGCCATTGTTTGACATTCCATAATACAGGTCTATCAGTTAATGCATATCTACAGACTGCTTCATCGTCTGTTAAAAGATAACGTTCGTTATCTTTGTTGTATGTTTTCCAGTAATACTCACTCCAGTATACTCCTATGCTAGGATCATCGGGTATATATCCATCAACATCTTCGTATTCAGGAAAACTTGTAATAGTGTTTTCGTCGCAGCCGGCAATTGGAAAAATTAAACTTGCTACACTTGATGTATAATGATGTCTATGACAAAAGAATAAATGCTCTACACTTTTAAAACTTGGCTGTGTTATATCACTTTGAAAAAACTTAATTGCTTTTGTAAATCCAATTTCTCCCATTAAGTCGCTTAATTCTTTGTACTGTGGAATGTCTGACAAGTATACCACTTGCATTAATGGCTTGTCTGGATCATATAAAGCATAGTGTTCTTTAATATTTTCTTTAAAAAAATCACTCTCAGGTTCTTGTGTATATATGTTTGGTAAATGCGAAAATATTTCCATACATTGTTCGTACATCCATTGCATACGATCTGTTAACTCAGGTTCGTATACAAAAGGTTTTGATTTTTCAATATCTGTTAATACTGGCATGAGAGTTCCTTTGTATTACTATTTATCTAGAATTTTTCGCTTGGGTATTTTACTATCAGCACTACTAACACATGCAGGTGTTGTACAAACACGTGGTCCATCAAACAGTTTAAATCCTGTTTCTATATTACCTAGAGGAACATCATGACAACTGTAGCTACGCTTAATACTACCGTCAGGCTCACGGATAATAATACCGCTATACCCACTTTGACACATCCATCCTTCAAACTTGTTAAATCCGAAAGCATTAAATCTCTCCGCTTGATCCATATACCATTTTTTGCCTTTACTATCTGTAAACTCTACTTGCATATGCCATGGTACACTTTTGTCGTTTTCGCCTATTGCATAAGGCGGCAATTCGAAACTTGGCCTTGGACGATCTGCCCATTTTCGCTTTGACTCAGTATACGCCATTTGCGGCATACCGTTCCACAATCGCTGTAACATTTCATCTGAATAACCGTCCACGACTCTTGACGCCGTTGGGTCGGATTGTGGCTTGAGGGTAACGTTGATTCCTTGTTCGTGGAAGAATAAAGCATTTTCCCAATCTTTTTCAAACCACTCCGGAACCATGACCATATTGATAGTAATTTGTACATCGTGTTCCTGACACAGGATCAACTTGTCTGCAAAGTCCTGCATTTTCTCACGTGTATTTAAGTGTTCAGTGTGTAAACTAGCGGTTATACTTGCTCTATGAAACGGTTTTGCACGTTCTACATAGTCCTCAAACCAACTCATCGGTCTAGAACAGTTACTTGTCATGTGTATACTAGTGTAATTAGTATTAGGCACATCATCAGCCAGATACCCCAATATGTCCAAGTATCCAGGGTGGAAGGTAGGCTCGCCCCCACTAAGACTAAAGTGAAAACTATTAAATCCATTATCACGTGCTTGCCTCTTTATTTCATCAATAGTCTTAAGACATAAGTCGGTGGGTCTGTGGTCTTTACGGTCTGATCGGGCGTAGGGCCAACAATAGCTGCAACGATAATTGCAAAACCTACCAAGTAACCAACTAACAGTAAACAAATCTCTGTAAAGAAGAGTACGTTGACCCACTTGTACGATGTCGTCGTATGGGATTTTGGTAAAATCATATTCACTCCATTTTAAATCTTCAGTCATAATATTAAAATTCTCCAAAAGCCCATTTACGTTCTAAACACCACCAGCATTTACCACATGGTTTATATTCAAAATCAGGCTTGTAATATGTGTGTACTGGAATATCTTCGCAACTTCTTGTTAATTGTAGCAAATCATCAACATTATATTGTTTATACATATCTGCAATAAATCTTTTATCTACATTTACAAATGGCAAGTAATATCCTTTATCAAAATATTCCCATGCTGTTTGCCAAGTCGGATTATTTCTATTTGCAGACCTGTCACTAACTTCTAGTGTATTTACTAAGTTAATATTTTGATTGTTTATATTTTCAACTGTTACATCATCGGGAGGAATTGCTGTAATTCCAGAGATCACACAATCGATTCTGCTTTCCTCAAATAACTGTTTTTCAAAATCTCTTACGTAAGACATTTGTTGTGTATCTCTGTAAAAATTATAGTGTATGTCGAAGTTATCAAATTTGAGATTATCGATTGTATAATTTATTACATCAGCAGCTTTACGCCCATTCCATCTATGTTTTTCGTCGTTCGAACAACTTATTACATTAATTTTAGTATCGTTACGATTATTATCCTTAAGATATTTAACTATCATATATAATAAAATACTACTATCAGCACCGCCACTGCAACGTACACCCAGCTGATGTTTATCATCTGGTATCTCAAAATTTATAGTCTGTTCAAAGCTATCGCTTAATAACATTATAAATCCTCTTTGATAAATGTATCTCGTTTCATTTGTTTGCAGACTTGCATACACCTAGGCATTGGCTGATCACTATCCCAACTGTTTTGAATACCTTGCCAAATATCACTATGTATTGCATCTTCAATAGTTGCGTGTTTAAGGTTAATAGTTTGCATATAATCGTTATTTTTTAATAATGATTCAAACTCATCTTTATGTTCTTCGCTTGCACTATATTCTAACATCTTACTATTTAAATGACAACATGGGATAACATTGCCCATATGGTTAATAAAGATACGTTTTTGATTTCCGTACTTACAACTAACATATGGTATTTCAGGAGCATTGTCAATCTTTTCCGTTTTTGCAGCCTTGACTGTATCTCCTTTTGATTGTTTACGATGACTGATTATTGTTTTAAAACTTTTAAATCCTTCGTCTGTTGCACGTTGTTTAGCTTCTTCAAGTTGGTGTTCGTTATGTTCAAATACAATAAATTGCCAATTGCTACGTCCGCCTGCAGCATTAAACGCTCGAAAATTTTGTTCTACTTTTACAAAATTACTTCCTTCTCTGTATACTTCACTAAGTTCATCGCTTCCGTCGATTCCCCAAGTAACTGCATGACTGCTAGGTAATATACCTGCTAATTCTTCCCACCACTTAGTGGTACGTAAACTGCCGTTGGTAGCAATGTTTATGTGTGCGTTCCAATCTGCAAAATGTCGTATAATATCAAAAAATTGTGGATGACTAGTTGGTTCATCTACACTACCACAAAAATTAATAATCTTAATATTAGGAAACATTGATTTTTGAAAACGTTCACGTATTGTATCTATAGTAATATATTCTTTATTTAATATTTTATCAGCATGTTTTGACAATACACGAAAGCACCCTTTGCATTCAATATTACAAAAACTAGTAAGCTCTATATCAAGCCATTCGATTGTGTCCATTGTCCACATTAATACCATTCCTCACTTTGCATTGGGTCAACACTAATTTCATTTATGTTAATATTCTTTGGTTGATCTATTAACCACTTAATATAATTTGCAGCCGTATCAATATCCATACATTTCCTGTCAGGGTGTTTGTGTTGATTATTACTTAATGTACCAAAACTAATATAACTAACTTTCGGTGCACTACTCCACACTCCGCCAATTGCTAATGTATTACTATAATCACGTAGTGCCTTTTTTTCTGCATTATAAAGCCACGGCTTTCCGTTCTTTACTCTGTCAGTTGTACTACCAATCACTACAATATGTGCGTTATTTTTAACTTCTATTAGCTTTTTATATACAGCATCTAGTAGTACAGTTTGTTGAAACTGCCATAGTGCAGCACAAATAATAATTACATCATTTGTTGAAGCTAAATTAGAAAACTTTGTTCTACCATCTGCAGTAGTTAAGTCAATTCCGCCAGCTTGCTTACTTACAAAAGTAGCATCTGGATATAATTTATATAATGCTCCAGCAATACCAAAATCTTTATTGCCACTAATTAACAAGTTCATATTAATACCGTTTGAATTGTCTTGGAATGGGGATTAATATTTTTTAAAACATTTTCATTATCATCTAGTACTGTAGTCCATTTATGTTTAGTATTTGGAAATCCTATACCTAGTTGATAATGCGGTTTTTCAAATAATAGCCTGTCGGTTTCTCCTGTTGCTTCTAGCATAATATCAATAATGTCATCCGAATCGAAACACTGATTATAGCCAGTTCGATAACCCATTGCATTTGCTGCTAGTGCAACTGCACCGCTACTTATTCCCATAGCTGTTCTGGAATTTAATAACCATGGATCGTAATGACCTAAACGATTGAATTCTTCACCTACATCTTCGGGCTTAGTCTCAAACCATGTAAAAACAACTGGCGCATCAACTTGTGAATTTCTATTAATTGTAGACGGATTGTTTGGATCAATCGCCACATTGTAAAATTTACGGTTGATTGTAGGATCAGTTGACACAACTAACTTGTAATATGCTTCATTTGCTTTTGTAGGCATATTTGTTGCTATTTCAATTAATGCATTTACATGATCTTCAGGAACAGTTTGCGTACGATCCCAATTACGTTGACAGTGCTCCGCATTACTACTTGCTAAAATTAAATCTTCTATATTCATTTTGTATTCTCAAATATACTCATATCTTCTATGTGTTGTGGCATGATCTTCATGAGATCATCACGTTCAATGCTTTTCGGAGTACACATTCCGCAGCCACAATGTTTTCCTGGCCCTAATGGGCATGTAATGATAGGCATTGTTTTATTTTCTAAGTTATTTCTAAATTCGTCAATGATTTTATCGCACTCTGATATTGTACCAATAGGACCACGTGTACCATCAAAACGTGCTTGACAAGTTTGGTGATGCCATATAGTATCTGTTTGTTGTTCAATATGTAAAAAGAACCAGTTGACACTACACTGCCAGTTGCGAAATTTTGCAAAATCTAAGAATGTACTTTTTGTCCAACAACCATCACTTCCGCACGTCTCCATTGTTCTACTACCGCAGCAAGGCCTACCTAATTCTCTTGCAAACTTCTTTTCTTCATTTTTCTCTGTTTTGACTGCACTAGCATTATGCCCGCTTTCGGCTTCAGTTTCTTCTGTAGTCTTGTTTAGTGCAGCATTTTTATCTGCCCAGTAATCTTTCATCCACTGTAACTGTTCATCTGTATAACGATGCGCATATGAATTTTTTGAATCTTCATGTTCTCCAATCATGCGTGGAACATATCCAATGCCGTCACGTTCAAACTGCATACATAAGTCTTTGCATTCATCCCAATATTCTGCGTGGAACATCACATTAATTTTAATCGGAAAGCCTTTCTCAGTTAAGTAATAGATATTGTTTATAACTTGTTTCTTTAAACTGGCATGAGCTTCAGCATGATAACTAATAGTCATAAAGCCATAATTTTCACAAACACTATCGGCCATCTTTTTACCGAATGCACCATTACTAGTAATAGTTAAATTCATAAAAAAGTCGTCTTTATACTTTTCTTTATACGTCTGCTGCAACCATTCACCAAACGCTAAAAAGTTTGGATTATTAGTTGGCTCGCCACCTGTAAAATTAATGTTTAGTCTTTTATTCTTTTTGTAAGGAAACATTAAAGTAGCATAATCAAAAATAAACTGACCGGTTTTCTTTAATGTTTCTAGATCTGCATGTGGACTAAAGTTATCATGTCTGTGCGGAGGACAATATGTACAGTCGTAATTACAACGTCTGCCTACATCCCATGTTACTGTTAAATTATCACCGTCTAATAAGTTAATTGCGGTAAAGTCTTTGTATTCTAATTCTAAATCTTTCATTTTATTGGAGTCTCCAAATATTCTACTATGCTAGGATGTAGATAATCATTATAACACTGATTTCTACTTTTGTCAAATGCTGTGATTTCACGCAACATATTTTTTCTATCTAAATCTGTTGGTTCATAATCTTCCCATTGTTTTAAAAATGCAATGGCATTTTTTATGTTTATTGCTACTGTATCACTATTCATACTTTCGTACAATTCTATTAATTCTTTTTTAACTTTCTTACTTAAAAATTTTACATTGATATATTTGTCTTCAGGCCAAAGTAAATCGACATAAAATACAGACCATTCTGACGCATTGTACTTTGTTAATTCTTCTTTGTATTTTAACAGCTCCGGCAAATAATGTGCATTTAACGAACTTAACACAACATTAAAACTAAAATTTTTTAAATATTTCATTTTAGGAGTCATCGGAGATTGAATCAATTGTAATTCTGTTAATAAATTTTTTAAACTCTTATCAACTATATCCCATTGCATTGGATATCTTATATATTCATAGTTTTTACCAATACTATCAATACTAGTGTTAAGTTGTAATCCTTTAAACTGTTTTAACCTGTTAATGTTTTCATTAGAAAATTTTGTCGCATTTGTATGAAACTCTAAATATATGTTTCTACTAACGTCTTTTTTAATTGCAGTATCTAAAAATTCTAAGAATGGCTTGCTCATCAATGTTTCGCCGCCAGTGGCTTTGATATGAGTCAATGTATGTATATTATCTAATATATTATGCCATTGTTTATTATCTGCAAAATTAACAACTCTGGTACTACCGCCTTCTTTATAATTTATATCATGTTTTAGTAGTTCTGTTCTTCCCCCACGATTTTCCCACTGTTTTTTATAATCAAATTGTTGCATTCCGCTAGTGTCTATTTCATTATCAACAAAATATTTATAATCTATTCTTAGTTTATTACTAAGACCAGGATAACACATACGACAACGTAAGTTACAGTTTTCTCCGAACGCAAAGTCAATACTTTTTAATTCTGGAGTTTTTATTAAATATTGAAATTTATAATCATGTTCTGGATCATTTATACCAGGAGGAGTACTTTGCAATCTATAACTCTGATTACTTCCTCTGTCTTCCATTTTCCAACATGTATTACATGCATTGTGTCGGCGACCTTCTCTCATGGCATGACGAATACTTTCCATTTCTTCACCATAAAATATTTCATTAGCTGTGATATTGTGTGGTTTGTTTTTTAATTTTTCTTTTATATTCAATGGGTCAGGCGATTCCGGGCGTATACTATTACAACACGGTGATGCATTTAATATACCTGCTTTTTCATCCCATTCTTTAAGTGCTAACAATGAAAATGGAAACCAACAGAAAGTATTGTCAGGTTTAGGTTGCATTTAAAATTCTCTTAGCTTCCTTTTTAGCCCATTGCCTTTCTGCACACCAATAGCATTGTTTATTAATATCGTCTGTCAATTGATGGCATTCTATCAAAGGACTTACACCATGTTGGTATGTTAAATATGATTCGAAATCGTCTGGGAATAAAACTTTATCTCCTTCACAACTACGAGTTGTTTCTAATAATTCTTCCCAACCACGACGGTAATACTGACCCATTATAAATTCTTTTGAAATAAGTTTCCAAGGAGCGACAATTATCGGATCTCTGTCAGAATCTGCTGGATTAAATTGCGGACATACTCCTTCTTCTATTACTTTTTCTTCGTCCCATCTTCTATCTGCTGGTCCTTTGTGATGGGGAACACTATCAACAACAGGATTATTTGTGATGAATGTGTACACTGCATCTAAATTATAAGTATATGCAGCGAACCTGTTGAAACTTTGTGTACATATTCTATCACCGGACGTATTAATTTGTTCAATTATTCCAATTACACCATCTTCAATCTCAGGCGGAATAAAATTCTGTACTCGTTGCATTTTCACATCAGGAAACATACTTTTAATTTTTTCGTATACTTCGATACTAATCGGAGCTGCCCAAGGTCTATTGTTCCAAACTCTTACATTTGTTAAGAACACAACTTCGGTATTGTTTCCGTGTTTTTCAATTAATTCGCATAATATACTTGTTCCAACTGCGCTGTCTGCACCACCACTAACATTTACTCCTACTCTTTTCCAAGTTGTATCGTATGGGTATAGTGCTTCGTCGACTTGATGTAATACAGCTGGATCTATATTATATATTTCATAACTTTTATTACTTAAACTGACATCAAATGTCATCGAAAATTCCTTTCATTTCTTTAAATACTGAGCTAAAACTATTGTTTCGCTGTCTGTCGCACAAACTTAAATATTCTTTAAGTTCAGGCAAACGAATGCTCCAATCCTCTGATTCCATAAATTGCAACATACCCTCTAGTCTGCTTATACCATAACTGGCACTTCTCCATGTATCGTAATCAACTTTACCTTTATGCCAACTCGGAATACCTTTTTCCCAGTTAGCTTCCCACCACGGATAAAATTCTTCGTACTTACGACGGCATTCTTCTTTGAACCAATTTGGTAGCACTTTTACATTTAGGTGCGGTGGATGATATACAAAGTGATAGTTGATCCCACCTGCACCAAATGGCCACATGTTGATTTTGTTAAAGTTTTGTTCTAGTTTCCATTTGATAAAATCTGGCAGATAATATATATTAAGTGCTTGTACTGCACAAGCAACTGTAATTTCTACATTGTTACTAGTTTCTTTATCAAGTATATGGAATACTTCTTCAGTACGTTTCCATTCACTAGGATAACGAATATAACTATTCATTTCGTGTATGCTGTCTACGCTATAATGAAAACGTACTAGTTTAAATTCTTTCCACAAATCAAATAAATCGTCTCTCCACTCTACACCATTTGAGTTATAACGTAACTCTAACTTGTGTGCAATGCCTTGACGTATTGCTTCTTCAAGTATTTCATAATGCTCCTCAATAATAAGACTTTCGCCACCGGCAAAATAAATTTGCTGCATGTTAGGCATTTGTTCATAAAATTGCTGCCAAAATACAGGATTTTGTTTGTGCCAATTATAGCTGCTACCATTGGTAGACCCTTTGTCGCCCCACTGCATTGTTTCTTTAAGTGATTCATTTTTTACTTCTGGAAACATTGCTTTCCAATCTTTAATCCATCCACTCGAATCGTGCGGGCTACACATAACACAAGCAAGTTGACATTTAGTGCCAAACCGCAAATCAATGTATGCTAATTGTGGCGGTACTTCACCGTCTTCTGTTGTGTTAGCAATTAAGTCATCAACATTAACACGCTGACTCCAATAATTTGTCTCCCACATACGTTTGCTATTATGTCCTGCCGCTTCTTCTTTAAAGCATTTTGTACAACTAGGCGGAATTTCGCCGTTCATCATTTGCTTACGTACATTTTTCATATACTTACTGTTCCAAGCAGTTTGGAAATCGGTAACATTTAAATTATTAGGACGGCCTTCGTCGTCTTTTAATATACCTACCATGCCGCCATGTTCTTTATCATTTGTAGGACCCACGCTACTAGCGTTAGCCGTACAACATACTCTCATTGATCCGTCTGGTCTTGTACTAAGGTGTACCCACGGTAATATACAAAATGTATCACTGGGTTTATTCATTTAATAACCTCATAAAAGTCTTTCATAATATTTTCTATATTTTGGTTTCGGTGTTTATCAAGTTGCTGTGTATATTTTTTACATTTTTCTCTATAAACATCTATATCTTTAGCTTTACTTTCTGTAAACCAATACTGCAATTTTCCACTTTCGTCATAACCAACAGATTCAGTATAAAGTGCAATATTAACAATTCTACGGCGTAAGGTATCTAGTATTTTCCAATAATTTTGAACTTCTTGCGGATATGATGTGATGTCAGCAAGTATGTTATCTAAATACTCGATAGTAGGAACATATGTATTCCAATACCATTTTTCTTTTCCGTATGTATTTAACAGTTTAACACTAAGGTAATTTGGATCATAAAGTAAATCTAAACTTAGTAAAAAGTTTTCACCTTTTTCAGTTTTAATCCATTTTTTTACATACCATTCAATTAAATTTCTAAGATTAAATATATTATAAATTTGTATAACTGGTGTTAAATTTAATTTAAGATCATCTATTAATAATAATTTATCTATATTTTTATTAATTGTTTTCCAATCACTGGGATGTCTGATATAATCATTGAATTCTTCTATACCATCTATACTTCCGTTTATTACTACACTTTTGAAACTTTTAAATGATTCTATTAGCCTTTGTTGAATATTAGTTAAGTTACTTGTTATCTTTAATCTTATATTTTTACTGTATCCTTTTTCAACTAGTTTATCTAATAGGTTGTACATATCTTCGTGTAAAGTTGGTTCTCCTCCGACAAACGTAATTTCTTCAATATGCAAAATTTGCTCGTCGATACTTTTCCATAATTTTTGTGTATTCCACTCATCAACATTGTAATGTTTATAATGTGTTGGTAATCCTTGTTTGTTAAATTGTTGTTGTTCTTTAACAATTTGACTACTAAAATGTGGCCAACACATTCTGCATTTCAAATTACACAAATTACTGAGTCTGATATCAAAATATTTAATAGTAGGATCAGTTACAACACTGTTTATAGAATCTTTTAACTTTGTTTTCTCAACATGCAGCCATTTTTGATTTTCTTTTCTGCGTTTACTAGGAAGTTCGTCTTTTGTATCTTTATTCCATGCACTATAAAATGTTTCTTCTTCTTTAAAACAAATCGAACATTCCTCTAATTTTTCATCTTTTAAAATTCTACTGCGTAGTTCTCGATAGTGATTGCTATTCCATATTTCATCTATACTATGCGTATTAACATTATAAGGAACGCCGTTATTATCACGTATAACGTCATGTTTAGATACTTTACAGCATAAACGACATTGTCCTTCTGTAGTAGTTGCAAAATGTATAAAGGGAAGAATACAAAAATTTTTAAGTGTCATACTTGTATTTATTAACTACGTATATAAATAATATTATGAAACATAAAACCTATTGTACTTTTCCATTTGACAGTATTGCTCCTAAAAGCTGGAAAAACGGTAGACCGCATCGTGTTACGCCTTGTTGTAATATGAAAAATGATACAGACGATCCTATGAATGTAAAGCCTTTAATCGATAAAGGAGCAAGTTTAACAGAAATTTTTAATTCAGATCAATTTACTAAATTAAGAAACGATTTGCTGACTGGTGTTAAAAATCCTGCTTGCGAATACTGTTGGAGGTTAGAAGAAAGCACAGGATCTAGTCCCAGACTTACATCAATTGAAGATTTAACAGAAGTTAAATTATTGCCTCAACTTTCTAAGTTAGATACAATGGTAGACGAATCTTGTAACCTTCGCTGTCGTATGTGTGCGCCAAGTGTTAGCAATAGTTTACGTCAAGACTATAATCGTATAGTCGAACTAGACTTACCATTACCGGAATATTATAACGCAAAGCAAGAAGAAAGTCAACAAGATCCATTGGGAAATAAAAGTTTCTTTGCAATAGGTGAAAAATATCAACAAGAAATTATAGACCTTGCACAACAACTAAACGAATTAAAATTTACCGGAGGCGAGCCGACTACTAGCAGTGTGTTCTGGAACATAGTAGATTCGATTGACAACAAAAGTAAAATTAAACTACACTTAACAACAAATGGTACTAAATTTAACAATCGTTTTTTGGAAACTGCAGCACAGTTCGGTTCTCGTCATTTTACTTTAAGTGTTGATGCTACTCGTAGTACATATGAATATATTCGATATCCATTTAGTTGGAGACAATTAGAAAAAAATATAGAACACCTGTGCGATACTCAAGATCCTAACACAACAGAAATACATATGTGTTCTGTACTTACTGTTTATAATATGATTAATATAAGAAATTTAGTAGACTGGATACATCAACACAACTGGTATAATGAACACAAAATTACATGGAAATGTATTCCGGACCCACACCCATATAATAGTTGCTTAGACGTAAAATGGGCTGATCCCGAATTAATTGAAATTGCCTGGATGAATATGAGTGTAGCACTAGAAGATGCAACAGAATACACTCGCCCTGCACTACAAAAAACCTGCAACTATCTTACTAACTGTATGAAAGCTGTACATGACGTAGAACTTGTAAATCAAAAACGCCAACAGCTAAAGCGTGATACACTAACACTCGACATTGTACGTGAACAAAACTACGAAGAAATATTGTATCCGCAGATAGCAGACTTTATCTCAAATATTCGAATGACGGATGAACCGCCCAAGCGTTAATGTTACGTGAACGACTAACCGCTTCCATATATTCTATTAAAGTATGATGATGATCTTCATTGTAAACAGCACGACTTGCCATATTTTCTAATTCTTGGAAACGATCAGTTAAATTAGTCCAAAGTGATTTACATGCATCAAGTTGATGTAATGTATAATCAATTGCAACAGGTGGCATAGCATGTAAACTAAAGTGCTTAGGTTTTGTACATTCGTTAAAAACTATTTTTGTACGTGGCACACGTTCTCTAAATTCTGAGAACCATTCTGCCCAACTGCGAACTGTTAATATGTTAAACGGTTGTACAACAATGTTTACATTCATATCATCGCACAACTGTTCTTCTATTGCAGTATCTATGTTGTCTTTTATTGCACGCCAATCTGCAGGATAACGTATAAACTCTAGTATAGATCCAGTAGCATCTAAACTAAGTGTTATACACATACGCTTAAATCTCGGTTTATACTTGCGCAAAAACGGCAGCATACGAGTTGCATTTGTTGTAACCCAAAGTTCAGTGTCTGCTGTATTTGTTAAACTGTCTAAAAATTCTATACACTTTGGATCAATTGTAGGCTCGCCGCCTGCTACTTTTAATACTCGTAAATTAGATAAGTCTACTGGAACATTTACTGTTGTGTTTTCAAACTCACGTGGCACATCTTTAAAGAACTTTTCCATCTCAGGATTGCTGCGAACATAACTTTCGATTTTACTACTATCCAATGGGCTGCACATATTACACTGTAAGTTACAATAATTGCTTGTACGTACATCTGCATACACAATACCTGTGCTACCGTAGTTTTTTCTATATTGATCAAACTTTTCTCTAAGTGTAGTTTTATGTAAACTTTGCTCTTGACATATACTACAGTTTGGTATATAGTCATCACTGCTAGCTATTTGTTCAGCAGGTATGCTAGGATCATAATCTTTAGGTGCCCAAGTTTGTTGATACTGACAACAGGGTGAGATGCGGTCTTGATTAGTTCTATAGAATATGCCTATGTCCGGAGCACTGCATTTCATATTAATTCCTTAGGTATTAAAAATTCTTGTTCGACCCAGTCTGCAACTAGTTCACTTCCTTCAACTCCGAGATGTCCAAAATCGTCTATTTGTAATTCTTCGAATCTGTCGATTAAATCCTCTATACAAGGATAGTTTATAGGATCTTCACTGCGCCATTTAAATCCAAAATCAACTTTACTGTGTAGATTTTCTACTACACTTTCATAGTTGATATAATGAAACTCATTTGGAATTTGGGTAAAATATTCTCTTATGAAAGGAACTTTGGGTTTACTATTTCCAGGCCATCCAAATCTCGGAGTACCTAGCCAGCCGCTACTAGAAAAATCGCATAACAATTCTAATTCATTACTATTCCAGAATGTATAATTATCACTACGAGATACTAAACAATGGTTTATTTCATCCCATGCGTTCTCTGGCGGCCACAGTGTTAGTCGAACAGGACTAGTATACTGTATTATACAATAATCGTACAATTCGTTTATTGTGGCGCATTGATACATGAAGCTACTCCACTGTATACTACTACCCCCTTTGCTAAGATCTAAGAAATTTAAATGAGGATGTCTTTGACTGAGTATCCAACTCCAGCTATTCTCATAAGGTTGTGTATGTCCTTGGGTGAAACTACATCCCAGTGTTAGAATTGTCGGCATATGTTATCTCATTGTGATAAGCACGATTTTTAGCACAAGTACGTATGCAACGGCTTATGTGTAAATTGTGTCTTGGATCAAAACTATCTGCTAGTGTTTGTTGATAATAGTCAGTATTTAATATGTCTTCGATACTGTGCTGATTTAAATTATTCCAGTCATTTGGAAATACACTATATTTGTCTAATATATTATCTTTATTTTTAAATGCACTATCCCACAAAAAACAACAAGGCCACAGTGTACTATTCGCTGTTACAAAAATTTCCTTATCATGATAAAATTTACAACTAATACTATCAACAATTTCTTCGATTTGTGCTTGACTTTTATTTTCTTGTTGTATAAATTTATCTAACTCTTTTACAACTTCTATTTTACTATGTGCTTTCGCTCCAGTTGTAGTAATAACTTTTTCTTCTGTTACAACTTTTTTCTGTTCATGATCTTTCTTTTTAATTTTTGCGACCCAATCATGAAATGTATTACGCATTCCTGTCCGAGTAGCAAATCTAAAGTCTAGTTCTTCTGCACGTTTCCGTGCTGTTTCCAATTCATGTTCATTATGATCAAATACAATATAAATCCAGCTAGCTTCTGCACGTGAACCTGTGCTATGTCCGCCGTCACTGTATGCTTGCATGTTTCTGTCAATTACATCATACACTGTGTTTACACGATAGATATGGTTTGTTTCTCTATGGCCGTCTACACAAAAATGAACCTTTAACTGATCTTTATCATGTTCTCCACTTAGTCTACCGAGTTCATGCCACCAGTCTGCACTATTACGACCGCCATTGGTACTATAGTGTACACGACCGCCGTGTTCTAATAACCATTTAGTTATTTCCATACAATCTGGATTTACAATAGGGTCTCCCAACACACCGCATAATTTAAATATCTTGTTTTCAATATGTCTATGATCTGGAAACCAAGTTTTAATTTGTTCTATTGTTAAGTTTTTAGGCTTTATTAGATCTATGTTTTGTGTTCTTGCACACCCAGGACAGGCTGCATTGCAGTCACTTGATATTTCAAGTTCTACTCTTTCGATTTTATCTATATTCATATTAAATACTCTGTTAATGATAAATATATTTATGCAATACGATAACGAAGAAAATAAAGGTATGACGGGACAGGAACGTCACGATTACTTAACAAATAAGTATGGCAAGAATTTTTGTTCTAGTCCTTGGAATAGTTTTCACGAAGGCCCACAGGGATTGGTAAGCACTTGTTGTAAGACCAGAGTTCCGATTGGATGGTCAAATAAACAATCATTTGAAGAAATGTATAATAGCGACCATGCAAAGGACACAAGAGCTAAATTTCTCAGAGGCGAAAAGCCAGCACAGTGTAGGGGATGCTGGGTACAAGAAGTAAACGGAGATGTAGCATTTAGTAGATTAATGGGAAATGCTAATACTAATCTCGACGAAATAGAAAGTTTGGTTGCGGCTACAGATGAAGACGGCACATTACACGAGCATAAGCCGTATTGGTTAGACTTTTTGTGGACAAACAAATGTAACTTTGCGTGTTTAGGATGCACACCTGAACTTAGTACTACTATTAACAATAATTTTAAAAAAGAATTTTCAATTCTTAATAGAAACGAATCTGAGTATTTCCCTCATATGAATGAATGGCAAAATAGCGGGGCAAATAAAGTACAGTACGTATTAGATCACGCTGACACTATACGAAATATTCACTTAAACGGAGGTGAGCCTTGGTTAAGTGAAGAAACATATGAATTACTTGAAGAATTACTTAAACGTGGATTACATAAAAAGATTTATATATGGAGCCATACAAACGGAAGTATTACTAAAGGATACAAAGGTGTTGACATAGTAAACGATTATCTTGTTCATTGGGGACATCATAATATGGCAAAAGTTATCATGAGTAGCGACGGCTACGGGCAAAGGGGTGAATATATACGATGGGGATATAAAGACAAAAAGTGGCTTGAAACATATCACAAGGTGCGTGATGCAAAACTAGTATTAAATATTCAAACATGTTGGAATGTATATAATGCTCTTACAATTGCAGATATAGGAGAATGGTACATTGATAATTGCCCACCTGACTCTACACCTGGAATGCAACAAATAGTAGATGGATCATTAACAATATGGGATAATCAAACAACATCTCCTAATATGTTACACTATATGCCTGAACTAGTAGAACAAGCAAAAAACCAATTAATAAAAGCGAAAAACAGTGGAAAGCATCCGAAAAGTTGGAACTTATATTTAGATAGGTGGATTAATTGGTTTAATAAAGAAGATCCTAAACATACAGAAGATATGGGAAATCTTAAAGCATGGTATGACGGAAATAACGCATTAGATGCAAAAAGAGGAACAAATTTTATAAACACATTCCCAGAACTTGCTCCTCTTTATGAAAAAGCACAAACTATTAGTTAAACTGCTCTGCAAACGGGTCGAATTCTGTACCACATTTCATAGCACATACACCTAACTTACCATTTGCTAAACTTTCTTTTGTCCAACTTTCTTCGATGCTCTGTAATATACCACTTCCAAACACATCTTTTAATCCGTGCTCTAGTGCACTTATTCCTAGTGTACCTCCTGCACGATCAATATGATCCCATATTTGTTCTATACGATAGTCTTTATGCCACCATTTGTACATACGTCCAGCAGTCCAACAGCAAGGCATTAGCAATCCTTCTGCTGTAATAAAGATGTTTTTTTCTTCTGCTACTTTACACTTAATACTGCAACTATCGTAATAGTCTTTCATACTACCATATGACTTTTCGATTTCTTTTTGTTTTAATAGTGCCAAATTTTGATTTTCAGTCTTAGTCGGCTTAGCAATAGCTTGTGTTTGTTCGCCTTTACGATTACGTGCTTGATGTACATCTTTTTGCTTGCTACTTGCTGTAAAGAAACGTGCACTTTTTTTCTTCTGAAAACGTTCGACACCCCATTCATTTGCAAGTGCTTCTGCTTCTTCGACCTGATGCTCATTATGTCCAAATATAATATAATCCCATCGTGCTCGGCCGCCTGCATCAATGAACGCTCGCATGTTACGTTCTACGTTAGCCCAGACAACATTCTGCCTGTATAGATGATTAGTGTCACTAAGACCATCCACACTAAAAATAACAGTGCCCATTCTACCAAAGACTTGGGCCAATTCACGCCACCACGTTTCATCTTTTGCTCCTGCATTTGTATTCATACTCAACCACATATTAGGGTTGTGTTCTCTAAAATAACGGAATACTTCTAGTGTATCTCGTGCAACAATAGGATCACCTAAGTTACCGCACATATACATTGTTTTTAATTGTTTTATAAATTCCGGCTGAAAAATATTCATACAATCTTCTAAACTGAGTTCAGCATTTGTAATATGACGGTTGTCTACACCACCGTTTTCATTTCTGTCGCACATAGGACACGCTGCTTGACAACGCTGTGTAATTTCCAAATGTACCATTTCTATATCATGATAACTATACATGTAAAATTTTCTCTATTCTGGGTAGTAAAAAGTTGTTTAGTAATATGTTGTTGCCTTCAATATCAAAATGATACCCATCATCAATGCAATAGTTTAAAAAATCAGTCATGTCTTCACTTAAAATAAAATCTAAGTATTTTCGATTTTTATTTGTATCGCTTTCTGTTTGACCTCGATGATTAACATGTCTATATGCAATGTAAGGAATTTCATTTTCTTTGCATAAATCGACCATTTCTTGTTCCATCATTCTAGAAAACTCCATTGACAACGGACCACATGTAGATAAACCATGCAACATATTTTGTATATATGCAGATTTTATTCGACTTGAAGAATCTTTTAAAGATAATAGTGCTGCATTGAGATGAATAACCCCCATGGAATTAAAATTATAAGTATCATAGTCGCTTTGAGAATCGTCAAAATCGTATTCATAATAATTTTCAGTCTGACAATACCCACCTTGTTTAAGATTGTTGTTCAAATTAAATCGATAATTTTCTTCGTCTTTAATAAATGTTTGTCTCATTGATGTTGTGAATTGTAATATGATAAGTTTAAGATCTGTTTTATCTTTAAGTAATTCATGTTTGAGTTGATATAGTTGATTTTCTAAGCTACTACAATACTGAGATAAGTTATCAACTGAAAACGGCTTTTCAGCTTCATTTAATTTTATTTGCAACATTTCAGGCCAACTAATATAAATATCGTCATCTGTACGACTAAATGCTTTGCTAAAACTACATCCTAATACTATTATTTTATTCATTTAAAATCAACTCGACGTCCATTCCAGGTCCTGTTTTACTAGGTAAATCGCCGTACTCGTCGACATACCATTCAATAACTGCTTTGTACCATAAATGACTATTATGATGTGCAAGTTTGTTAAACTTGTAGATGTTATTATTTGTCGCTTGCATTGCACTTAATGCACGTGCACTTTCTTTTTGTAATTCTCTTACTGTAAAATCGTCTAAATTCATTTTCTTCCAATCAACATAAATCTGTTATATAAAAACGTATCCAATGTACCTTTATAATATACTTCGCTCATTGGATATTTTTTTAGTGCAGCGTTTTCATCTTCAACGCAATTTATATGTTGTTCATTATCGAAATAATCATTTGTTTGTAAACAAATTAATTTACCATCTGGTATATTATGAAACCATGTTTCGTCCATGTGCTCACAACTGGTATTAATGATTAAATCTGTATTAATTTCTTCAGAAACATGACGACCAAAATCATTTAGTACCTGATGATATACACTATCTCCGTGCCATTTTAATTCGCCAACATCTTTGATAACAGTTTTGAATTTCCATGAATCGATTACTTCTTTATAATTAAATGTATCAGCGATGCCTGCTGCTACTTTGTCAAGTTCATAATTTCGATATCTTTTTATGTTGAACTCTCTATTTAACAATTGATATATTGTTCCGTACCAGCCGCCATAATGTGCTACTTCATCAAAATTATTTGCAATTTTTTTAAGCTCATCTATCATCCAAAATTTGCTCATCATTTGTCCACGACTAAAATGATCATTGAAATTAAATAACGCATGATAAGTTATTGCAGTTGCACTTATTCTTTTTAAATATTCGTCGTTAATACTATGTGAAATATATTTCATCACTTTACGATTATTTAAATATTCATATGATACATGATAACTAAAAATTGTATTAAGAAATTCGTGCGTTTCTTCTACATATCCTCTTTGAATTTCATGCAATACTAAATTACGAAGTTTATGTATAGATCCACGTACTATACATTCTTTTATGTCATGAAAAAGAGGAGATAGATCAGGCTGATATCTATCAATATACATTTCGATACCGTTAAGCCATAAAAAATCATCATTTGTTTGATTCATTAAATTGTTCCTCTAACCAATCAAAATCATTTATGTATCCTAATACTTTTGGATTATTTTTGTATACAGTTCCAAAATCTCTTCCTTGCTGCGCACCCATGATGGCATATTTTCCATACTCACGCTTTTCACCTCGACTACACCATATATCCAGTCTGTACTCATTATCTCTGTTGTCACCGTTAGGAATAATAGCACTCGCAAGTTTAGTACATTCTCTAAATGCACTTTTCCAAGTATCAAAAGGATTTGTATTAAATGCCGTTACATTTGATATTTGAAACTTAGGAACAAATGTACATCCAAGTGTAGTTGTCATATCTACATTCCAGTGTTTAGCATCTAACAGTGCTTTACGTGGAAATAGCTTTGCTCCTCCATATCCATACAATAAATCGTTAACAGGATTACGACTACGCCAAACATACACACAGTCTGTTTGTGGGATACTTCCATATTCGAACTTAGAGCTGTTAGGTCTAAATTTAAAGCTAAATTCTTCTTCCATAACAGCATCAGCATCAATTACATAAAAATGACTGGTCTCTGCTATTTCAGCTGCAGCTTTGTGTGCTTCAAAAATACCTTTAACACCTTGTACACGCTTTGCGTGAGGTGCAAACATTTGTAGTATTTCAAAATTTTCATCAGCAGTTTCTTCATGATAGCTGATTTGTATTACATCTAACAATGTATTCTCCATTGATTCTTTATTATATTTTATTTTTTTAAAAAAGTCAAACATAAATTTTTTTTACTCATATATAAAAGGATCTTGCTTTCGCAGTTCTTCTAATCTTTTTTTCAATCGTTTGCGTTCTTGATAACGAGTGTAGGGAGATATTATCCATCTCCAGATTCTGGTAAACATATTTTAACTCCGTATTTTTCTGTCCATCGAGTTGCATCTTCTCTAGTATTAACTAAAGGTTCGCCTTTGATGTTTAAACTAGTATTTAACAGCACAGGGCAGCCTGTTTCCGCATGCCAGCGTTCTAGCAGTTTTCTAAAGCCCATGCTTTGATCAATAGGAACTGTCTGAACCCTAGAGCTGCCGTCCCTGTGTACGATAGCTGGTAATCCAGAATTTGTGCAAGTCGATGTGTATTGCATAAAAGGTCCAGTTCTTCCTTCGAAATAATCTTTGGCATACTCGGCGAGGATCGCTGGAGCAAAGGGTCTGAAAAGCTCTCTGTGTTTGATGTCGTTGACTCTGTCTTTGATCTCTGGTCTTCTTGGGTCTGCGAGTAAACTCCTGTTACCAAGAGCACGAGGACCAAACTCAGCACGACCAGCGGCAACACCCACAATACCCGTTGTAAGTAATTCTTGTAATAGTTGCTCAACTGGATAGTCTCCTTCTATATTGTGTCCTGTATAGGCATTTGGAAACTCCATAAATTCTTGTTTATGAGCAAGTATACAACCTATTGCACTACCTGCATCTCCAGGATTTGGCATTATCCATACCTCTTTAAAGTACTTATATGCGATACTGTTAGCAACACAATTAAGTGCACATCCTCCCATTAATACTAGGTTTTTACTGTCTACTAGTTCTGCAGTTGCTTTTACAAACTGTTCAAATATTTCTTCATATATACGTTGGGTGGCTGCAGCAATGTCAGCATAGTCTTGTATAGTATTCAAATCAGTACGCCAATCTAAACATCCTCTGTGACAGTTACGTTTGAATAATACACGTGGATCTTTTGCACTAGGCATTTTTTTAATAAAGTCTTGTTTAACAAGATCATAATACTTATCTGCATCGCCTATTGCAGCCATACCCATGAGGATGTATTCGTGTTCTTGTGGCTTTAGTCCAATACGCTGTGTCATAGCACTATACCATATACCCACACTATGTGGATAACGCTGGCTCCAACGCTTTCGTAGTTTAGTACCTTTACCTTCCCAGATACTAACTGTATCCCATTCGCCTATACTATCAAGTACAAGTACTGCAGCGTGTGCATGATCAAAAGGATTAGTATAGTATCCAGCGGCAGCATGACTTAAATGATGACTAGTTGTAGTACAACGAGGTGCATCTTTGTAGAATTTACGCATATATGTAGTAGGAGATTCCTTACCAAGTAATGTGTATTGTCCTGCGTATAGTTGTCTTGTCTTTTTAAGCCAAGGTTTTTCGTAAAAGTATATACGATCTGGCTTACCGTATTCAAGTGCTTCTGTAATCAAGTCTGGATGTAAGTTTTTATCGTTTTTAATACGACTATAGCGTTCACTGTGTGCAGCAAACTCTAATCCACTGTCGTTAAAAACTGCAAGGCTAGCATCATGTGCCATTCCTGTCCAGCCCCAAGTAATCATTTTTTATCTCCACATATTCCATATATACCTGTTGTATCTTTTGGTAAAGGTATATCTTCTAAGTCTAACCAAACTGCTCGTTTATGACGAGGAAAGACGCCTGGGTAACACCATATGTGTCCATCATTGGTTAGCGTAACTTTATCCGTATCATGCCAAAAGCAACGAGTACGCATATCTAATAGTATTTGTAGTGCGTCTAGATCTTTTGCATGGCACCATACACCTGACTGTTGTAAAAAGTTTGTATCAGCAACTTGCAGTGGTTCGTCATGTCCTAAGTATAGTATTCCACGATGTGCACGTACATCTAATTCAACGTCATACCCTTTATCATAGTATGCAAACTCTACGTAGTCTTTGGTGTTCTCCCATGTAGTTTGTACACCGTTGTAATTGCCTCTGTGTGCTATGAATTTAACCATAACTCTAAATCCTCTGGTGTTCCAACTCCATACATCCGATCAATAGGAACCCGTACTACACGCCCGCCAGAAGCAATAGTTTGGTTGTATGTTGGCGCAAGGTAAAACTCGCCATTTACACGTTCGTTGTTTGCGATCATTCTGTTAGCACTGTTTTTAAACGTAATCCAATGGCTCCAGTAGTAGTGTCCACTTGTACCATATGTACTAATAGGATTCTTTTCTGCTACTTCTACAACTATGTCATTTTCTGTTCTAGCATAACTCCATTTAGGATCACGCTCTGGACAATCAAAGGTCATAATAACTCCGTCATTGTCCATTTGTTCTAAAAATAAATCACTATCCCAATCAATAAACTGATCACAGTTTGTAACAAACATAGCATCTTCTGGGTTCATGTAAGGGTCTGCAGCAAGTACACTACATGCTGCACCTTCTGTTAGTGCATCAAGTTCAATAACATGTGCACGTGGATAATAGTCACGTATTCCATCTGCTATATTGTGTTCTTTACGAGTAATGAAGATATGATTGTCAAATCCTAAGTCAACACTTTCTACTGCTCGCACAAACATAGGTTTCCCACGTACATCTATTAACGGTTTCGGAACAGTATAACCTTGTTCACGAAAGCGACTACCTTCGCCTGCCATTGGCATGATTAAATTAAAATACATTTTTTACCAATCTTTAATAATACTTTCAAGTTCTGGTGCAGCGATTAATAAACTATTCTGTCTAATACGGTCTAGTGTATTAGTAAAATTAATAGCCCGCTTGCGATATTTTTCCAATTGATTTTGATCGTAAGTTTCACTAGTCATATGATATTTTAAAAATTTCCATGTAGAAAATCGACTATCATCTTTAATTCTATTATCCACTAATTCAATTATTTTTTCACGTATATCCATTGGTAGTAAATTAATCTCTACATTATGATCAAATCTAGCAGGATTTAAAGCAACATGATTTATATCAAACTGTTCTACCCAGTCTATCAGATCTATTAGACCGCCAATGGTATACCAACTCTGTGTACTATTTAATCCTAGTACTATGTTATCTAATCCACTGGTAGATAATTTTTTAAAATTGTCATCAATAGTTTTCCAGTCTGTTCCAAATCTTGCATATTCTGCTCTTTTACCAACAGCGTCTATACTAGCACCAATGTGTACTTTTTTAAAGTGTTTCCACAAATCAATAATATTTTTTCCAAAATGATTAAGTTTAAGCATATTGGTATTATAAGTTAGTACGACATTAGTATTATTGTTTTCAATTAAATATTCTAATATATCCCAATGTAATTTACTGATTAGAGGCTCGCCTCCTGCAAAATACATAGTAGCTAGTTGATTATCTAATTTTGGAATAATATAAGACCTTAAATGTTGATCGGGTGCGGCTGCCTGTACTGCTTGTGTTCCTTTTGGTCTAAATGTATATCCATCTACTTTGCTGTAATTTTTTATAGCTTCTTGATTTATAAGGCTGCTGTATCCAGGATCACACATAATACATTTCATATTACATAAATTTGTATCACGGATGTCCCACAAACTAATAAAATTATCTGACAACTCACCGGTATCAATAATTGAAATTTGATCCCAAATGTAAGAGTAACCGTTATTACCTATTTGTCTCATACTACGCTTGCCTATCTTTTCGTCTTCCCAGCATCTATTACATACTGGGTTTTCTATTCCAGATAACAAATCTTGTCTTAATTGTTTCCAATTTTTATTGTTACGACTATAATCAATATCTTCTACTGTGCTGTCTCCCATGCTATCTACTAGGCAACAAGGCGTAACTTTACCATTGGGCTGAATATGGCATCCTCTCCATGCGTATATACATTTTTTATCTGTCATTTTAAATATTCATTAATTACCGGGATAAAAATATCATCAGCAATTTCTCTCCATTTTTCTTGTATTAAATGTGTGCCGTCTGGATAATATAACTTATTTTTTACATGGTATCCTCGATCTTCTCCAATTGATCGTATACTCTTGTCTGATATTAAATTTAATTTGCTGGCAACATCATTCGTTAGAGATTTGCTAAGTGAATTAATAGCATCCATTGTCCAGCAAATCGGAATAATATCCTGTTGTTTTAAAAATTCACTAATTATGTGTATCTTAACAGTTGTATTATATAGTACATGCATATAGTCAAAGTTTAAATGAAAATTTAGAAAATTAACATACTGGTGGGGTGAGATAGGTTCAGTTGCATTTTTATTTATTTTTATATATTTTTTATCCTGTTTAATAGTTTCTGGTGTTGATTGTTTCAATAAATCACCGGCCGTAATTCTCATCAAATGATAAACATATGTTTCTTCTTCATCAGATGGATGCTGCCAAAAGTTTGATTTAAGATAATCATGCTCAGAACTTCTTTTGTTTTCTATAGGATATTGAAATCTCCAAGATCCGGGTATTTCCAAAACCACCATGTCTGGTTTTGGATGATTATTTAAATAAGAATAAAGTCTAGGAAAATAAGTATCAATACCCATTGCTACTATACCTATGTTATCCACATGAGAAGATATACGTTCACCTATGTATTCAGACCAGGTTAGATCACTACTACGTACAGCTTGATATCCAGGGTGAGTATTAAATCTATCGTATGTGTGACTAGTTCCTAAAAATGTTATCCGGGCCACTGGTAATTTCCTTTATAGCATCTACTACTGTAGAAAACTGTTGTAACTTATGCCAATACTCTACTGATTTATCCTGCCATTGTGTTTGTGCAGAGAAATTTAATTTTCCGCTACACGCAAAATTAAGAAAATAATACTGATTGTCATCATGATTATTAAATAGATTTTTTAATAATTCTATTTCTTCTACCTTATCATTGTAGTCTGTACTATCAATACGAAACGAGGTCAGTAACTTATCAGCCGAGTCTATAGCTGTCATATCTGTTAGCGAGACATGCGGCATGTCATTATAATCATAGTACAACACTGGTATGGTATCTTTGTTGTAATATAATGATAACATTCTGCCGCCGCCTTGGATTAATCTGAGTTTTTGTTTGGCATGCGAATATGATATGCTAGGTCTATATATGATATTCGGCTCTTGTATTAGCCAGATCATATGACTAGCTCGCTCTTCAAAATAATACTTGTCAAATCTCAAGTGATTTGAAAGTTTATCATTTGATAGCTGACTATAAGCATGTACAGTTTCAAAATTACACTTCATAAAATTTTCAATACTATTATAAAAATCAATAGGAATATTATTCACTTTGCTTATATAATGTTCTTCGTAATAGTCTCTAAAGTCAGCAGTATAAATTTTACCACCGTTACGTGTGTGATTTTCAAACCAATCTTCTGCTATACTTCTGTCGAATTCAAACACTTAACAATGTGTCCTTTTTTTCTTTTTAATCATATATAAACGGATCTTTTTTCTTAAGGTCTTTGAGCTTACGTCGATAAGCGAGTTCCATTTTAATTTTATTATATATATTCTTTATTAATTTAATCATTTTTTGTATAATCCATATATAAATCCACTTGTAAACTCATATGATTCTAATCGTTGCATAGTACTATCATATGTGTTATCTGTATTTACACTTGACCAGATTAAGTCAGTTTGTGTTTGTTTAGCAATTTGTTTAAACTGTTGTAATGAAATTGTTGTTTCGTATGGATTATCGAATTGATCTCTGTACCAACTAGTCCGTTGCTGCTCATCGGTTATCCAAGGTGTCATTTTAGTGAATAGCTTATATCTTTTATTTTCTGGATATCTGTTAAAAAAATCAAACATAGCTTTTCTGCTTTGATCGTGATATAGTCCAATAAACGTATATTTATTGCTAGAATTAATTGCTAACGCTATCAGATCTTCTATATTGTTATTAGGTATATGATGCAAAACACCGATACTTACTACTGTATCAGCTGACTTTTTAGTTTGTATAATATTTTCCATGAAAAACTGGCTATTATGTCTCTGATGATTTTTGCTTGTATTAATATTTTCTTGTACAAAATCAATACCAGTTACTGAAACTTGTGGAAAATTTCTAGCAATACGATTGCTTAACCATCCTTGCCCAGATCCCATTTCTAAAACAGTTTTACTTTCTTGTATTGCTGATGTTAATTCTGGCCAAGGTGTATCTGATTTTTTTATTTGTGCCTCTATATACTGATATTGAGTTTTATTAAACGGTAAATGTTCGTAAAATTTTTTGACTACATTATCAAAAATCATTTGTATTACCTTTTTGTAAATTAATAAAATGCTGTGCTACATTTTCATGCCAACTTGGCCCAGGATGACTGTTATCGTTACCCAATGGATAGTTTGTAAATGGAAAATCCATCATATCAAGTTGATATAAAGTTACATTATGTAGACTACAGAAACTTTCTAATAATAATTTATTTTTTAAAAAATTATAATTATCATCTGCATTATTACTAAGCATTACAAAACTCCGATGCCAAATTGTATTTTGTGTTTCTTTTCTAGTAGGATTAAATCTAACAGGAGTAGAATCATCTAGTATATATTCACGTCTAACTTTCAAAGTCCATAAGACATATATAGATGATGGTCGATATTCATTGATGTATTCAATTGCTAGTCTTGCTATTCTATCATTACTACTTCCAGGTTGTCCTGCGTTATAAACACCTATTAGCTCAGGCCAAGATTCCGGGCCTTGTACTCCTTCGCCCCATGTTGCACTACAACCAAAAGCTGCTAACCCACCTTGAAGTTCAAGATTCCTAGACTGAAATGCTAGTTCATCTTTATTAGTATTTTTAAAAAACATTAGCTACCTTTCGAGTAATTCATTAATACGCTGCGCTACTAATTCGTTACCCAGTTTAGTTAAATGATTATGATGTCGATTGCCAGCATGTTTACAATATATATGACTTAAATCAATCATTTCTGGATACTTGTCAGCTATCGTATTAAAAAATGTTATGTGTATACTATTATTTACTCTCAAACAATCTTGTACTATTTTGTCGTACATGTATCTAAAATATTCATCGTCCCAGATAGTTTCCAATGTATCTATAAATTTTTGTTCTTTTTTATGATATATATCTTTAAACAAAATATCACAAAATACATGAGTGCGTAATAATCTACTAGATAACTCTTTATTATTGTCTTTAAGATATACCCTACTAGGGTGAGTATGACAAAAAATTACAGTATCATCAGATGAAATTGTTTTAAAATGTTGTTTGTATGTTTTAAGTATTCTGTATTCACTACTACCACGATAGCCGTGTGTTTGTGCGCCGATCAAATTAGGCCAACCACTGGACCAAGCACTAAAACTATCACCAAACACATAAATCATAATTTACTCCAAATATAATCTGCCCAAGGACCATGAACGTTGATATTATAATGCCCACTATCAATGTCACCGTTTGTATGCATTGCATACTTGTCATTACTATTAATGTTATTAGCAAATTCTTTAAATGTCATTGGATCTATTAATGTATTTTCAATCGACTGAAGTTTTACAGCATAAGGCAAATCGACTTGATCCATATTAGGCCAACTATCTATAAACATAAACTTCTTTCCAGGTAAGTTAGATACAATGCTTTGCATAGAATGCAAATTAATCAAATAATGTAATGCTTGATAATTTTTGGTTTCTACTATTGTTTTAAAATATTTTAATCCATATATAAAGTCACATTCTATCTCTTTGTTCAGACTGGTCATGTTACTATACTGTAGCATGTCTTTGTTATTATTTCTAGGATCGTCGTGCATACTTGCTGACATATTACTAGGTATTTGCACTATAACTATATCATCTGATTTAATTTGATCACGAATAAGCAGTAATTTCATAATTATATAACTCAATGATGCACCTGCCATAGCATGATTTACAAACTCGTATCCTTTTGTATGAGCAATTATTTTACTATAACTAGTATCAGAATTAAATCCAACGCTATGGCTTGCTCCCAGATTATATAATTTTTTCATTGAATATACCTTTTACACTAAATATGTATATGCTAAATAAAATAATTTCAATATTAACCTATCCAATAACTGTAGTTTCTAAATTACAACGTCACCGACGATTTAAAAAGAAAATAGCTGAGATAGAAAAAGAAGATCCGTTTATATACGATTAATTATTATTTACACTCATATTTCCATTTATACATTAACTGTGCCAACTCAAATTCTTCTTCCGTATCAATGTCAATATGCTCACTCATTGTACATGGAAAGTAATCAAAATTTCTGGGAATAGGATAACCATCAACTGCTTTAATATCTTTCAATGGTGCCAATATTCCTGCCCATGGTAATTGATATACTGGTTTAAGTTCTTGACTGTAAGCATGATAATGACCTGGCATAAAGTTAATGCCTATCTTATCGTGATTCATATAAAAATGCTTATGAGGATGTACCACTACTTGATTATTTCCGGTTTCCGTATAACGTTGGTACATCTCGTCATATCTATTAAATAGCGGAACCATAGTATTACTATAATTAACCAAGGTATCATCGCTCACTGGTAAACTTTCATATATATGCTTCATAACAATCGGCCATGGTGGTCCATTTTGTTCATCGCATAAATGCTCTTCACGTTGAATGTATGTAATATGATCTGTGTTTTTCACATCTGGATCATTTGTACTAACATATACATGATCGGCGCCGCTGCGAAGAAACTGTTCTAATTTAATATTCACTAGAGTTTTGCCATTATAAAATTCACGGTGATGTTTATTTGGACATCTACTACTGTACATCTTGTACATTGTCATTGCTACCCAGCTCATATTACTACTCGGCTCTTATAAGATTCTATTAATTTATTATGAAAATCTTTCCAGGTATAATCATAACATTTACTTATAGTAATATCACGATTTTCATCTACAAACCCAAGTTCATAAACATCATCATATTTGTGTATTAAAGAATCAATTTCTTGCCATGTAGAACCAAGATGTGTATTATTAGCTGGATCTAATTTAGCTAGTACACCTAGCCCTAGTGCTAGTGTTTTATCATTTGGATCGATACCGTTATCTATTAACCACTGTGTATATTCATCTGTTAGTCTAACACCGGGAAATTCATGTGGCGAGTGTCTTCCAAAATTTAAAATACACTCACCCAACATATATTGTATACCACTGATATTTTCATCGTGTATGACATCATCGCCGTCGATCTAAACTTCAATATGTTGTTTGCCTAACTGACTATAGTATGCAGTAATCATGCCCCATTGATGTTGTATATTCTCAAAGCAATCATAATGCTCTGACTGTAATTCATACCGAACTGCTTCTGGATAGTATGTACCATCCTCACGTGGTCCATTATAGTTTAGTAGTATACATTTTTCGCCGTTGCCCCGTAATATGTTGTTAACAGTTGCTTCTATTTCATGTAAAAGATTATTCAACTCCTGTACATAATATACTGCTTCTGGATGCTCGGGCTTAAAGTACCAATCACTGGTGTTTTCCACTTGTCCGATTAGTAACTCAAAATGATGATGTAACTCGTTCATCGCATTGCGATACCAATCCAAGTCTTGAAGATTTTCTTTACTATAGTGAATATCAATATAGGGGTAACCAAACGGATTGTAATAATAGTTTACTTTGCTAATTGCAGTATTCAGAAGTTCGCTTAATACATCTAAGTTTCTGCTGTAATCGGGTTGATCCCATTCAGTCTGCCAGGCATGAAAACAGAAAGTTTTATTCAGACGTTTACTATTAGACTTGTTGTTTTCAGATAAAAAGTTATCCTGCATGGTTTCCATCCAAAAGTTGCTAAGTGCATGTCCTGTTGGAGTAAAATAAAGAGTTATCTGATCCTCTAACTGATTAGTTTTTCGTAAAGTAACAAAAAATTCTTGAGTCATTATATATCCTCAATTTCTACACTAGATAATTTAAATTGTGTAACTAAGTTATAAAAATCATCTTCACCCCAATCATTATATTCATCTGAAATAACTCCTAAGATAGGATTTTTACAATACAAATGTTCAGGTGCTGTGTAGTCTACAAATTCTGATAGGTCATGCTTATCGATAAATTCTTTCAATGATTTAACATACATTTCGTGTCGATTTTGAAAATTTTTGTTTGTTTTTTCAAAAAAATTGCCTACATGATATGTTATCATTGTTTCGCCGCCGATATCAAGTTGAGGACGTAGCATGTTGTCACGAACTACAGATGGATCATCATCGTAAACACAATGCATCATATTTTTTCCTACAGTAGCATATCCTAACCACAACTGTGCTGGCTTCCAAATTGGTAATTCCACATCCCTGAAGTATTTTTCTCTAAGTTCGTTAGTAACAGGTTCTCTTAAATCTTTATCAAACAATCCAAAATTACAAACATGAAAATTGGAATAACTTTTATAATCTAAACTAGACGTCTTAATAGCAGATTCAAGTGCATGTATGTCATGATTGATCTTTTTAAAAGATTTTAAAACTTGATTAGTTTCATCTTCGCCATACTTTTGAGAAAAGGTAATATTGGAAGATGCATCTTCTAATGCTTCATGAAATCTTTCATGTAAATAATTTAAAACATCTTGTGTGATTTCTTCTAAAGTTTCAGGCCATTCGAGATTTGGATTCATTTTTCGAGCTATATTAACATTGTGTGTAATACGATTATATATTTCTTCCTTGTTCACTTTTGCAGGAAAACTAGTATGTTGACTATAATCTTGCGGTTCTGTAATATCTTGAGATAGTTTACGTTCTATTACTGTGCGCCATAAGCGTGTCAGTTCGTTATCATATATATCATATGAAATTGTTTGTGTCTCTTCAGAATCGGGTTTTTTCCAATGAAGTATATATTTAAACAATTTATTAACCTTTCTCATTACTTTCTTTTGTTGCAGCAAGATATTCTGCACTTTTTAAAATTCCTGTACTAAAATCAGTTTCATTTTTGTCTGCATCAAAATTCTTAGCATACTCTTGCATACACACATCATAAAATTCAGCATACTCAGGAAATGTTTTGTGAAAATCTTTACCGCGGCGCTCGCTGTATTGTTTCATAAAATATGCAAACTTGCTACGATTTCTTTGTATTTCTGGATTTGTAGTTAACCCATCTTCGCCAATTTGTTTTGCTTTAAGAATACAACCTATTACATTCCGTTTGAGTTTTAGACATTCATGATCATCAAATTTTTGTGTAATATACCATTCACCATGTCCGAGGTTATCATACATAAAATCTACAGCAGGTATTAGATATTTTTCAATCATTTCCTTAGTTAAAATATTTGCATCTAAGAACTGAGGGTGTCTCAAGTAAGGAATGTCAACAGCAATTCGATTGTGTAATCCAAGACTACGTTCTTTACGTTCAGCAAAAGATCTACTATCAGGAACACTACGATTATATCCTTCTTCTTCTAACCAATTAAAAAATCCTTGATAACTAAAACGCTTTTTTAATCCAAGAATCCATTCTAACAGTGACTTAAATGTACTAACACTTAGTACATTGAATGCACACATAAACACTACTTTTGTACCTTGTGTTTCATTTAAAAAACTCTCTATATTATTAACAAACAAATTCCAATCCATACCATCACGAATAAAATCATTCTGTGGTCCAGTTGCTTCTGCACTAGTGTATAACTCAAACTGTTTCACACATCTATTTTCTGTCAGAGTTTTGACTTTATCGATAAATTTGCTCCATAAATCTCCTGGAGGACATGCATTACTATTAATAGCAAAAATTAAATTTGGATTAGGGTTTTCTATTAGGAAATCTAAAACTTTAAATGTATCTTTGCTCATCAACGGTTCGCCGCCGGTGATACGAAAGGTATGCATTTTTTTAGATGCTTCTGGGAACCATTTCCAAAATGCTTCAATATATGGATTATGTTCGTTATTGTTATAATGCTCTTCTTCTTCATTAATAGGATTATAAATGTGATTAAACACATCGTATGGGCCTTTTTGTTTAACTTCTTGTGCCCATTTACTGCTAAATGGAGGACCGCAATATGCACAAGCAAAATTACATACACGACTAAAACTAACTTCTACATATGTAGGATCAAAATTTTCATCTCCTGTAGATTTTGAAATTATGTCATGATGTGGAGCACTAAATGACGGAATACTTTTCAATACACGATCACTAATTTCACCATTATCTTCTACACGCCAACAAAAATCACATTCAGAAGGACGTTCTCCATTGAGCATTTCCTTTCTGAGTTGTTTTTTATATTCAGTATTGTGTAAAGCACTTGGATTATCCTTTAGTTCTTCTAATGGAATTTTGTGTGCACCCGGATGGTGACAACTGTGTGTTAATCCATTGCCTAAATGCATAGTAACTTGTGTCCATTTAGCCAGACAGAATCCAGGACCTGTATTATTTAACAGATCACGCATTTGATTTCGATTATGTCCGGTGAGACCGTATTCGTCTTTTTTTGGACCTACCATATCCCATTCATAGTCATTGAGTTTGTTTTGTGTCATTTATCATTTTCCATATCTATAAGTTTTTAGTTATTTTTTATTCCAATGTATCAATTATTTGATCTTCTCTCATTTGAGGACCTGTTCTCGAAGGATTGCGATAAACTGTTTTCCAAAAACGTGAACCATCCACACCAATATCAGCAATTTCTAAATCTAATTTGCTACGTAGTTCACTACCAAGTTCTAGTGTATGTTCTTTTAAACGTACAGGATCCCAACTTACACCAGTACGTGGGCACAGTTCATTTCCGTCTTCAAATTGCGGAAATAATTCTGTATTAAAGTAATTACTTAGCCAATCAAAATCTCGTACATTACGCCAATCCCACTCATGACGTTTGATATTTGTCATATATGCACCGAGGCGTGCACCGTAGATAGCCCACAGTCCGTTTGTTGTATCTTCTCCGATTGTCATCCATACCATTAAACGTCTATAGTTTTCTCTAAAAATTTGTTTAAGTTTTTCAGGAGGGACAACATCGCCGTTTTCTAATCCCATCTTAACACCTTCACGAAAACCAGCACGCCATGCTTGTAGAGGACTACCATTATTGTGTACCCAAGAATACCAGTTATTCATTTGTACGTATTGTATGTTCCAACAAAAATCTACTTGTGCACGTTTATCACTCTCAGGTGCAGCTTCGTGTGTACGCATACGATTCACAACATCTACGGGCCACATCTTAATACCGCCGTTGCCATATATTAATCCGTTTACTATATTCTTAGCAGCAAAACTAATGACATGACTAGGAGCAATTCGATCCATATCTAACTCTACGTTAAAAAAGTCATCATTGACAATGTTATCGGCATCTACTGTAATGAAACGTTCTGTTTCACTTAGTGCTGCAGCGGCTTTGTGTGCTGCGTCACTACCCCATACGCCATGACTACGTTTAGCCCATGGACACTTTTCTAATAGATCTGCATAGTTTTCATCTGCATTAGGTTCGTCATAACTGATGTATACTATATCAAAATCATTAATACTTACCAGATTCGGCATATTCCAATCCTTCAAATTTAAAAGTAATATTTTTACCTTCGGGTCCTAATAATATTTTACAAGTTGTAGGATCAACTTTTGTTTTTACAATATATTCCTGATTATATCCGATACTAGAAAAAGGTATAGTAATGTTGTCTAGTAATATGTTTGGATTGTTTCCGGTCAAAAACATATTAATGTCTTTATATATTTTATGTTCGTGCGGGTTATTAAAGTTACTACGTATAATCCAACCTTGTGTACTTGGACTTACACTAAACGTTGTAAATTCTTCTGCTGTACTGTCTTTAACATAAGTGTGGAATCTTTTGTTATTTTGTGCTAGTCCATAATCTGCTGTAACATAGTTTTGTTTAATTTTTAACCCATAACTTTTAAAAATTCTACGAGTTAACACATCAATATCAGCAAGTGCTATTGTATTTCGTAAATTAGAAAAATCATATAATATGTATCCTTGTTGTATTAAATCTACCGGATCTATTTCTATAGTTTCTATTAATCTTATTGGGTTATTTTTTTCAACAATATAAAGTACAATTTTTTCGTAAGCATTATCTCGTTGAATTTTAACTTCACTAGAATTAACTTTTCCTGTTAGCTGATATATTAAATCTGTACTAACATTTACTTCAACCTTGTAGTCGGACAAATATAACACAACGTTAAGATCTTTATTTACCGTTGATTTAACTTTTGGTAGTTTACTTAAATAATTTTCTGCTTGTTTTATTCTGAGATAATTTTTCTTTTCGACAAGTTTAAATCCGTCTACTAGATCAGCAACAACATACTTTTTAGTATTTTTAACACCTTTCATAAGATCCATAACAACAGGATCTGTTGTTTTTAGATAAGGGTCGTGTAACTGTTCTCTAACTTTATTAGAGATGGCGGTAATCTCTCCCGACCATTCGTCAAAGTACACATAAAAGTTATGCGGCTTCGATGGCGCTTTGACTTGTTCTATTAAACTTATTTCTGAGCTCATCTAATATTTCTTCATTGATAAAATCTTCATCTCTGTAATGAACGATTCCGCTTCTTATTAAACTATTTTCTATTAGTAATCCATTTTCAATATCAAACCAACTGTTAAATAATTCTGTCCAGTTTTTAGGAACATCATTTGTCCACAGATGCTGACTCAATGTGTCTATGTCGTAAAAATTATTTAAATTACAAACTATACTACTAGTAACATCTAAATGTTCTGTTATGATATTACATATAATATTTTTATTAAAACTTTCTGGTTTTATTTCTGTAAACACTGTGTTGTATACAGATCTCCAATCTTGAAAATAAGGATCAGCTAACTTAAACCATTCTTGTGCTAAATCAGTTGACAAATCAAAGTACATTAACTGATTGTATAAAAGAGGTAATTCATATTTTAGTTCAATTTCAAACGAATTGGCTTTGTTTGTTGGTAAGTTTTTATATGTTCTTGCAAAACTACTAACAGCTAAGTCATAATTTTCAAATTGATCCCAAAGCAAATCAATGTCGACATTTAAAAATAGTGTATCATAATCAACATATATAGTTTCATCAAACGGTGTACAGTGAATCATTTGCCACATATTGCTTCCATGAAAGCCGTCAGCGTGTCCTGTATTACCAAATGGTAGTTCGGTAATGTAGTCGAATGCATGAAAATATTTCGACGATACTAAATCACTTTTACCAGCGTCTACTACTAAACATACTTCTGCTGTAGGATCACAGTTTTTGATACTTAATGCAAGTGCATAACTGTACTTGATTTTATCTAAGTCTGTGTCAATTCCTAATGTAATAAATCCTCGACTCATAGCAGCACCTCTTTAAGATTTTCTTCTATTTTATCAAAATGTCTACTAATTGCACGTTTATTCATAGCATGTAAGTTATAATCTGTATTTCGAGTAAGTATGTTTTTCCACTGTTCTTGTCTATTATGACTTAGCAATATCCAATCATTCATTCCTTTGATTTCAATTATGTCATCTTTTTGATCCATGTTACGCATTGGTATTCCCATAAAATCATGCACATAAGATTCATTGTTATATCCGTTTAACAAATGAGTAGCAATACTTACACAAAAGTCTGTTCTAAATAGTGCTGGCGGAAATTGATATAATAGTGCATAGTAATTCCAGTTTTCTCTAATATGATTCCATGTATCAAAAAATATACGACTTTCTTCACTTTGATCAAAATAAACAACTGTACTCCACCAATGATGTATTCCTCCGTCTGACAGTGTCATTTCGTTCATGTACGGACGTTGGTGTTCTAAGTATATAGCATTGCGATGCATAGCTATCGGAATTTCAGTATCAAACAGATAGTCGTAAAAATTATTTTTAATAATATAATCTGTATCTAATAACAGTGTTTTTTCAAACGGAGTTAGATCAAATACTTCGTGCTTATTACTGTTTAAGAAAGGTGCACTAAATTCTGTCCATGGGCTATCAAAATGTTTACGTGGGTTTTGATCATGTTCTACATCTTGTATTACAATATGATCAAAACATGCATCGTGCCATTTTTCATCGATACTTTCTTTTAACCAAGTATATCCGCCGTGATCTGTAATGAGACACGTACTATTATTTTTCATATTTGCTTTTACATAGCCTGCTGCAACATGTGCAAATCGGATATAATCTAATTGGCTATTGTTGTAAGCAAAAAAGCATATGCCTTTTTCTTCTTCTTTTGCCATTTACCAATCCATAATTTTTTTAATATTACGTGCACGTTTAATTTTATCCATTTGAATCTTATATTCATTACTTGCTTCGGTATATGCACTAATTAAAGAATCTTTAAAATCCGACAAATCTTCAATAACAATTGGATTTTCTTTTGTATCAATTACAATTGCACTATCTTTATCTGATCTTAATAGTGCATCTACAAAACTAATAGTTTTTTCATCCGCATAAAAAGCACCACCGCCATAGTGAACAGCTTGTAGCACTTGCATACGAGATCTGATATTTCTTTTTTGATTACTTAAAGTAGTACGATAATTTGCAAATTCGAGGGCCTTCTCGAGTCTCTCATCCATAGTGAGTTTCTCCTTATAATTAACTACTAATATAATATATTTAGTTCTAAGATGTCAAGTGATTTTTTAGTTATCTGCAGGGCTAAAGAAGTCATCTGTTAACTCTACAACCGGATCTGGTGTAACATCAAACGTACTTGTATTAACAGTAATAATATCAGGCATTAGATATCTAGGTGTTACAGTAAGTGTTCCGTCAATGACCTGATCAAATGAAGTATCATCAAATACTAGTTTAAAGTGCACTTCTTTACCATCATCTGCCCATTTGCCATAAAGTTTAAAATATCTGTTTGCATAGTTCGAAGAACTGTTTTCT
>Ga0213859_10000059_pt1 | contig 45991 bp, 13 predicted proteins | sample PICome_2_FD_160133 | JGI IMG/M metagenome (GOLD analysis project Ga0213859, IMG submission 160133) | Coastal seawater microbial communities near Pivers Island, North Carolina, United States - PICO304 | ecosystem: Environmental > Aquatic > Marine > Coastal | place: USA: North Carolina...
GCTACCGTCTACGTCAGCGTTGTCTGTGATGTTGACAGTGCCAGCAGCGGAGTCAAGGATGAGGTTACCAGACAGAGTGCCAATCTCGTTAGCAGCATCTGTGCCGATTTTCAAGTCACGAATGTTTGCTCGTGCAGCACCAGTCAGTGCATGATTAAACTGAACTGTGCCATTTACAGTATGAGCATCAGATCCAGCGTTGCCAATAGTTGCATTACCGTTAACCTGCAGGGTGCCACCGATATAGGTGTTACCAGATCCTGCAGTAACAGCAAATACTGTCTGGACTTGGAAGTTAGACTGAGTTGTGATTGCACCAGTTGCTGCAATGTTACCACCAACAGTTACATCGTCAGTAACGTTGAGGTCATCGCCCACATACAGATCAAGACCGATACCAACACCACCACCAACGATCAAGGTGCCTGTGGTTGGAGAAGTTGCGTTTGTAGTGTCAAAGAGTTTGATGCTACCCGCATCCAGACCAGATCTGGTGCCGTTAAATACTTCACTGCTATTTGTAGCGTTGTGATAGAGAGCATAACGTGATGCTGAGTTATCCCAACCAAAGAAACCAACACGAGCAGTTGAATCGTAGTATCTGAATTCAACACCACGGTCCTTACCATCGTCAGATCCAGGAGCAGTGTCGCCACCCAGAGTAACGATAGGATCGTCCAGAGTAACCACCGTGGAGTTAACGGTAGTAGTTGTGCCGTGGACTGTAAGATTCTGGTTGATGATCACATTCTGATCAACTTCCAGGTTGCCTTCGATGGTTACATCATCGGTGTAGGTAGTGACTGCATTAACAGTCAGCACATCAGTATTAGAGTTACCAATGGTGGTCAGAGATCCAGTGATATTCAACTCACGGTTGAATGTTGCATCACCGTGGACAACCAGAGCACCGTCAGTAGCGTTACCCTGACCCACACGACCGATGGTTGTGAAACCAGACTCACCCAGGACACTGAATTCAACAGTGTCGTTAGTGTTGAGTTTACCGATGTAGAGGTCATCACCAATATGGAGATCCTGTCCGATACCCACACCACCAGTGACTCTCAGTTGAGCACCTGTGTCGCTAGCGAAGGTTGCGTTGTGTGTTGCACTACCACCGATGACCTGACGATACAGGACATCGAGGTTATTCATCAGGGAAGGACGGGTGCGGGCAGTGCCAGCATCCTTGACGACAATACGGTCGTCCATGTAGAGGTCACCACCGATCCTCACATCCTTCTCAATGTTGACACCACCAGCGACAGTGATAGCACCATCAGTTGCCAAGGTAATGTCAGATTCTGAGGTGGTCGCATCAACTGCGATGTTGTTGGTGCGCTCGAAGGTATTGAAACCACCAACATTCAGACTACCTTCAATGTCGGTGTTACCGTTAGTGGTCGAAACTTGGAATTTCTGAGCACCACCATTAGAGATCTTAAACTCCTTCGAACCAGTATCCATATGGATAGTGTCATGGAAGGTCGCTTGACCATCCAGATCGAAGTTGGAGTTGAAGGTAACGTTGCCATCTACATTGAGGGTATCGTCGATGTCAGTTGCACCAATGATATTAACAGTGCCACTGATGACGCTGTTACCATTGTCAGTGTCAACAACAAACTTAGTTACACCAGCATCAGTCTGGATCTTAAACTCTTTGTTGTCTGCACGGACAGTCAGGTTGTCAGTGATCTCGGTGTCCAGTTGGACATCCAGGGTGCCTTCAATAACAGTGTTACCTGTAGCACTTTCGATAGTAACTTTGTCTACATGACCAGCAGTCCTGACCGCAAAGTTGGCATCGATGTCAACAGTGCCGTCGATCTCAGTATTGCCTTGGATGTAGGTAGTGCCACCAACGTTGAGGTTGGCAGAGATACCTGCACCACCAGTCACCACCAGGGTGCCTGTTGTGGGTGTCTTCCAAGTGGAATCTGTATTGGTGGTCAGTCGGAGGTTACCAGCAATGACAGCAGCGTCAGTGCCAGAATAAACTTCGCTTGAGTTAGTCGCGTTGTAGAGGAAGCGATACCCGCCAGTGCCATTCCATATGTTAGCGTCCGCATAATCTTCGTCCCAACCATAGAAACCAAATCTCTCTTGAGTATCATAATACCTAAATTCGATACCGCGATCTTTGTTATCATCTGCAACAAGAGTATCCTCACCACCCAGGGTGATGATCGGGTCTTGGACAGTCATGACCACTGAGTTAACAGTGGTTGTGGTGCCATCTACCTGCAGGTCACCACGGATCTGTACAAGACCCGTCGCTGCATCATCGTCCCCTGGATCGAGCACCATGGTAGCGTCACGGGTGCTCAGAACGTTGTATTGGAATCTGTAGTCCTCTACGTTAACAAAGTATGCAGCGTCAGTGCTGGAGATCGTGATCTCATTGTCAGCAGTGATATTGATATTTGCAGTGCCGCCAGCATCAGCATTGTTGGCGGTGATATTCATGTTGCGATCTGCCGCCTCGTTTACTTCGAGATGGAAATCTACATTACCCGACGTTCGTTTAATAAACTGATTGGTTTTTGTAACGTCAAGAGTAATGTTACCACTAATGGTAGCATCGAGGTTAAGGTCAACAAGACCAGTGTAAATCGATCCCCAGTTTGCATCACCGTTACCATTAGGGTCGTCAGCAGCAACAGCAGGGTAGGAATTGCCCTGATCCAAAATGCCAGGTTGGAAAGGATACTCAGCAGTATCGTAACCAACGACACGGAATACGCTATCCCCTGTCCTGTTATTAACATTAACGTGGTTAATGGTGGTAATGCCATGATAAGCATTATCAGTTGTGCGCTCGCGGTCGAGCTCAAATGTTTCTGTTGCATTTTGGTCAGTAAACATCAACAGACCACGAGATTGCATCTGAGAATTCTCAATTGCATTCTCGCTAATAGTGACGTGACCGTTTGCGTCTACGTCAAAGTCTTCTTGGTCGAAACTCGCAATACCCTTTTGCTCGACTCCATCAGTACCCAGGTCTCTCCATCCACCCTGATCGTCTTGATCGCCCTGTTGGGTGTTGTGTGAAGGTTCGCCGAGTCCTGCGGGGATTGCCCGAATAGCAGCCTGATACGTTCTGCCATTAGATGCAATAACCTTGCTGAATCTAGGATACGCAACAGCGTTATCGTAAGTGGTGAAAGATGTTCCAGACTTTGCCCCCTGCGTCGCAGTCGCGATAGGTGAGGTGTTAGCATAGATGAGACGACCGTATCTGTCAACTTGGAAGTTGACAGTGTTAACAGTCTCTTCGCCAGTTGTTGCACTGATCAGAGGATCGACCAGTGGGTCCATCGCACTGATGGGGTTATATTTACCCACCACAACTGTGGTATCTGCCAGGTCCAAGAAGGGGTTGGATGCCTGTGCATTACCATTCTGGACAATAATACGACCACTACCACCAGTAATAGTCCTAGAAACAATAGATCCTTCTGCCTGACGTGACAAGAAACCAAAGGTGGTCATCCCTGCGAGAGATGTCAGATCGCTATCCAAAGGTTGTGCGTCAGCAATACCAAAGTCTGACAGAGTTGATGGGTTATCAGCGTTAACAATACGACCACGAGAGTCAACCGTGATACGAGTATATGTGCCTGTTGCGTCTAGATCTGTGGGGTCATAGTGTGGCAGATTAACCACATAATTCAACTCAGCAGTGATAGTGAGATTTGAGGATCCATCAAATGTGCCACTACCAGACATGTCACCACCCAACTGAATCTGACGAGCGTTTGCCAGACGGGTAGCAGTTGCAGCATTACCAATCAGTGAAGCAGTAATAGCACCCGCTTCAAAGTTACCATCAGCATCCCTCTTGACCAGGGTGTTGGCGGTATTAGATTCTGTCTCCAGCGGTCTCTCATACTTAAGAGAGTTCCACGCTGTAACACCATCACCGATCTTAATACGCGACGTATCAATCTCGATCCCCAATTCACCTTGGGCGAGGATAGGGTTGACGTTTGCCCACTGCTGAGCACCGTCACGTCTAAGTTGGATTCTATTTGCCATTGTTTATAAGGATCCTAGCAACAGACAAAGGTCTTTCTTGTTTATTTATGCCATTAAAAAACCCCCTTGCGGGGGTGCTGCATCTTTACTCCGCAGCAGGAGTTTCTTCTTCTGCTTCTTCTTTGGGTGCAAGATACTCTAGAGTTTCGATAGCACCAAGAAGTTTCAGGGCAGTTGCTTCATTGTCCTTGATTTTCTTGGAAAGCTCTTGGTTTTCACGAAGCAGATTTTGATAACGGGTTTGGAATTGCTCAAGCAGCTCCTCTTGAGAAGCAGTCTCGGTCACGTCAGCAGGCATGTTTAATCTCCTTTAACTAATGATTTCAGTAACGATTTGATTTCTGACAAGTCAGATTTTAGACTATCTACATCAGTTTGTAAAGCCTCAAACTTCTGATCCTTCTTCTGGCGCTTGCGATAAGCAGCCATGTATTCATCATACTGTGTTTTATTACAGTTGACAATAGCGTTTGAATCGGGATCCCTAAACCACCCATCCCGTCCCTCAACGGGGATCAGGTCTGGGCGGTAAGGTTCGATGTGATCAATCTTATTTGGGCTTGACATAGTATCTAATAATAATTATAATCAACCATGTAAGGGTTGAGAAACAGAGGCTTTAAGTAGCCAATGCAATTGCTCTAAGATCAGCAATAAGTGGGACTCTCGCTTGATTTTTAGATCTCATGACGATCTTCAGTTGGAATGCGTTGAAAGTCAAACCTTTTTTCTCATATGCATAATCTTTCCACAGATATTCATCTGTAGGAGTTGAGTCATATTGTTGATTTTGAGTAGAAAGAGGTTCGCCAATCAAGTCCCAACCAAGGGTATTAGGATCAGCAGTGTCACCTGCCTTGAATGCACGATAATAAACTCGGACTTCGGTGGAGGGGTGACGTGTGATTTGGAAGTCAACCTTCAGAGATCTTGCTTCACTACCCAGACGTGCAAGACGTGTGATATACACAGCATCATTTTGATCACCATTGGGCAGAGTAGAAACATCCTGGGTGCGGTCGATAGCAGACTGCTGACCATAAGGAGCAGGACCACCAGGCCACCAGTTGACTCTGTTAGTTGTAGTAATCAAGGACAGTCTGTCAAGGTCAATACAGGGAGACAGAGTGGATTTCTCAGTCGTCAACTGCAATGCCATTGTCAGTGACTTGTTACCATCCAGTTTGTTTTGCTCATTGATCTTAGATGCAACCATCTGAGGAGATGTAAATGCATTTTCTTCATTGAGCACAACGTCAAGGAATTGACCACTGTTGATAAAGGATGCTTGGTCGCGAGGTGCAGATCCACCTTCACCACCACCTTCACCAACTGACGTTGCTGTAGTAGTATTTACACGAGCAGTAATCTCGGTTTCTGGAAGCACCATCGTGGAGATGGTAGGAGTCAGAGTTTCAAACTGGACATTCTGCGAAGCAAACACACCTGTGCCACCACCTCTGATACCATTGGTTGCAACAAAATCAGTAGAAATCATATAAGAGTCAATCCAAGGACACTCAATTCTCTCGTGGACTTTGTTAATTTGTGTCAGAGGAATACCATCCAGGTTGTAGCATTCAACTATAGATCCAGATTCATGGGTTACATCAGAAGTGCCATCAGCACCTCTACCACCAGTTGCGACAGTGATCACCTGACCATTTGCCGAGATTGAAGAGTATTGAATAATCTCATCGTTGATCTTAAGATAACCAGGGTTGAGGTTACCAATAGATGTGCCACCCACGATAGTGTGGAATTGAGATGCGTCTTGCACTTGAATTGAAGTTGTGCCAGCCGCCAATGAAGAAGTCAATGTTGTAGGAGGCACTTCAGAAATAACTCCTTCAATTTCAACGTTGTTAGTGCGTTGGTGCATACCATGGTTTCTATGGAAAACTGCAACCTCTTGATCATCAGCAGCAAAACTAGGTGCCTGAGTGGGATATGCATTATAAGAATCACCCGAATAAGTAATCGAAGTGATAGTTGCAGAGGTGCCCGCAGCGTTTGTCAACGTGTCTGATGCATCAAATTCATATGACAGATAGTTGAGGATTAGGGTGTTAGTGCCGCCATCGTATGATGTAACTACACCTGTAGATCCAGAAGTAGATCCACTCACGGTATCACCAACTTCAAATGTGCCGTTAAAGATTGCCGACAACACAAATGTGCCTACAGATTGAGACGATGCAAGACCTTGGAAAGGCACTCCGTTGGCATCAAGGAAACCAGCAGAGAATTGACCATCAATATCAGTAATAGTGATTCTTTCAGGATCAGAAACTGCATCAAACTCAGTGATTGTGCCACTTGCACCTGAAGGCGACTGAAGAATTCTTGCACCGATTGTGAAGTTATAATTCTCTCCGACAGGCAGTAACAGAGTTTGCTTAGGTTTGATAGTGAGAATAGGATTCTCAATCAGATTGTGGATACCACCGTTACCTTTACCCAACTCGGCGTTGTTGAGGATGGCAGTGCCCAATGATGCAGTAAACTCTGCACGATAGATTGTAAACTTACAATCTTCATACTGGTCAGCAGTCCAAGTAGATGCGTTTTGTGACTTAAAGAGCACACCAGCATAGGGTTGCTCAGAGATCGTCCTAGTGCCAGAGACATCGATATCACCCATTCTGGAGATCCAAACGTTATATTCGTTGGAGTCGGACAGAAGCACAAAGCAGTATTCTGTAGACTGCTTGATATAAACAGGTGATCTGAAAGTAAATCTGGTAGGCACTGCTGCATTATCAGACAACTCTACCTGATCAGGATCGATAGTAGTATCAGAGAAGGGAAGGATGTCCTTGGTAGGATATCCATTCTCCATGGTCCTGATCTGCATTGAGATGGGAATGTTGGCATCCTTGGTCTTGAAGAAGATATCAATACCAGTCAGGAATACACCACCTTCTTCGTCAATAATAAAGGATTGTGCCAGGGGGTCATACCAACCAATCTGACGTGTTTCAGTCCTGGTGGTGATAACTGTGCGAGCATCATTAACAGTGTCTCTCACAATCTCAGCATTACGGACTGCCAGAATATTTTCTCTAACGGTCCTCAAAGTGCCAGTTGCACTGTAAGTAGTATCTGCAGATGAAGTAACTTCATCATTTGCTCTACTATTAGTGGGTGATGTAGTGAATCTAAAGGTCCTGGTGCCAGTTGCCCAACGAGGGTTGGAATCATTACCAGGGTTAGGAATAAAGAAGGATCCACGGAAATTACCGATGTTGTCAGTCAGGAGACGGCGATCCTTCACAACTGCACGACCCCCAGAAGTCTGACCAATCAACACTTCACCAGTCTGCATATTGCCGAAGAAGTTGGGATTGACAGTTTCTGCCAGACCTTGGGTATCAATATTCAGGAAGGGGGTTGTAGATGCATATGATTCTGCAAGAGTTGCTTCACCAGTGCCATATGGGTCAGTCTTATATGCATCATTTGCGGGTGCTACCTTAAAGCGGCAACCTGAGTTTTGACCGATAACAGTCTCACCAACCACAAAAGGTGTTTCGTTGGAGCGAGGATCCGCAGTCGAAGACTTAACCAACTCAATAACTTTAGGTGTAATATAGTTGGTAACGTTAACACCATCGAAGAATGCATAGATTCTTGTGCGAGGTTTCATACGGTCCACGTTGAAGGACACGTTACGGGATCTGATCCAGGGGATTGCTGTTTGTGACAGCTCGGTATCACCCAGTGACTTACGCTCAATCTTGGGCACCACGCGAGTCCTGACACCTTGACGTGCCTGGTTGTTAACAACACGCCATGTGCGTCTCTCGTGGACGAAGATGGGTTGACGACCCTGACCGTGACCCAGGCGACCTAGGCGACGACCACCAGCAGCGAAACTACCAGATCTGTTTCTGAATCTTGTGCGAGAAACCAAGGACTCACCAGTCCAGTTGGTGCGCCATGATCCCCACTGGATAGGAGCAAAACCATTCTGGTCAATCTGAAGGTCTCTAGCAACAGAAGAGAAGTCACCTTCAACGTTTTCAACACGAGCAGGCAAACGCTTGATGTCAACCCAGTCATCAGATGCAGGAGTCAAGTCAATACGACCAATGAAGGTAAACACGTTGAATGGGTTTACATTCTCTGTCCTAGATGCATAAGGTTGGGTGACGATTGCCAAATCTTCATAAGGCAACAACACCATGTTGCCCGTGGTTTTCACTACGTTGGAAGAATCGGCAAGGTTGAGTTGCAGAGGGACGTTAGATGTATAGTGTGAAGGACGGAGGAAACCTTCCTTGAAGTCCATCGAGCACTTATAGTCAACGTTTAGCACATCACCGATTGTGTGATCGGTAAAATCATCTACAACGTAACCATTCTTCAGACGATCAAAACCATTGTCGTCGTATGTCTTAGTATTTTCTGCTTGTGTTTCCAGCAGAGACAGTGAAGTGTAATACTCAACGTGTGACAGTCTGGTCTCCAGATCGCCAATATCCTTCATGGTATAGCGACGGATGATCTCAGGATATACTAGGATGTCACGCTCAACATCATACACATATGCACGACACTCAAGTTGTGCCAGAAGCATTGCGTTTTGAATGTTATCTGGGGGTGGCTGATCCTCAGAAGATACGCCTTTTGCGATTCTCAACTCATTTTCATGAGTCAGGAAGATCTTATCTGCACGAGGCAGATAGTAGGTGTAGTCCATGCGAATCTCAGTTGCCACCTTAGGAATATCAAAGATGGTAGATCCGCCAGCACCACCGCCAGTATCAAACTGACGAGCAGCAAAGTCGAGTGAAGCACAATTCACATAGTATTCGTTAGTGATAGTGCCAGCACCAGATGCCAACTCACCAACGCCAGGACGGAAGTCGATCTGGTCCTTCAGGAAGTTAATAGATCCATCAAGTTTATACTTAGGAATATCTTTGTAACCAATACCCGTATAGGATTGTGATGCAAAGTAGTCACCTGATGATTCATGGACAAAGTAATCAAAGATTACCAGCAGTTTACGGATTGGAGGTGTAAACTGAGGTAGTCTCAGCATCTTACACACATCATAGTAGTGTGCCTTTTGACCAGCCTCCAACTCATATTGAGTTGTGACAACCTTACTACCCTTAGACACGGATCCTTCAGCGTCATCGATGATAGCAGTCAGAGGAGTATTATCATCATCAACACCATCGATAGTCTCACCAGGGAGGAAGGGGACTTCGTTGAGTTGGACAACATATAGACGGAGAGTGCTGTTGATAAACTGGATTACACGTCCCCTAGCACCTGAGGTGCGACCCACAACAACAGAGCCGTTGTCGAAGAAGGTAGATTCAGTAAGAGTGAGATAAGGAGGCTCTGCATCGTTGTCGTTTTCAGACTCGTATACAGCGTGGATTTTGTAGACATCATTCAAAGCAAATGAAATCTCTTCGTCTTCGATTCTGGTGCCATACAGGTTACCGTAAGCAAGACCATACTTCTGTTGGTCGTTATTGTTACGGGTCCTGATGACCTTCATCGCACGCATCTTAGATGCTGTCTTAATCTTCTTAGAGACGATATTTTTAGAGATCAGTGCTGTCAGTTTGACGGTATTGACACCAGTCAATCCATCAATAGTTACAGACTGACGATCAGCACCAAAAGTAACTGTTAGTGTGCCTGCATCATTCAGAGCATCGATGTTGAGGTTTTGACCCACACTATATGCAGATCCAGACTCACCAAGAATAGTGAGCACATAGTTTTCATCATCGAGTGATGCAAACTGCTCTGATTCAGGCAGTGAAACGGTAACACCACCAGACACCACTGTTTTATTATTAAAGGTGCGATAGACAAAGAATGATTCGTCAGAGATTGATCTCATTGAGATACGAGGAGTATCAATCGTGAGCTCACCATTCTGGTAGTCCTTCTGGAATACGAAAGGACGCATTCTCACCAGAGTGCTATATTCACCATCAGCAACAGTGCCCTTAGCAAGAGCATTATCAATTTTAACAACCTGATTTAGGTCATCAAAAATTGCATCTGTGGCACCAGTATACTGATTTCCTTCAATAGTCTTAATATACTGAGGATCTACTCTTTCAATTCTGATAGTATTTTCACCTTCGGCAGTAGAATTGGTTGAAGTTACTACATCACCAGGACGAAGATCCTGCACAAACTTAGTACGGAAACCAGAAATCTCTTCACCAGTAGAATCAATAGTTACTGTAGATGCTTCAATTTCTGCTTGGTCATTCAGCAACCAGTTGGCACCAAAGATAATTTGATTAGTGCTATTTCTACCATAGCAGGATCTAGTATCTGTCAGGTTAAATGTGTGTGCTGCATCCAGAGTGCCAATAACACGACCGTCTCTTTCAATAACCTCACCATTCACAAAGGTGCCAGAGACTTGCTCCAGTTGACACCAGTTACCACTACCACCATCAGCAACGAAACCGCGAGCATTGGAGGTGCGACCTCTGAGCACATCACCAACAGTTACTGAATTATTACCTGCTGCAAAATTAAGAGCAGTAAACATCTGAGCATCAAAAATCCACAGATCATAGGTAGTGTCTGTGTCTTTTTGCATTTGCACCGTGCGGCACCGACCAATCATTCTACCTGATGTTGTATTGGTAGAATTCAAGGTCCAGTCATCATATAATTCCAACACATGATATGCTGAAGTTACACCTTCACCAGTTAGATTAGGCCATCCGTATACATCATATACTTTAACAAAGTTACCCAAACGGAATGAGATAATACCGTTTTGGACACCCTCAAAATCGCGAGGTTTGGGAGCATCAATATATTGGGGCACCAGGAATTCAGTCCTATATCCTCTCACATATGCTCTACCAGGAGAGATCTCATAGGTGATCAGATCATCTGATGCAATGTTACCTTGAGCGGTGGTTTCACCAGGACGATACACACCATTGTTGAAACCATCATCCAGACACTCTCTTGCCTTAATGGTGAAGGTATCTACAACATAGTCACCAGATTCTTCATAAGTGCGGCGTGCTAGAGATCTTTCAAGCTCAGAGTATGCTGTTGAAGTAACGAATTGCTCAACCTTGCTGTTGTTGATACGCAGCAATTCGATGAAGTTTTTATCAGTCTCATCGTTGATTGGTTTCTTAACCAGTTGAGTCCTGATTCTAAATCTGTGAGATCCAGGTGCAGCGTAGTTAGATGTGCCTGCTGCGTTGTCATTCAGTGAAGGATCGTCTTCTGGAGTAACAATAGATTCGCTAACTTCCAGACCCACACGATATGAAGGGTTGTTAGTATACTGCTCCAGGATCAGATACATGGAGGGGACATCAACAAAATGTCCTCTAATAAAGTAAACACCGTTGTTAATGTATGCAGTAGATGCAACGGAGGTTGCATCAACAGGTAGCAACTGAGCGAAAGGTGATCCAACCTCAATCAGTGTGGTGCCGAAAGTAATTTCATTCTCGGCAATCAACTGCTCATTTGCCTGGAAAGTAGTAATACCTGCTTCCGAAATAGTATCACCAGACTCAATATACTTAACGTATAGAGTAACGTAACCACGCTCTGATTCTGTAGAGGGGATAGAATACAGGACCTTTGCCTTAATACCAGTGGTAAGACCTTCAATAATTTGACCTTCTAGTTGTGTCCTGTAAGTTTCAACATCGACACCCAAGAAAGATTGTTGCAGAATAATCGCCTGGACATTTAGGTCATAACCGACCTGACCAGGGATGACCATCGCACCTTCTTTGAAGAAGTGCTGACCGATGGACTCGATCTGATTCTGTAGAATCGACTGTAAAGTCGTAATCTCACGCGCCTGGATAGGATACCCAGGTCTGAAGAGCACTCGGTAGAAATTCTTGTCCTTATCGAAGTCGTCAAAATAAGGAGCAATATTCAGGTTAGTATTCTGGGGCATCTCTTAGAACTCGATTACGATTTTGATGTCTTCGATTTGGTCTCCAGCGCGAGTAATCGCGCCTCTGTTATCTATGTAGATAACTTCTCCACTGTTAGGTTGGACCTCTGGTTTTGCATAACCGTTGGTAAACGCCATACCAAGGTCATATTCAGTATTGTTAATGACACGAGTTGACGCACCAGAAACAATGGGGAAGTTGATATCAGGGTCAGCAGATGCACCTGATGTGCTACCAACTACAGGGTTACCACCTTCAAACTCAATCAAGTTACCAGTGAATTCGGGGAAAATACCGTCAATTCTATTCTGGTAATACTTAAGGACCTTTGTGGTGCTATTCCAGGAGATCACACGACCCCTAGCAGTCACTTGCTGACCACCAATTGTGCGGGACTGAGTAATAATTTCGTCAGTCTGGAAGTTACCAGTGAAAGAAGGTGAGAAGATAACTGCTTTTGTCGCAGACAACGTAAGATCAGCAGTCAATTCTTGTGTGCCATACTTATTGGGGTTGATGACAAGACCGATACGACGATAATCGTTATCAGTTGGGAAGTCACCACTACCTTCAGCATAGGTAAACTTGGTGTTGATCATCACTCGGAAACCACCGAGCTCGGTGGCAGGATCAGCACCATGACCCTTTGTAGGAGGCACGACCACTTCGACGTTACCACCTGTGCCTGTGCCAGCGCCGATACCGTTGACCTCATCAATCACCACCTTACCGAAGGTGTAACCGCTACCACCCGAAGTCACTGTTGCCGAAACAATTCGACCACCGTCAACAACCAGAGAAACACGACCACCAACGCCATCGCCTTTGATGGGCACGTTTTCATAAGTGCCGTTGTTATAACCAGCACCAGAGGATGCGATAATAACAGTATCGATTTCACCACCGATTGCGTCAGACACCACAGCAGTGTCACTCAGCACGGGCATGTATTCGTTGGAGAAGAATTTCAGCACCTGACCCACAGGGATCGTATACATATACTTCCAACGATAACCGTCAGCAGTGGTAATAATAGAAGTTGAAGTACCCGTAGGCTCAACAGTAGAAGGCTTACCGTTAGGATCACTAGGGGATGTCCCGTTATAGATGCACTTATAGACCTGATACGATGAGTTAACAACGTAAAAGTCTGCGTCATAAAGTTTGGTAGCACCAGAAGACGCGGTTTTAGTTGAGCTATAGTCATGACGATACATGTCATAAACATAACCCAAGCCACCAGTGGTCTGCTCAGGAGGAATCCAGTCGGTGCGTCTAATAACCTGAATAGTATCATTCGCCAGAACTCTCTTCATAGAGATCATATCGGAATAGTCATCCGCAAACTCTTGGAATGAATCCACAGGGTCTGGGGGAGCATTCTCATTGTCCCATGGTTGAGGGCGACCGATGAAAACATACAGTCGATCTCTATCACTACCAGCATCGAGGTCAGACTGAGTAGGGTCAGGACCCTCCAAAGATTTTCTAAACCTCTCGGCAGTAAAGATTCTAAACTGGTCGGTAAGTAGCGCCATTTTAAGGAAATTGCCTTCTTTTTATTTATGGGACTTATTCGTCCTCGTTTCTAACAAACTTTGTATATTCAACAGATTTAATTGTTGCCGTTGCAGCACTAAGATTGCCCTGCAAGGTTTCTTCAAGCTCCCACTTATATGTAGGATCGTTATCAACGATATCTGAAATTGACAGAGTATATTGTCCTGTCTTTGGTCCTGCAGTAACAGTATTGATAGTTGCAGAAACACCACTATTTAATCCCTGACAAGTTTCTCCTGGTTGGAAACTAATCAGATTGTTGATGTATTCAATAACAATAGTGCCTGTAGATTGATGTGCATCACCATCTCCAAGTTGACCTGCAGATTGAATAGTTGCAACCAGTTGATTTGGACTACCGTCATACACCTGATCACCAACCTGGAAGAGTGTGGTGTTTTGTCCACCAATAGTTTCTTCGATACCATATTTAGATGATGCAATACCACCATCCAAATTAACTGCATTCTCAAATTCAGTATCAGTATTGATCAGGTCGGGTATATTATCGCCAAATTGCTCAACACCATCTTCATCAAGAAATGACTCATCATCGTCTTCAAACCTACGATTGAGAATTAAAGACAGGGGATTTGTAAATGCAACAATATCATCACCTTCAGATTCTACTAATGTATGTGGTTCTTGACCTGTCCCTGATGATGCAGCAGATCCAGCAACGAATGCAACAATCTTTGCCTTTTCACCTGATCTACCAGCATCAATAAATGCCAACTCGTCAATTTCAAAGGTTACATATAGTGCTCTCTCATCTCGAATCCAATCATAAACAATTGCAACTCGGTTGTTGGAGTTTTCTACAACACGTCTAACTTTGTCTGTTACCTGGAATTGATAGCTTGTAAGACCTGTATTGGGATCATCTTGCAATTGGTCAAGGATAACTTTTTGATCAAATCTAAAGTTGGTGCCTCTATCTACTCCAGTAAATGATGTTGCAGTCTTACCTGTATATCTGACTACTTCTCTACCAATAAGAAGTTTTCCTGACCCTGGGAATGCATTAGTAGTCTCAACGTTAATTGTTGTTGCGTTGGGAGAAAGATTGTTCAGCAGTCCTGTCAAATTATAAATGACAGAGTTTAGAGACTGTCTATTTCTTGCCTCTCTAATTAAATCTGTGTCTCTTGTAAAAATTACTTGAGGTTCATTAACGTATCCACCACCGCCAGACAGTAGATCAATATTTGTGATAACACCAAGATCAATAAATGCTTCTGCAGTAGCACCAGATCCACCACCACCGATAATTTGAATTAGGGGAGGTGTCTCAAAAAATTCACCTTGATTTGTTAACTGGACACTGGTAACACGACCGAATCTATTTACTGCTGCAACACCAGTAGCACCTTGACCACCGCCACCAGAAATAACGATATTGACATCTTCTTCTGTATAATTCTGACCTTGGTTTTCAATAGTCAGACCAGTGATCAAACCAGTGACTGGGACCAATTCAGATCCAGATCCACCACCGCCTTTAATCTCTGCAGTTGAATTGAAATAACCATCACCAGGGACAGTCATTTGAATAAAATCAATTGCTCCAGATCCATCCTCTTTTAGGAAGATATTGCCTGTAGCAAAACCATTGGAATCTTCGTCGGTGATCTCTAATCTCAGGGGATCATATCCTTCACCTGGATCTAGAATCTCTACAGCAGTAATTGATCCTTCTTCACCCTCAATAACTGCTCTAAGGACAGCCTCACGAATGGGTGTGCCAGAATTGGCAATACGAAGTCTGGGGGGATCGTTTGGATCGTATCCTGATCCTCCATCAACAACATAAACTTCCCTGACTCCAAATATACTATTGAAGACAGGGGTAATTACTGCACCAGATCCAGGGACTGTTCTTGCCATCTATTAGACCACTACAATGTTACCAACCATTCCAGAGTGAATTGTGCATTGATACACATATGTCGTGCCAGCACTCAATGTCATTGGCACTGTCCAATACTGCACACCAGTTTGCGATCCTGTTACACCTTGGGTTACTGCAGCTCCACCATTTGTTTGTCTCAATGCAAATGGGTGACTAGATCCAGTGAGGTTGTTGAATCTATATGTAAATCCACGATACACATAGATCGTTGGATTGTTACTGGTGTTGTTATATCCACCTCCAGTGAATGAATATCCATCAACTGTGGTGCCATCAACTTCAAAACCAACACCAGAAGATACTTGTGTTGTCCATGCCTCTGCCCCACCATCATAAATCAACACCTCATTGGCGTTTGCTGAGGGAAGAAGACCTTGAGCAGCAATAGTTACGGTATTTGATGTAACTGATGTAGATACGCCGCCAGTGCCAACAATATTCAATGTTGATGTTGCCAAAGCAGCAGTAGTGCTACCAGTGTCACCAGCAACAGTCCTGTAAACCTCTTGGACTACGTTAGGGGAGTCGTTTGTGATAGTGAGGTTATCGCCGTTAATAGCAGTGCTAATTCCAGTGCCACCAACGAAGTTAATAGTAGTAGAAGTGCTATTCGCAGATTTACTTCCACTGTCCGATCCAATAGTTGCAAAGATATTTTGGTCTGGATCTCCCAGAGTGCCAGTCATGTTGATGGTGACTGTATCTCCAGTGATCGATGTCTGAATATTTGTGCCGCCAGCAATAGTCAGGATATCAGTTGCTGCCGATGCTGTAGTCTGACCACTGTCTGCTTGGACAGTTTCAAACAGGTTTTGAGTGGTGCCACCACCGCTACCATCGCCAACTATGTCGTTAGCAGGCTCCCACTTGCTATTGGTATTATTCCACTTCAGCACTTGACCATCAGAAGGACCACCGCCAACTGTAAGATCAACGTCATCTAGATCACCAACGGATGATCCAGTATCTAGGAGTTGTGTCCATGCACCAGAGTGTGCAAAGTAACCATGTGCTTCATTATGGACATGTGCAAACATGCCATGGTGAGTAGAAGCATCAGGCAGATCTGCCAGGTCATCAAAGAAGTTGGAATACTTCAGTTTACCATCAGCACCATCAATGTAAGTCAGAGCATCACCAGTGCCTCCACCCCACAACTTAATCTTACCTGTGCCGTTGGGTTGGATTACTACGTCACCATTTGACTCTGAAGTGATCTGAAATGTCTTGACATTCAGGTTTGCACTCAGTGAATCAAGGTGTGCTTCCGAAAAAACAGATCCCGTCCATCGCAAGACCTGCCCCGTAGCAGGAGTGCCGATACTGACCTGAAGATTAGTCTCGTTACCGAGTGTCGAGTAAATCTCATCAATAACGTTATTGAGTTTGATAGCACCATCTCTGAGACTATCACCCAATCCGTCATTAGCAGATGAGCCGATATTTAGGTTTTGCTTTGCCATGGTAGGGATTTTCTACAATTTTATTTAGGTGCCATCAAAGGTTTGACTTGTGGAGTCAAACGTGCTACTTGTGCTATCGAAACGATTAGCAGTATCTCCACCACCACCAGATCCAGCAACTGTCAAAGTAACAGAGTTGGAATCGAGAGGTGAGTTTTCTGCATTATTTTGTGGGATTGGTCCTCTAATACGACAGCGGTATTTGTAACCAGTCATATATGCAAGAGCAGTCACTGAATACGAGGTGTCAGTTGCACCTGTAATCGCAGCGAAGGCAAATCCACCATCAGTAGATCTGTACCATTGATATGATATGGGTCCGTTTTCTGGGAGGATCTGAGCATTAACTGTAAACGTTGCAGTCTCACCAACATTGACAGTCGCATTTTGGGGTTGCAGAGTAAATTGCAACGTAGGAGGTGCGGGAGGAGTCCCTCCATCACCGCCACCCTGATCAGGAATAACAGTCTCGATAGTGAAGGTTGCGTCTAGATTTTCTCTAGATGTAAATCCCATAATGTATGGGAATGTTGCAACATCTACATCAGATGCATCTGTAGAAAGGAAATATGCAAATGTGCCATTTTGGAATTCTGGTGTAACGCAAAATCTTCCATTATGGTAATCAAGTGATCCAGTGCCCTCTACATACTCCCAGTCTTCAATGAGAGCGCCTGCAGGGGGGTTGTCAGAGTTATCACCATATTCAGGTCTCCCTGGTGCCTCATTATCTTTAATTCCATAAGATGAGGTCATGTTAGTGACACCACTCAAGTTGTCCCATGGATCGTTATACCCATAGGGACCATAGATTGGGAATCCATCAAAAGCGATACCTATAATCTTAGAATGTCCGTCAGGATGTCTAATATTATTGCCGTTATACTGAGTGCTTCCGTAGTAGTCGTTATAACCCGCCATTGCTGAATTTGCTTTCCAGCAATCCAAGAAATGGGAATCGTGATAGTGATATTGACCCGATTGCTCAGGGTGACCACCACAATTATCAGGACCAAAATTTACTATATTTGGATCAAAGTGTGCATTCCAACTAAACCCAAGAGGAGGCTGACCTCCAGCGCCAGCACTAGGATTGAAAATAGCAACGCCATTAGCAGCGATACCAATCATACCCAGAGGTGTTTCTAAACGAGCATTTCTCTGGTCATAATATTCATATGTGCCAGTAGTGCCTGATTCTTGAGTCCTCATGATGAGGTCAAGACGGTTATCAGTCGCTAACCAACACTCATCTTCTATTGATGTAAAGGTTGTGCCTTTATATAAAAATTTTCTCTTAATGCCATCACTAAACACAAAAAGAATGTGGTCACCAGGACGAATTTCATTATCTGATCCAAACAAACCATTGTCATTTACTGACAAGTCAATGGATCTGATGAAACCATCTTGAATCCATGCATCACTATCAAAAGTGCGACTGATACCAAACGTGCCGCCACGATAGAAGAAGTCATGATCAAAATCCTGCTCAGTTACTGAGTTAGGATTATTGTCATTTGGGAACGTGCCATACCCCACGGGGTCGGGCAGTCCATCTGCCGCCACCGTGAGGATGTTTGTGGCTTGGTCATAACTGGCGGTTGCAGTCATCGCTTTTTACTTTTATTTAGTTGTCATCGAAGATCTGGACGGGACTGAAGTTACTGATTAAAGTAGCACCAGTCTGGACGCTCAGGATAGCAGACAGTGAGTAGACAGGTGTTGCTCCCGTTGCTGTGATAGCAACGCGATATTCATCACCATCATCAGACTGGACAGTATTGCCAGTATTGTATGTTGCCTGGTTAGCACCAATGATGTTATTCCAGGTTTGAGTGCCATACTCCTTCTTCTGCCACTGATAGTTGAGGGTCTCGTTATTGGAAACGGTAGCAACCACAGTGAAGGATGCTGTAGTGCCCTGGTTAACGGTCACGTTGACAGGATCCTGATTGATTGCGATTGCGCCAGGCGTGACAGTTGTGCCACCATTATATTCGCTACCTTCTCCCGCGAGGATATCGAAACCGCCGTTGACAGGTGTGCCTTCGGGTGGTGTGAAGTCATCGGGGACCTCAGTATCAACCGCAACTACGGCTGCGGTATAATCAACACCTGCTTGCTTAACATCAATTCGAGCAACACCCATTTGTGCCCTAATACGAGCGTCAAATCCAGTAGAGGAAATAACGTCCACATTTGGTTGTGAGGTATAACCATCACCAGGCGAGGTGAGAGAAGCACCTGTGATTTCACCAGAGGTGATATTTGCAAGGGCTTGTGCATTACGACCCTTGACAGATCCTGTGTATTCAAATGTGATCAGCGAGTTGGAAGACTCAATCAGAGCAACCTCACGATTAAATTCTTCACCTTCGATAAACAGTTTGTCTCCAGATTCAATTGGGGGCACAACAGTTGCAGCGATCACGTCAGCGTCACTACCAATGTAGGAGAATCCAACAAAGGTGCTTCCTGCGCGAGGCACTTCAGCAAAGATGATTCTAGAACCAACGATCTCGTATGCGACACCAGGCTCTTGAATAATACCGTTGAGCGAAACAATAATGTTGTTTTCTGGTCTAATCACGTTAGAGGAAACACCCTCAGTCAATGTCAGTGAGTAGAAGAGACCGTCACGCTTCAGGTTGAAGCTTGATCTCAAGGAGTCAAACTCGAAACTAATATCATCCAGTTGACGGAGTTTACCAACGTAGTAACCGATAAATTCGGATCCAATTTCAGGAGCCTCAGAGAAACTGATCTTATCTGAGAATGCAACATAGGAGTTGTTACCACCAGGAGGTTGCAGCACACCATTGACCCAGACGAGCAGGTGACCTGCGGGATCGGGGAAGTATGCTTCACCATTAGCAATTGTGAGATCAAACTGTGTTTGCTCTCCATCAAATCCACGGAAGTAACGCTCAACACGACCCTCCAGAGTGCGTGCTTCAGAAACAGCACCGCCCCATCCATAGTCGGACTTGATGGTCATGTTATCGACAAACTCACCAACAACATTTTCAATCCAGATTGTCGCTGTAATTCCTTGTTGCTCGATTGAAGCCACACGCCCGTAGGAAGAATATCCAGTGTCCGTATATGAGTTAACTCCTGCATAAATTGTTGGGAAGTTAGATCCAATATCAATCTTACCAATATTATTGGTAGAATTTGTCAATTCACTAATGTCGGCACCCGTGCCAACAGGAATCAGATTAGCAATAAACAGACGATGGATACCATAGTTGGGATCCTGAGGATCTGCGTCCAGTCCGTTGATGTATTTGGTTACAGTTGCACGGAATCCAGGATTTTTCTCTGTTGTGCCTTGCAGTAAGGATACTTCATCACCAACACGGAAGGTATCGGAAATACCTGTGTCGATAATTGCAGCACCCAATTCCAACTGATAAACATTAGTGCCATGGACATACTGATTAAGTTGCAGTTGTGTGCCAGAAATGCCCTTGACTTCCAAGATGTAGTCAGTGACGTTACCATAGATAACATCGCCAGCATCCCAGGAGTTTTGAATAGTCTCAACATCAATCGTGATACGACCGCCAGTGTTACCTGTAAGAGATCCAGACTTATTGATGTAGTTAGACATATATGCTTCTGCTGTGGAGTTGGTGCCAAAGAACCACTCACCCGTAGCAAAATCACCCAGAGTTACATCAAGCAGGAATCTATCTTCAATAGCAGCGCCGATAGTTGCAGTCGCACCACTGTCAACACCTTCAATAACATCACCAGCGTTAATTGTGCCAGCAACAGTCATGAGTTTTACAAATGAGTCCCCATCTTCATTTGCTGGAGTTGTTTGCAGCACATAACCATTGTTTGCAGTAGCACCTTGGACAACTACTTGCTCACCATTAGTAAATTGATCGTATACACCCAGGACAGATGAAACATTTGTCAGAGGATAATACTTATAAACCTTGAAGATTTCTGCTTCATTGTTTTGGACTCTAGAAACTTCAGCAGTTGCCTCTGAAGTAGATCCAACCAGCACATCTGCAGGATTGAAACCACCTTGGATTGGTGTATCCGAGGGATCTTCTGGGAAAACGGTGGTTGCTCTATTGATGCCACTACGACGGACTACAGCAAAGAGTTGAGCACCAGTATTCAATGTATCTGCTTCTAAGAGTTTGAAGCGACCATCGTGGATATAGTGAGCACCAATTTCAAACCATGTAGGTGTAGCTGTAATGCAATAGAAGTAAGTTTGACCGTCCAGACCAGCAACAGAAGTTTCTGAAGCAGGAATATACTGTAGAATATCACCACGACGGAATTGGTTTCCACGGTTAATTCTGATGCGATACTCAGCACGATCGAAACCAACATCAACGACGGGTGTCAGAGACACCAGAGAAGGATCGGTATTGTAATCAACACCCATCTCATAGGTGGTGCTCAGATTTTGGAGATCGCTAGATGCAATAAAGGTTACACTTGCTTCTGTTGGGAATTCGGATCTTTCCAGAGCAAACTCTAGTGGGTTGAGAGAAGAGTCGATAATAAACTCTGCTGCCTCTTGGAACCAAGGGAATCTTTCACCATCACCAACATATGTGGTATATGCATCCCAACCTGGATCTTCCTCAATTTGATACATTGCACTCTTGATGAATTCTCTGCAGCGAGTGAGAGCAAAGATCAAGTGCGATCTTATTACATCTTGGAATGCAATGAAGTTACCTTCACCATCAAACCATGTTTGTGCAAGGCGGAATGCACCAGCGTTACCACCAGTGATCATGTCATATCTGACCGCTTTCAGCACATCATAGGCAAAAGAAATATCAACATCGGTTGTGCCGTAATTAGCAGTAGTTGCATCAAGGACTCTGGTGGCAATAGCATCACTATTGAAGAGAATGCGATTAGCAACAATCTTCTCATTGTGCGTACCACCACCAAGAGTGTTGATCATGATTTCAAACAGAGTATCAATAGCAGATTGCTCATCATGGCAAGTGCCAAACTGATACTCGGTATTGTTGTTGTCTGCAAAGGTTTTAGTGACAGTATCTAAGTAATTGACATTATTAACTGCAGCCTCAGTAATAGTATCAATGATGATGCCCATCAAAGTGTCAATAGAAGAAGCGACAGTTGCACATGCTTGATTCCAAGAGGGACCTGCAGCATTATCATAAAGGATTGTAAGATCTCTATTTGTTGAATCGGGGGTATACTTAACAGGCCAGATCATTGGCAACTCATAAGCATTGGTTTGACCAACGTTTGCTGGATTCTGAATACCATCAGTAACAATCTGCATCAGACTATCAATTCTAGCCTCAATATCTGCAGTTTCCAATCCAGTGTAGTCTGGATCAACCAAGCGAGCACGATAGTAATCAAGATCACTCAGAGTATTCGCTCCGTAAACCTGCGTCCAATTATCGTTAAATCCGTTAGGTTCACCCGATACAGTGTTACCTGCAGAGGCACCCCAACCACCTGTGTAGTTGGCAGAAGCGATCCAAGTGAAGGACCAGCGTCCATCCAGACCACCAAGACCAGTAAACTGATTTCCAGGAGTTGTTGCTTCACCAACAATATCGCCATCAATAAAGAGTCTTACACGACCAGCACCAGCAGCAGCAGTGCCACCAATACGAATTTCCCAGGCCAACTCGTGTTGATTACCATCGAAGTATTGTGCAAGATCAGTAATGGGAATATCGAGCAGAGCAAGACCTGTATCTGTATTAGTTGCACCACCAGCAACTGCAATGTTGCTACCAGCACGAAGTCTCAGATAGGTGCCATTATCTCGGATACCAAGGAATGCGCCATAGGGCTCATCTGCTCTAACCGTGCCACCTGCTTCCCACAAGAGTGCGTCTTGAGGAGTTGTTGTATTAGGCAATTCGACAACTGCACGGAAAACAGCATCATCTGTAGGATCAACACCCGTTGCAGAATTAACATTATTTTCAATGTTAGTAGTGCCAGGAGTAAAGGATCTGGTAACAAGATTCTGGAATGATGTGATGTCAATACCATTGTCAAGATCAGACAAACGCAACTGATTGGTTGGTTTCTTAGTTGCATCAAAGAATCTCTGAGCAACACCATAACCAGCATTATTAGTAATTACCTGATCCTTCATTGCACGTTTTGCAAGATCTCGTGCCCTTTCAAGAATCCAAACAGTTTCGGTTGCTTGAGAGGTAATATGCTCAAGATTGCCGCTGTAATTCACATAGAATTCGGCACAATAGTGCATCCAGTTATCACCACCATACTTCAGGTTGAAGATCAATGCTCTCAGGATATCTGTGACATCATGGATGCAGTTGATCGATCCACCAGGGATAACCAGTGAGGGATATTGTTGCTGACCATCATAAACTGCCTGCTCAGCAATATAACGAATGTTGCCATCAATTGCATCTCCAGTATCTCTATAGTCAATGGTGTATGGGTTTGATTCATAAGTTTCAACTGGGGTGGTGTCGGGATCATTACCTTCAATATAATCTCTACCAAAACCATTACGCATTGTTACTGTAAGAAGATCTCTTACAATCTTGTAGACAGTTACAGATGCTTCCCACTCATTTTCAATATGTCTTAGTGAATTGTTTTCTGGCTCAATGTAGAGTTCTGCAGCATCCCATGTCCTTTCATTGCAATTATGCAGCATGTCGTGCAGCAAGACATCAATGATATCTTTGACATCATCCTCGCAATTAACAGACCCGCCAGGAATCTCAAATGTGGCATACTTGGAGAGGTCATTCATGATAGCGACTGCTTCCTTAGCAATCAGATCTTTATTTGCCTTGATTGATGTGGCAGCATCATAGAAGTGATTCCAATCTTGTGCGGTATTCTGAGGCCATGCTTTAGTATCAATGGTAATAGTATCATCGCGATATGCTGCTCTACTGGTATAGAGAGGCTCATAGTAATCACCATTCTGCACCCAAGCAGGCACGCCCAACTCAGCAATTGCAGTATTTGGAGAAATCAGCATATTATTTGCTGCTTTCTGACACAAGAATTTGGTAAATTCAAATGCATCTAGCATTGGATTCAACTCATGCTCAACATGCAGGATATTATCCTGAGAGTCAAGATAGAAGTCGATTACATTCTTAACGTTATATGTGCCTCCTGTAACAAGGTCTGCAATTACACCAGGAATAATATATTGCTTGATGTCTCTTTCGCAGACAGACTCACCACCACCAGGGATGTTAAGGAAGTTGGTTTCTGTGCCGCCAAGATCAATGGTGTATTTGTTGGTAATATAACCAACGACTTCTTCAGCAATGTAATCGCGGTTTTTCCAGATGAGGACACCAGAATCCTTAAATCCTTGACCTGTAGGTGCAATGACTTGAAGAAGATCATCAATAAGACCACGGATCTCATCCAGCACACCCTGTGTGGCAGGAGATGCAAAATTGTTAGGAATCCTCAGTCTCTCTGTATAAACACCAGTAAGATCTGTGCTGGTAGTAGTCAATACATCGTTAATGATGTCGCCAACTTTATCCCAGGTGTAGAGAGTTTGCAGCACCTCATTACCAATGTAATTCAACTCGCCGCCCTTAGTCAGGTATGTGCGAGCGGTGTAGAGAGTATGGTAGTTACCACCTTCTCTAAGGTCTTTAATGATTGCACCAATAATATAGTCCTTAGTATCACGCAAACAGTAATTAGTGCCACCATAAGAATTATTAGCAGGATCATCTCCAGGCATAATGAAGTCTGGGAATTCTGCCTTCATCAAACCGACTGCTTCTTCAGCAATCCATGCATCATTCAATTCAATGATGTTTGCACATTCTCTTTGCTCAAATCTACCAAGATCAACATCTTTGATAATTAGAGACTTGGTTTCATAATCAATAACCTTAGTGGTTGCTGCAGAAGTCCTAGATCCTGTAAATGTAGCATATGTTTCAGTAGTGGACAGGATAAAGGGTGCTTCACCATCAAGACCCAAGACAATGTTGGCATTGGTATAGTCAACTTGTGTAGGTGGAGTAAATGCCTCAGTATGCTCTGCTTCAAGGTTATTGATGTAGAAATTGTCTACGAATCCATCAAAACCATTAGTGCCGTTAAAATCAGCACCAATAGTAACCTTCGTATACAGATAATCATTAGTATCAGTATAGTTGCTACCAACTTGGACACCATCAACATACAACTGCAGGACGTTTGTGCCCCTAACCAGTGAAATATGATGCCAAGTAGTTGCACTTAAAGTGCCACCAGAGATCAGTTGGGTAGTCCCGTTGTAAACTCTCAGAGTGGTTCCATCCAACACCAGACGCAATCCAACATTTGCATCGAGACGACGCAAATCAACTAAGTTTTGAGTGCCACTTACTGCATTTGGATACCACCAACCTTCAATAGTGAAATCATTAGCAGTGCCAAACGCATAATCATAAGAGTCTGCAGCAACAAGATATCCAGCAGAAGGAATCTTGATTGACTTGGTGCCAGACAATTCTGCTTTCTTGGTAATAACACTCTGACTGCAATTGCCCTGGTTTGCCAGGGTAGAGTTAGTCAACAACTCTCCATATTGCAGAGTGCCTGTGATGGGACCAGCAAAGATCCACTTCAGACCAGAATTAACACCTTCCGCTGCAAATATCGCTCCAGAAGTAACGCCTTTAATTTGATTGCCTGTGACAAACAGACCAGAAGACTTATCCTGATAACCAATCTTAATTGTACGGACAGTCTCACCATCAACAAAGGTGCCATCGCTGATAGATGCGAGAGCATTCACGTTGTTGAGATTACCTGCAGTAATTGCAGTAGTTGCAATATCTGTCAGGGTTGCAATGTAAGACTGGACATCAGCACAGTTGTTGATATCTTGGTTATTGCCATTTGCATAGTTTGCATCATACAGTTGACCAGGAGCAGTGCCACCATAGGTCACAGGATCGTTGAGAATTGCCAGATCCTTGTCATACAGCAGGTTGTTGATTGCCTGATATGAAAGATCACGGACTTTCTCAAATGCAGTTACAGAAGGACCTTCTTCACCGAGGAGACCATCACTGATGGGATTACCTGACGCATCAAAGTAGAATCTAGTGAATTCAACAATGTTGTAGTTGCCACCCTGAGAAACATCGTTTGCCAGAGCATCAACGAAGTAACCAATGTCACGACGACACTTCTCTTCGTTGGGGGAGTATGTGCCGACAGACTCATCGGGCAACTCGGAAAGAGTGCCGCTAGTCATTGCCTCATCAATAATCTCCCACAGAGTTGTAATAGCATCTTGGACATCAGAGCATCCTGCAGGATCAGTGTTGTCGGTGTTAGTGCCAGCAGTAGGATAATCGTCATTAGGTGACTGGTCGGCAGTGACAGTCAGATCTTGATATGCATCGTATGAGGTGCCTGCATCGGGACCATTGACCTGAGTGTAAGATCCGCTCAGATTGTTGGTGATTGCAAGAAGCATGTAATCCTTGACTTTCTCGTATGCAAAACGAGTTTCTGCTGCTTGCAGATTCACATAGATCAGAGCACCATTCTCATCAAAATAGTATGAGATAAACTTACGGGTGTATCTGTTACCACCACGATAAGTATCAATTGCCAGAGCATCCATGAAGTGACCCAGGTCACGCTTACACTTAGCAGGATCGGGGACCACCAAAGTAGGATACTGGGTGATCATATCATCATATGCCTTAGCAGCGATATAGTCCTTATTAAGGACAACGAAACGATATGCGTCAGAATATCTGCTCCATTCGTTAGTTTGGATATCACCAGGGAAGTAGAAGTCGGGATGCTCAACAGCAATCTGTGCTTCAGCAAAATCAATCAACTCTTGCTTGTTTTCTCTGATGCGAGTTGCAGCATCATAGAATCTGTTTCCAGCAGTGCCGTGGTATGCAGAAGTTGGGTTACCGTAGTAAACTCTTCTATTTTGAATCTTATCACCTTCAGAGAAGTTGCCACCTGTCAGATCAGTGTATGTTACTTCAGTGCTTCTAACTTCTTCAAAATCGAGGAAGTCTGCATTGATACGCTGGTCATCATTATACAATTCTGTAGGAGTGATAGATGATTGAGAAATATTATCCAGAATAATGTTGGGATTGGTAATGCTAACCAAACGCTCAAACAGCAGACCATAGAATGTGGATCCAGGGTTGATCTCCAACTCTGTCACAACATCTCCAGTCACAGGATCAACATATGGTGAGATGAATGTAATCTGACCAGCGATCTTAGAAGATGCTGAGTAGATAAACTCATTCAGTTTCAGGTCAAAAATACCAGTTTCATACTTAGCGGTGCCAGAAGTCTTACTGACTACCAGACGATCAGTGATCACACCATCGACAAGGTTAGTCTCTTCAATAATTGCAGTATCGCCTTCCATATTGGTGATAGATTCACCAAATTCAAAGATGGTATCGGTATTGATCAAATCAACAGACTGGACCAATGCAGAGAAGAGAGTTCCACGAGTAATTTCTTCATTCAATTCAAATGTGCCACCAGAGACGTTAATAACGTCAAGATGGTTTGTGCCAGAATCAATAACAGTTGCAAATGCATCCGAGTTTGCACCTTGGACCTGCTGACCCAGGGTGGGGAAGATACCATAATTGGGGATACCTGCCTGACCAGAATATAGATTGATTCTGTAGATAGGAGTAGGAGTGACTTCAAGGATTCTGTAGGTCACCTTAGAGGAAGGTCTAGGTGCTTCAGAGAATACAAGGTTGCCACCAACCACTTGATAAGAGTCGCCAGGTGCCTGAATCACACCGTTAAGTGTGATCATCAACTGATTCTGTTGGACAATAACTTGCTCGCCTTCAACAGTAATTGGGAATTGTTTTTCGATACCGTTGAAACTACCCGAGATATCATCCAGTTTCTTAACGATAGAAGTTAGAATTTCCTCAGAAGAGGTCAGACGCTTCTTACGGAAGAGCACCTCGGTGTTGTTGAAGTCAGTGTAGATAGGTTGTGCTGCACCGAAGGAGGTGATCTGGTTGACGTTGCTGTAGTTGTTGATATTCACCTGCTTGGTAAATTCGGTGCCGATCTTACGACCAGACACGTCCTTACCACCAGTCAGTTGGAGTTGACCGAAGAGAGCGAAACCAGCAGCGTGATTATTCTCCAGGACTTGAGTCTTCCAGTTAGAAATAGGAGTCTCAGACTTAATAACGTAAGAGAAGTTTTGATAGAAGAAGGAGTCTTGAATCTTCTGGACAATCTCAGAAGGTTTACCAACGTCATCAATAAATCTACCAGGGGTCCTGGTCAGAGATCCAATATTCAACACACCACGAGCGATGCTCAGATTATCAATCAGACCAGATGCCTTGGAGATGGTGCCAGTGACCTTTTCACCCTCCAACCAGTCTCCATCATAGTCAACGATTTTAAGGATCTTGGGACCAATCTGCCAACCAGTGTTAGTTGACACCGTGCCTGTTGCAGTTGCTTGCTCAATGTTGGGACCTTGGAATACAGTCTCACCTTCCAGGAAGCGAGAGGTCTCAACAATTGCTTCTGCTTTACCACCGAAGACTTCAGTCAGAAGGACCTGACGACCAGCACCTTGAGTCAGGAAGGTGATGTAATCACCTGCTGCAGCGGATTGTGGGGTCAGAGCAAATCTGATCTGGTCATTTTCCAGTGAGTTTTCGTTACCAGCAATTGCATAGTAGATCTGACCTGCAACCAGAGTTGTCAGACCTGCACTACTGGGTTTGGGCAGCTCACCTACAGTGCTACCAACATCGTCTGCACGGAATTGGATAGCAGCACCAGTTGTGATGCCATGAGGGAAGTTAAACTGCAGATAGTTGAGGTCAAGGTTGACAACGTAGTTAAACTCAGACTTCAGGGTAACTGTAGGCTCAGATGAGTAACCAGCACCAGGATTTTTGATCAGAATCTCACTCAGACGGTTGTTTCTAACCAAAGCAACTGCTTCAGCACCTGTGCCACCACCACCTTCGATAACGACAGCAGGAGTTGAGGTATAACCACTACCAGGATCTGTAATCTTGATCTCAGAAAGGATAGAGGTATTGAAGAGTTGTAAGTTAACGGGGAATGTGATTTCAGGTCTCAGGGTATAGTCATGAGAGTAACCGAAACCAAATTCATTATTTTTCAGTCTCTTAATCTTACCGATATTCTTACCAGTCAGGAAGACTGATGCACCAGTGCCTTCTGCAGGGATCACAACAGATGCTGATGCACCAGATCCAGCAAGAGTTGCACCAAGGATACCTGGGATAGCATCAATATCAATTACAGCGGTGGTATATCCTTTGCCAGGATCAGTTACCGTGATCTCAGTAATGGTGCCAGATCCAACTTCATCATCCAACTCAACGGTAACGGTTGCTTTAGCACCCTCGCCGTCACCTGCAATGGGCACATCGTAGTAGACGCCAGGTGCATATTCCGTGCCACCATCGTTGATGATGATCTTTTCAATTTGACGGAAAGATGCAATATCAGAGATGATAGGCAGTTTTTGATAGAATCCACCTGCAGATACCAGTTTAATGGTATTGATAGGACCAATTGCTCTGGTAGAAGTCGTTGAGTAGAATGAATATGGTTGATCAAATTCATCGGTAATGACCTCAGCAGAATTCTTCTCAGGCTCTTTTTCCAGGGGGAATTTGAAACTAAAATCATCAACAATCTCAGAGATGGTAAATCTACCATCATAAGGTGTCTTGATAACGTCAATGAAGGAATTGCTACCCACAGGGGAATCATCACCAGTGCGTGAAGGATCGAAGTAATAGGAGATGTTTGTCACATCACCCAACACGGAGAATTTCACAAAGGGTGCATTTGATCCTGCTGCATTGATACCAGGAGTGCCTTCTCTAACAATGTTGTTGAAAGAGTATTCCAGTTTATATTGATTATCCTGAGAGAATGACAGGTAATATCCAAAGTTAGAAGTATCCGAAAGATCAAAGATATACTGGTGATCTCTAGTGAATATCAAAGTTGGGTGCTTAGCGTAGATATTAACGCTGGCAATTGCATTTGCGTTAAATGCAGGATCATCAGTTGCAGTATCTCTAATTGCAAAAGTAAACTCTCTGGTGCCAAGGACTTGATCAATAAAGAAAGATCCATTGAATTGTGTACCTTGGAAACCTTCGGTAAAGATAATATCGCCTACATTAAAGAAGTGAGGTGAGTTTGATGTGCAATATACATGATCTGTCCGTGCTTCACCACCAGTGCGGATAATGTCCTTTTCAAGTTGAGCAGTAACACGAATCTTCTTAACCGAGGGGAATCCAACGATTCTGACACTCTTCTCATCGTCTGCTAACTCTATGTTGTTTTCTCTGAGAGAAACAACGTCACCGACAATATACTGAGATCCAGGATGGATTTCTTCAATTCTGACCTGATAGTGGTTGCCCAGATCATATTCCATGAATCGAGCATAATCACTGATAGGCTCGCGAGTTTCTACGAAGGTCCAGGTTACAGTGCCGTCAGAAACGTCACCACTGGTGTGGACAGGGGGTGTAGTGGTAGTAACGCCACCAACAGATACCTCATATACATTCAAGCGATACCAAACTTTCTGTCCGACAGCATACAAACGATGAGGCAGCCATTCAGGCATGTCATTACCGATGTATTGAGGACGTGGGTAAGGATGTTGCAGTAGATCGATATCAAACTTACCTGCTTCACTAATATAGGACCAGTTGATAACACCATCGCTAGCAGCCCCAGCAGTATGTGTAGGAGCAATTGTGCCTGATGTGCCAGCACCTTGCGCTTCATAAATGTTTCCTGAGTAATAAACTCGGTCTTGTGCATTATATGCTGTTGCTGCTTCCCAAGGAGATTCTGGCTCTTCGCTATCGAAGTATTCACCAGCAATTTCATTGACATCTCCCGCAGTTGTGCGGAATCTATCAGTATTGTTGAATGTACCAAATACCTTACCAACTTCATAGGTTGTGCCAACACCAGGATTCTGCAAAGTCCCTTCGGGGACATTTACAATTGTGCCGAATGCAGTTGTCGTGCCAGCAGCATTAAATTGTTGCAGAATAGACCCTTTGGTGAGTTTTACATCTTGATTGAAAGTAAACTCCTTGACATTATCAATTTTTTGATACAGTGCATCACGCATGTAGAATTTGTTGATGACATCTGCTTCAATAATGAATTTCTTACCCAAAGGTGATGGGACAGTAGATGTCTTCGATGCGAAAGAATCCCTCTCACTGCTAAATGCATATGTGCCAGGATTCATCGTAGAGAAGGTCTGAGACATATCCAAGATCTGCAGACCACCAGGACCCACTTCCCAAACACTCAGAGCGGGCATATTGAGAGTATACCAAGATGTCAGGGTTGAAGCATCAGTAAATGAGATGCTTCCATGATTTCTGACATTTGTCAGTGTGTAAGTGTTTCCTTGGTTGGAATGTAGTCTATCAAACTTAATTAGAGTGATATCGGAAATATCAGTTGTGATTTCAATCTCTTCAGTAGGCAGCGTGTAGTTACCTGTAGTGAAAGGTGCATCATCATCAATAACAAGGTCATCAATGTGACCAATGAAGCAATTTGTAGCACCAGGGGCAGATTGTGGTCCTGCCAGTGACAAATCATCAAGGAAAATGTCATCAGTGCTCTGGAAAGAGATCTGCAGATTGCCATTGATGAATACTTCATAACGATACAGACCCAGAGACTCTTCACGCTTTTGGAAGGTTACATGGACCCAAACACCACCTGCAAAGGAAGTCCAGTTAGTAGTAGTTGTCGAAGTTGCTACTTGGACATCATTCACATATAGAAGGACACGCTCATAGTTGGGTGACGTTGCATCACCATCAATTGACATTCTGATGGGGACACCAGTAGTAGGACTGATGTCAAAGAAAACAGGTTCGTGATTTGTAGAATGGGCAGTGCCATTCATTGCAAACCATGCTCTAACACTCCATTCTGTACTCTCTAATCCAATATCAGTATATGCAACAGGTGCAACGGCATCCAAACGCATTGATCCAGTGCCAAAGCGATAGATCGATGTATCATGTGCAGTATTTGCAGGATCTGAGTAGACAATAGTTGCCAGATCTTGCTTAGTGAAGTCAAGACCTAAATTAGCATCATTGAAACGATAAGATGCGAGTTGATCGCTCTGACGACGGTCAGCAGCGATAATGCAGTCGCCAGAGTTGTCAACAACGTGTTTCTTTGCTTGGAAACCGATATTATCATTATCTGCAACCTTTGTTTCACTAATGATACTGCCATCATACTTGAGATACTCAATGAGAGCATATCTTTCGTCTTGAGCAGCATCAACGTCACATACTAAGGTGTAGTTGCCAAATAGATCGACAGAAATACCAGCGTGCTTGATAGCACGGAAATCGCCAGATACTGTTATAGTTTTTGTCCATTCCCAACCACTATTTGCAGATGCATATGGGAATTTGCTGATCTGGACCTTATCAAACTTGGCTGCGGCATTATTAAAGACATTCCAGACAATAACAGCATCACCATACTCATCAAATGCCATTTCTGGGTCTCTGACAAATCCACCAACCACAGGGATCTGACGGATATAGTCAATCTCGATATTTGCACCATCGTAGAAGAATACACCGAAGATGCAGTCATTATTTTCTTCGTTTTCGCCAATAAACAGGAAACGATCGTCTGCAATCCACTTAATCTGTGAAAGTTTCTCAGATCCGTCTTCAGACGCAATTTTACGCTTCTCTACAAGGTCACCTTCAACATTACACTGAATGACCCACATATCATAAGGATCTGGTGAGTTAGAATCAGTATAACCTGCCAGATAAATCTTTTTCTCTTGGTCTAGGGCAATAGAGGTAATATAATCACGTCTAGTGCTACCAGAGATACCACCAATTGCTCTTTGCCACTTCAGAATACCTTCAGGAGCAGCAGCATTGTTAAATCCAGATTCATACAGACCCATCCAGATGTCTGGGTTGTAGACATCATTATCAGGACTATATGTTTGGCCTGCTACATAAATGAGGTCGTTTTCTTGTGACTCATCAAGAGTCATTCTCATGAATTCAGCACGCTTTTGGTTGGCATTCTGAGGAATCAGAGTCCGCTCCCAGATCAGTTGACCCAGGTCATCAAACTTAGCAAGGATTGCTGCTTGATCTCCATCAGTCTCAGTAACACTACCGCAAATATAGGTATAGCGTTTAGCAGACTGGACCATATCGTTGATGGTCAGTTTACCTGCTGCTTCCAGATAATCTGCAATCCAGTAACGAGTTTTCTTAAATTGCTGAGGGTGAGAAACACGAATCTGAGGAGGATTCTCAGGATCATATCCATTACCAGAGTTAATGATATCTGCACTCTGGACTTGTCCAGTATTTTGCAGATTCAAACGCAATGCAGCATCTTGACCTTGAGTTGTAATGACTTCAAAGGTAGGAGGAATATCAGCGTTATATCCAATACCTTCTTGTAGGACACGAATACGCTCGATACCAGCAACAACTTTTACTTTGTAGAGTTTGTTGGTGTTATCGGTAATAGGACGTGAGTTGACAATAATAACATCCTGTTGACGCAACTCGTGCTCAACATCGGTAGTGATAACACCGTAAGGACGATCACCAATCATCTCCTTGGTGTAACCAAGGATAGTCTGACCCTTAACAGATTCGATAATTGCAGATGCACCAAATCCACCAGTGCCTTCGTTGTCGAAGAAAACAGTATCATTAACCTGATAAGACTCACCAGGGTTTTCAATCACGAAACCATCAATCTGAGCATTTTCAAACTGAGTGGTTGTTTCAACTTCGATGTCAACTCTAGATTCTTCAGAAACCTGAGGGAAGTAATCATAAATCTGCAGAGTTGCCTCTTCAGACATCTCAAGGATTTCTTGCTGCTCCAAAGCATCAATCAGACCATCATTGTTGCTATCTTGGATCTCAAAGATGATGGGATATCCTTCGATCTCAGTCGTCAGGACATCTGCTTCTTGGTTGGGTTGACGATCAATGTCAATATCAACGTCAACATAAGGATCTCTATATCTTACAACGTCAGAAGGAATGTTTTCCTGTGTTGCTGTCTGGCTGAAATTCCATTCATCTGGAAGTGAATTAAACTGAGGTCCAACAATGTATGGGAATTCTGCAATACCAGCATCTGATGCATCAATAGTAATGAAGTATGCATAGGTGCCATCTGGGAATTCTGGTGTCTTACAGAATCGTCCGTTATAATTGTCCAGGTCACCAGATTGGAAATCATAGGTATAATCGTCAACAAATGATCCTGCAGGGTATTCATTGATGGATGGACCATCTACACGAGCAGGGTTTGGATTGGTCGCTTCATCATAAACAACGTTATCTTTCAGTTTATAGGAAGTACGCAGTCTTCTAATGCCGCTGTTTTGGTCAGTGGGATCGATATAACCATATGGACCATAAATGGGGTTACCATCAAACGCCCAACCGATGATTGGGGAGTGCTTGTAGTTTGACTCAAGCTCTTGGAATTGTTGAGTTACAGGATTAAGGAATACGTTATCACCAACAACATAACGCAACTCTTTAGGATCGCTAAGGTGAGCAAACTCACCACCAAACTGGTTGTTATATCCAGTAAAGACATATCCTCTAGAGAAGTCATACTTATTGACAAGATCATACTGTAGGTTTCTATTCCACTTGAAGACATCGGGGGTGAATGTTGCCAATTCACCAATTGATTGGAGTCTGACTGTGGTATTGCCTTGGGTATAACCAACACCTCTGTTGGTGATGGTCACAGACAGCACACGACCCTTATCTTCACCAGTTGTGCCAATAGTTGCAATACCAATAGCACCAAAACCATCACCATTGATGATTACGTTAGGTGCAGTAGTATAACCACTACCTGAGTTAATAATAGCGATAGACACAATACGCCCATTGATCACAATGGGTTGTGCCAGAGCACCTTCACCAGAGTTGACTCTAACTTCTGGGTCTGAAGTATATCCAGATCCAAAGTTGGTGATGTTAACACCAGAGATAGGACCACGGACGTTTGCAATTGCAGTTGCACCACTACCGCCACCACCAGTAATAGCAACGCTAGGTTGTGAAGTATATCCACTACCTTGCTGCTCAACCAGAATTCTAGTAACACGACCACCAGTGATAACTGCTTGTGCAGTTGCACCACTACCACCGCCACCAACAATAGAAACCAGAGGGGACTCGGTATATCCACTACCCTGATTAGTAACAGTAAACGATGTCAGACTACCATTAACAACAACTTCACCAGCAGCACCTGTGCCACCACCACCTGTGATTTCAAGGTTTGGTTTATTACCAGCATCATAATTTACACCAGGATTTGTTACTTCGACTTTAGTCAAAGGTCCAAACTGGACATATTCTGAAGACTTATATGACCAAATTGATACCCCATTGATCCAAGATCCAATGGGTGTATTTTCCTTAACGTCTTTACGCTCAGAGATAGTCTGGACGTTTCTGGGGAATCTCAGCAATTTACGCTGGTTGCCAGGAATTAGTGCTGATCCAATGAAAGGACCAATTCTGTAGTTGGGCAGACCAGATGCTGCCACATACACATAATCATCATTAAAGAAGGAGTTTTGGATGTTGGTTGTAAACTCACTTACAACTTTATTGATAGATGCTTGATCAGACTTACCTCTATTAAGGTCAACCGACAACAGAATATTACCCTGAGGGATAATATCAGTAGGTGTATTCAGTTGATATGAGAAAGTAAGAGGGTCAATACGAGATGTGACTGTAAAGGTGCCGTTATATACAACAGGGTTTGCACCATAAATTGTCACCTGATCGGAAACCAACAAACCATGAGGATTATCACAATAAACAGTTGCGGTCTGATTATTAACACCACCAGACTCAATGCGATCAACTTGAATTAGTTTTTTGACATTATACAACCAAGAAGACAGTTTTTCATCGATTGCTGTCGATCCAAGGTTAGCAACTTTCAGTTTGTCACCTTGAATATAATAAGATCCAGTGTCATTCAGGACGGTAGTGCCTGCCTCAGCAATACCAAGGACACGCAGTTTACATTCTTGTGCTGTGCCTCTATTGACATATACAAAAATGTCAGATTGGACTACAGTGCCAGGATCCCAGTCCTCAACAACACCATTTCTGCTTCTGGTGCATTCAATAAACTGGTTGAGTGATTTTTCTTTATATTGGACCTCTTCTTCGTCGTTAATCCGAATTGTGCCGTTTCTAGCAGGCCAACCAATGGTGGAGTCAACAGTAATGATTTGACCATCAGTAGTCAGAGGCTCTACAAGAGTAGTTTTGTAAGGAATCTTAAATTCACCAGTCAGAGTTTCCTCTGAGATTGCCAATTCGTAAATTGTGTCAGTACCTTCAATAATAGTAATGACATTTTCAATTAGAGCATTTGCTGCCTTGATATTCAGGTCAACAGGATCGGCATACTGATTCAACTCAGAGTCGATCAGGTTATTTGGGTCACCTTCGATCAATTCAGCACGCAACACTGTGTCAACCACCCAGGTTGCTGCAGAAGGACTAATAACCTCATCTTTGGGGTAGAAGATAGAAATATCTTCGCCAAATAGGATCTTAAACAGATATTGAGTAGCAAGCTCGGTGCCTTTAGAGATATAGAAGTCCTTAATGGTCTTAATGACCTGGACAGGGTTGACTTTACTGAAGTCAACGTCAATAGTGGGAAGATACTGTCTTCTAAACTTATCAAAGACTTCTTTGAGGAACAGTGAGTCTAAATTGGTGACAATTGCTCCTGCAGGGTGTGTAGACTGCCTCAGAGCAGACTCACCAGCATAGATTTCGTTGTGGAGTTGATCATATCCAACAGGACCAGATACACCACGAGAAATACCCAAGAATGCTGAAGGTGAGTAACCCTGACCACGCTGAATGATATCAAAACCTGTAACTTCGTCAAAACCAACGTCTACAGATGCTCTAGCAGCACGGGGCTCGGCAATGTAAACTTTAGGGGGGAATTCGGATGAATATCCCTCACCAAAATTAACGACATTGATATCAGTGATCTCACCATTGAAGATAGTTGCAACTGCTTCTGCTCCAGTGCCCCCAATAGGTTCGCCATAAGCATCCTTGCGATCATCAACGATATAAACTGAAGGTGCATCGGTATAACCTCTTCCACCAGTCAACATTTCGATATTAGTGACAGATCCTGATGCAACGGTCACATCAAGCACCTGTGCGCCCACAGGTTGGATAATACGAGCCCTGGGAGGTGTTGTATACCCTCTACCTCTATTTGTGATCAGGATTTCGTAGACCTGACCATCTTGATTGATTCTAGAAACTGCTGCAGCGTTGATACCTCCTTCTGGAGCGGGATCAATGTAAACAATAGGAGGATTGGAGTATCCTTGACCAAATTCAGTTACAGCAATACTATTGGCGACCAATCTACCTTCAGAGTCGATCTGAGGTTGAGAGATTTGAGCGCCTGAGGGGTTTCTGAATGTAATGGCAGGAATAAAGTCATATCCACTACCAGAATTCTCGATAGTAATGGAGTCAACTTGTCCTGTAGTGTCATCAACAGTCAGAGACAGTTTAGCAAAACTACCACTTGCATTTGAAGGCTCTGCAATAACAGGAATGGGTGGGTTGTATGAAGAGTAACCCTGACCACCATCAATAAGTTGGATATTCTTAATACCACCAATCAAAGACTTGGCAGTTGCACCTTCGCCACTCTTTGAAATAACAGTAACTTTTGGATTGAAGTCCAAACGATATCCACTACCACCAGACTTGGCAATCAAGCGGTTAATGGATCCACTGGGGTTAACTTGGACAACTGCACTTGCACCAGATCCATAAGAAGGTGCAATATACTCTACAGAGCGGATGTTAATTACATCTGATGCACCAAGTTGCACATCAAAGATCAGTTTGTCTTCAAATACTGAATAATCTTCATAAGGTGTGAGAAGTTTTCCGTTTCTATTGACAATCAGACCAATATCTGATGTAGGACGGTATGCCTGAGTATTAAGACGCATAGGATACTCATAGCCACCTTGCCATTCTTGGTAGGGGGCTTGATCCAAGGTCAGAATATCCTGGTTTGCATAACCAACCAGATAAATGATCTGAGTGAAGTCTGAGTTGTCAACACCAGTCCTTTGACGGGGTGGAGTGGTGAAACGAATCTCATCACCCTCAAGGTAATAGTCAACCCCAGGGATATTGAAGTAATTGTAAGTGATTACAATGAGGTGCTCAGCACTTGGAGGTGAAGTAGGAGTGCCGAGGAAACTTAAAGGGAAAGATGTCCTTACACCATCAAACAGTGTAAAAGGATTTTCTAGTTGTTGTTTCTTCTTATCAAACTGAGCGATAGATACGCCAGGAGTGATGATAGCGTCAGGACCACGAGTTACAGACTCATAATACATGACCTCATTATCAATCATGATGGAGCCATTCTGCTCCAAGAAACCATCGATCGATTCTACTTCCAGTTTATCTTCGTAGATACCTACATCAGAAAGTAGTTGTGTTACGCTAGAAAGCTGCCTTGTATTATACTCGTCTAAGTCGAGATAATTGAGAAGGTTGTTGAGAATATCATACGGTCTGCCTGTTTTCTCTTGAGATTTGTAATACTCGAAGAGAAAGTTGACAAACTGACGATCTTCTTCCCTGATAAACTCAGGTAGTTGACCTTCGACACGATCAGATACGTTAATGTTTTTGTTTTGCATCTATCTCAGAAACAACCGTCTGGCACTGGATACTCGAAAGAATCCATTGGGTAATCAATGATATTTATACCCCCTGTAGGACCGAAGTTGTATCCCGAGAAGTTGTTGGGATCGAAGGAGGGGACAGGGATTGTGTTAATCGTAAAGTCAATTGGATTGACCGTTGGATTAAAGATTGTGGGGTCAACGCCAGGTGGAATGTCAATAGATCCACTATAAGGCACAACCTGAATGGGTAGTCTTTCTGTATTATCGGGAGTATCAGAAATTGCCAGAGGTCCAACACAGACTTTACCTGTGCCATAATCAACAGTGCCCACTGTTGGGTTGAGAATCAATTCTGTCTCATCACGCTTAGTGACTAGCATCAGATTTCCCTTGCCATCATCTCTAATGTTGACAGGGACCAAGACTTCGGTGGAAATGTTGGAATTAAAGCCAGGGGTAATGATTTGAGCACCAGTTGATTCGTCAAGTGCAAGGTTTACCAAGTCTTCGGTATAACCAGTTGCATAGAAGGTGCCAGACTTGACCACAGAGAATGAAGGGTCGCATTTTGTGCCACCGACGTTACCATCGGGATCTGTACCGTCTCCACCATTTCCTTTTCCATCAGAATTACCTGAATAATCCGATGGATCATAAATTCTGTTACCAAAGTCAAGACATTGAGTAAATACTTGTCCCCAAGTAAATTGATCCAGATTTTGACCCAAAGTAATCTGAGTTACGCTACCAGAAATGGATGTATCGCTGTTATCAATCACAGCACCAAATTTAGATCCGTCAATACGGTTATTAAAGCGGTTTGTTTGGCCTGCTTTGTTAAATTGGTCAATTGACTGCAACACTTTGGTGCCAAGTTGCGCTCCAGTGTTGGAAGTTGCGTTTCCGTCGTAGTAAACGTAAGATTTGGGAATAATGTAGTAAGAAGTGGGATCAACGATGACAGGCTCGATTGATGCAACTGCAAACTTCTTCAAATCATTCTTAATTTTCGCTTTTGTGCTCGCATTGAGTTTTGTGCCCGTCTTAGGGCGAATAGCGATAAAGACTTTACCGTAAATTGGAGGAGAAAGTCTCTCACCACCATATGCGGTGACTGCAGCCGCCTGTGGATATACCTCAGAGACGATGTGCTCATAATCATTCTCTGTCACAGCACGGTTTTGCGTTGCATACGCTCTAGGTGCTCTAAATTTGACGCTCAGACCCGTTTCGCGTTCTTCACCTTGCTGTGCTGCTTCCATGACAGTCAGTTTCATGCCTGAAGTAGGCAGCACGCGCCCATCAGAGTCAACAATGTTGCCAATGAAGCTAAATGACTTGGATCCGTTTGCTGCTACGCCGTCAGTTTGCACATATTCCAGTCTAATGTACTCACCATCGATCAATTTGCGCCCCAAAACGCCATCACCGAAGATTAAACGGTATCTAAGGTCGTCAGTTTCCTCCAAATAGTAAATTCTGGAGTTTTCCGTTAACGCAGTAGCGTTATTTACCAAACTATAAGAGTCAGTTTCTGACGATTGTGCATTTGGAGAGATATTAACGAAAAGAAGATCAGTGTCTACGTTTTCTGCGGGGATCAGAAACTCTTGTTCTTTCGTATAATCGACTGTATAGTTGTATGAGAGCAGATTTCCTTGATAAATGATGACATTATCAAAGACTGCCAGTCCAGTTGCGGAATCTACGGAGACTGTGATGTCTCTTGTGAGTGTAAATGCAAAAGAATCGAGTGCATTCTCCGCAACAAACACATCTCCCTTCTTCAAAGTTGCAAATTCTGGAAATGTGATGCCATTCAACGATATTTGCGTCTGTGCTTCGATCTTGACACACGCTTTAGGCGCTTTAATTGACCTAGGAGTGTAATTTAACTGCTTTGCAATGCGGACAATGTTGTCTCTGACGGTTGCAGTCTCAAGAAATGACTCATTCAGCGCCATATTAGCGTTGAATGCTGTATAATATGTGTTATAAGCGAGGATATCGATCAGGTACGATGCGCTACTTCCCTCAAAATCGTAATCCGAAAACTCTTTCCGAGTCCTGAGGTAAGATCTTATGGATTCTTTGATCTCAAAGAAGTCCAGAGACGTAAGTTGTGAGGGAATTGCTGACATTTTATGCCTTCTCTAAGAGAAACTCGATAGTTTGGACAACAGTTTCACCAACAATGGTATAATCAAGCTCAACTGCAATAGCATTTATATCAGAATCATCGGTGAGAGTCACTTTTGTGACTTGTATTCTAGGTTCTAAGCGTTTTAAGCAGTTTCTAATTTCCCCTTCTATTTCGTCTGCACTAAAAACATCCCAAGGCTCAAACAAAAGACCCTTAATTCTAGATCCAATCGCAGGTTGGAAAGGTCTTTCACCAAGATCAGTCAATAAAAGGTTTCTAACAGCTTGCTTAATCGCATTTTCATTTTTAACTATGCCAAAATCGCCAGTAGATGGATTAGACTTGAAAGAAACTGACAAGTCTTTATATCCTCTACTGACGTATTTTTCAGATCTGAATCTGTAAGATGCCATTACATCCTTTCTACATAGTCGTCAAACCCATTTTTACCACCACACCATTTAGAAATACGATCACTGGGCGGATCGTTAGGGTGCTTACGCACTCTGTTGAGATATTTATCACTTCTGGGATCAGTTATAAGCGTCATCCCAGATTTAATGAATTCTTTTCCCTGATCGGGGATCGGATTGTTAGCCATCTGTTTCTTGTTGGTAGTTGAAACAGAACTTTTATAGCGGTTGCTATCGCTTACTTATGTATTTAGTGTCACTCCCAGTGGTTATTGGGGCGCTCCCACCAATAATGTAGGTCTTCTTTACTGTCGTCATAATACATTCCGACGATATCAGAGGAAAACTTGCTTCCAATATTCTCGGCAAGTGCTACTGTATAGTAATTTTTGGGTGTAAAATCATCCATTATCTTGGTAATCCAGGTGTAAGTGCCACCTCGGATGACTCCTGCCTCTATAAGGACAAAGTTTTCCCAATCTAAGACCCATTCTGCAAAGTTAAGACTAAAGTCAACCTGATATTTTTTGGGACTTTCGTCTGGAAAGTTGACATTTACTGCTTCAATATGAAAAATCTCCCCATCCATCGACAAAGCATGACTCAAATGCTGAGTGACAATGCTTGAATAGTCAGGGGAAACGCACAAGAAGCACGTTTTTGAAGGATGAATGTCAAGATTTGCTTTTTTGATCTTGAAAATTAACTCTTGAATGAGAGCCATTTCCTTATCCTGACTGATGAAGAGGAGATCTCGCATAATTTACTGCTCCTGATACTTGAGGAATTCTCTAAATGTCATTTTCATCTCCCTTTCTGTCATGCCACAGTGCTTTGCGGCATGTGGGAGATTCATTGTTGCATGATAAAGTGCGTTGTTTGCTTCGTTTACCAGCTCGGGTGTGGTCTTGACCTTATCTTCCTTGACCACGATATTTTTTCTTTGCGTTATTTCGTGAGGTCGAGGCATACTTTGTATTCTTAGATGATCCTTGGCGGGTGGTTTTGGGTTTGCCAGGCATGAAATTGGTGCCTGAGATACCGACTTTGCTTCGAGTTGCCATTTTTCTCCATTGGGGACCTACTAATTATAGCAGATTTACTTCATGAGGCAAGCACAGTGGGGTGTCCAAAGGCAACAACTGACGAACAAGGGTAGGAGAAACCAGGAAATCCGATTCCGAGGGGGTCTAGGATGCGTGCAACAGGCAATTTGAGCGCAAAAACCGTCAAAGTTGTTGCCATAACGACTCTTGGGTGTCCAATAACACCCATATCTTCAACAGTTAGAGGACTACATGCGATAGGAGTAGGGATTGCACAGATACCTTTGCCGCAAGGACACAGATAAATGACAATATTTGTGCAAACTGAAGGGTGATTGATGAAAGTATCGCCCATCAACATGATCGGAATCATGTTTACCAGCACAGTTGCCCTAAATGGGTTGATCGCTGTCAACGGAATTAGGGGCATAGGGGGCCACCAGCATGTAAAATTCTTAATAACGATGCTGTAGGGGATTGGAGGCGTCCCACAGACCTGTACAGAGTGGATAGCAGATGGTAAACAAAGTCCATGCCCTGAGCATGGCAGACCATTTAGTGATGCAACAGGTTTTAGAAATCCGTATGCCATAGTTAAATAATGTCGTCGTTGATTGCGTTACCTGCTCTCCAGGAATTGAGACCATCACATTCGTCAAAGTATGGGTTACCCATATTCCTGATGGTCCTACCTAGAGCAAGGGTGCCACCAGTCAACCAGTTTCTAACTAGCATGGTGCCATCATATGCTCCCATCTGCATAACTTTACCTACACCATCGCCATGATCGTAGATACGTTGAGGATCGACAGCAATAGATGCATCATTCACATTATCTAGACCTGCAGAAGGAGGACCACCACCAAAAACAATAGACCATGTTGGATATGCTGATGTGCCAACGCAAGTAGAGCAGAAGGGATTTACTGCTCCAGTAGGTGTTGTATATCCATCAGGTTGCGTGCCCGTAGAGGGTCCTGTGATCTCCCAGAAACGCTCTCCAGGCATCCCGTTACCATTTACATCATATCCACAGTAAACGTTGAGGGGAGCGTCTGAGGGCGCTCCTGTGGCACGCACATACTTATCCCAACAGTCAGCGTTAGGCACATTATTGTCAGCAGGGTCAGGATTGCAATCCACAGTGAATGCAGTATATGAAGATGCTGTAGTGCCACCATAACTTGTAGTGGTAGATGTTGTCTCTCCAGAGTCTGGATCTGTAGATGATGTTGTTTCATCATCAGTCCATGACCATGATGTGCTACCAGAAGTGAGTCCACCACCAGTTAGGTTATCTCCCAACCAGAGCCTAAACTGCTCATACTCTGAGTATCCACTACGGTTGTAGTCAAATGTATTTTCATCCAAACCTACAGGCACAAAGATAATGTCACTAGAGTTTGTTGGGTCGCGATAGCATCTACCATCAACACCACTCTGTCTACAACTCCATGTTTTATATCCACCCGATACTTTTCTTGAGGGTGTCAGTCGAGGTTTGGGGAAAGATTCAAGGAAATTCATAAAGTCAGATCCCATAGATCCGATAGTCTTACCTTCGATTTCCATAGAGACACGGAATGATGCTTCTTGCTGATCCGATGCACTATACTTGTAGACCAAATAACCGTATGCTTTCTGCTCACCTGCCGCATCACCGCCTGCAGCAAGGTATGCACAGGGCATATCAAACCATCTTCTAATGTTATACAGTTTAGGTTGCGCTGTGGTGATACAGTTTGATCCACCAAATGCACCATAGGCACTACTCATATCATCAATATAGGCATCTCCTTTGCGGAAAGCATCTGAGATTAGTCCACTAGAATCCTTAAACCACTTAGCAACGCCAGGGTTTATGGTTGTATATGTAAATAACGACTCCCAGTTAGCAGGGATTGATGACAAAGATCCAGATACAGGAATAGAAATACACTTTGAGGGGATATCAAAGCAAAACTTTGTCTCTGCTCCGTCTTCACGATCAGGCACACGCAGGTAAGTGTCGGTAACTGCGGTCTTTGGTCCTGCAGTTGCGGTAACAAATGAAGTCTGCATGAAGTTGTTGAATTGATTAAACTCCGCTGCAGGCATTGCATCCTTAAACTTATAAGCAAAGTCCGTGCCCATCTGTGTGATGGTCTCTCTTGTCTTTTCTTCTCCGCCCTCTGCGATGTCTGGTGACTTGTAGTCAAAGGTTTCAGGCTCAATAATCATCACTGTTGGTGGCTCTGCTTGGTTATATCCCGCACCACCATCAACAACACGGATACTCATGATCTCACCATCCTCGGTAAGCTCTGATACCTCTAGGATTGCTTTCTTGATTTTGACTTTTTCTGCATTTTTATCTGAAGCAAAGGGTATTTGACCGATGTCTACGCCATAGTCTGTAAACGTATCGCGCACATTGTTGTCAATCTGATTAGATGAATCGGGAGTTAGGAAGGAAGTAGAGATTTCATTCTCTGGTGCCCGCACAACTCCGTCATGCATAAACCTAGATTTGTCTCCAGGAGAGAATGAATCCAATACTCTAGGGTTAATTGCCTCAACAGTTGGATTCCTATATCCTCTACCACCGCCATGAACGATCACTTCTATAATCGATCCATTATTATCAATCACTGCTTCCGCACTTGCTTCATCAAGTGTGCGTGAAGGAATAAGTGCTCTGGGGTTAATCTCCACTGTGTAGTAAGAGATTTGCTTAGGGAATTCATAGACACCCGCAAACGCTCCCTTATTGGGGATACCATACCCAGCAAGGACAATAGCAGTCGCACCATCTGCAGAAGTAATAGTGCCATTGTATGTAAACTTATCGCCCACTGCACCAGCATTGAGCTCAATCATCCCTGCTCTTAACTCATCACCAAAATAAACCACGGATCCGATGATCCAACCGTTGAGAGTATCGCCTCGTTTGAAACTACCAGTGGTGGATGTATAGCGGAAGAGAATACGACGACTATCAGTATCGATATTTTGGAATGCTTCCTTTACACCATTGGTGCTGATGTCATTGATACTGATGCGTGTCTTTGTTGTCTCCCAGGAATCTTCACGGATTTCATAGAAGTGAGAGTAGTAGTGATCGTTAGGCTCGCAACAGGGTCTAGATCTTCCTGTATTCTCATCAGGGCATGTAGTGTTAGGACAGCATGGCACATCATTTAACGCATACTGAATGCCAAAGATCGGACCATTCCAAGGATATGATGTATCGTAAAGATAATAGTAATACTGTGAGTCGTAACTATCTTCAAATCCTAGGAAGCGTGGCACTGATCCTTTGATCGCACCATTCAGACCATATGCCCACTCAAAGTTTGCTTCTTCACTTAGCAACTCCGCATTGTCTGGATTGCCAAATCCAATCACACCAGGAGTTGATCCAGTTTTATAATATCCCCTACGAGAAAAAATGCTAAATGGATCAGTATTAAATTGATACCAACCAGTTTTATTTATGCATTGACCAGTAGGACCGATCTTTCCTATGTCTCTATATGTCTTCTTAGGAGCATTGGGATCTTCTGTATTATAAACATAGCATTCGATACCCTGATACTGCCACTCACCCTTCCTGGGTTTCTTGGAGGGTATAGGACCGCCTCCTA
>Ga0213859_10000063_pt1 | contig 45113 bp, 61 predicted proteins | sample PICome_2_FD_160133 | JGI IMG/M metagenome (GOLD analysis project Ga0213859, IMG submission 160133) | Coastal seawater microbial communities near Pivers Island, North Carolina, United States - PICO304 | ecosystem: Environmental > Aquatic > Marine > Coastal | place: USA: North Carolina...
CCAGATGATCTGATACAGAATGCTAAGATCATGGCTCTGGAAGACCGACAGGCAGAACTACAGCGTCTACAGGAACGTATGAACGATCTTCAGATTGACATTAACAGAGTCTCCGGTGTCAACGAGACTCACAACGAAAAACTAGAGACTCTATTTGACATCTGGAATAATCAAATAGTTAAATAAAATAGGAGACAAATATGCAACCTAAAGACACTAAGCACATCCCTAGTCCTAAAATCTCAGGAGGTGCTAATGACATTTATATTAAACAAGAAGCGCCTAGAACTTCTGGGGGAGCTAACAACATTTATATGGCAAATCCTTCTGCGACTGTTGGTGGCGCTAACGATATCTACATGCCAGAAAATCCAAAAGTTTCTGGTGGTGCAAACGATATTTATCTTCAAGAAAATCAAGCAACTTCAAAAACTGGAATCTATCTCAAAGATAACACGCCTGTATAATAGGAATTAATATGAGCAAGAAGACCAACAGAAACACTAAAAAAGCAATAAAAGCCTTAAAGCGTAAACGCAATAATCGCGCTTATTACGTTTCTGGTGGTGTTATGGGTGTAGATACTCCAGAAGGCACAAAACATTTTAGGTTTAATGCCTATAGTGGTGGTACTACTACTGATGGCAATAGTGATGGTGATAGTGATGGTGATGGTGTTCCTAATGATCAAGATCCATATCCTAATAACCCTAATCTACCTTCAACAGGCGATGAAACAAAAATAAACAAACCAGATCCTTCTGACCCCGCTAAGGATGTTCTTGTAGAGCGCGAAGATCTTCCAAAGATTCCTGACATTAAACCTATGGAAGTTGCTCAAGCCGGAATGCAAACAGTCCCTGACTATGCAAAGGCAGCTAAAGAAACTAAATTGCCTAAAGGCTATACTGCTGAGTGGCGACCAGAAGATAATGCTTTTTTTGTTCAAGGTAGTTTTCAAAAACCTCAGATGCTTTCACCCGAAGAATATGCAGACTTCTTTAATGTTGATTATTCACAGTATACAAAAGAGGTTGCTGCTCCGGGCGTAGAAACTGCTAAAGAAGATATAGAAAAGCTTGCAGTAGGCGAAGACGTTGATATCTCAGCGCCTTCAGAGAAAGTATCTCCTACGGATATTACTGCTACAAGTGGTACTGTTACTAAAGCACAAATGCCGGGAGAATACAATCTTGATTTTATTAGATTAGCAGCTCAAGATAAACTACCCGCTAATGCTGTAGTTAAAGTAAGATCTGATGGAAAATTATCTATCAGTACGCCCGGACGCGCAGCAGATATATATGAACCAGAAGATCTTATAAATCAATTTGGTTTAGAAGGTGACTTTGGTGGTCCTTTAAAAGCAGCACAAGCAACTCCATCAACTATAACTGCCGCAGAAGCTGGGACAGCTACAGCAGCTACACAAAAAGAAATTAAAGAAGAAGCTAAGGCTAAAGCAGCGACTATAGGCCCAGAAGACATTACTGTTACTGCACCTACTTTACCTACAGCAGAAGAAATAGCGGCTGCTAAAGTAACTGCTCCTACAAGAGAAGAAGAAACAGTTACCTATGCTACTGCTAAAACTGAAGCCGAAAAGTATGGTATAGATTTAGATAGCATTCAAGACCCTACAGTAAAGCAAAGAACTGCTCAAACAATTTCAGAACGAGAAGAAAAAGATCTTCTAGATATTGTTACTAAAGAAGGTATAAACTTAGAAGATATTCCAGAGTTTGCTATTGCTAAACAAAGGACTGCTCAAGTAGGTCAAGCTGCTCAAGGTATCGCACAACAACTAGGAGAAGTCCCGTCTGTTGATTTACAAGGGCGAAGAGCTATTACAGGACAAGCTCCTCAAGGTGATGCAGCACAGATTGGTGGTGTACCAACACTAGCAGCTTCTCAGATGCAAGCAGTCACTGGAGTTGCTAGATCAACCGCAGCAGCAGACATGATGGCTGTAGTAGGTAATATGCCTCCTAAAATTACGGCTGCTATATCAGAAGACCCTGCAACCGTAGAAGCTCAAATAGCAGATGAAACTTTAGAAGTTAAAGCAGCGGTTGCTGCGCTTCCTCAAGAAGCTTTAGTTTCTGTACAGATGGAAAAGCTTTTAGAAGGCTTGGAAGAAGGTAAGACTCCTGCGTGGGCTAGACCCGCAGTAGCCGCCGTAGAGCAGCAAATGGCTCGAAGAGGTCTTACTACTTCTACTGTTGGACGAGATGCTTTATTTAATGCAATTATTCAAAGTGCATTACCAATGGCTCAAAGTAATGCTCAAGCTTTACAGCAAAATGCTCAGCAGAACTTAAGCAACCAACAGCAGGCTAATTTAGCTTCTGCTCAAAATACTATGCAGATTCGTTTGGCTAATTTGTCTAATCAGCAGACAGCAGCTTCACAAACTGCACAGATGGCTCAACAAATAAAAGTACAACAGGCTCAGTTTAGACAAGAAGCAGTTCTTACTACAGCACAACAAGAACAACAAGTACGTATGCAAAACATCCAGAATGCTCAACAAAGAGCCTCTCAGGAATCTGCACAGCGTCAACAGGCTGCTTTAGCTAATCTAGATGCAGGAGCCAGAATGGATCTTGCAAACCTAGAAGCCTTAAATATGGCAGGACGCGAGAATCTAAACGCTACTCAACAGGCTCGTTTAGCTTCTTATCAGGCCAATGTTAATCGTATTATGCGACAAGCAGAGCTTACTCAAGATATGGAAAAAGCTAATCTTGATGCTACGATGCGTATGGAGCTTACGAATCTTGCAGAGCAAAATGCTGCCGCAAGAGACACTATGTCTGCTGAACAACAAGAGCGTCTTGTTAATCTTCAGACTCTTGTAGACTTTAAAAAGACTAATGCGAGCCTTGCTCAGCAAATGGACATAGCTAATATGTCTAATGCTCAACAAATGGAGCTTGCTAATCTAGCCGAAAGAGCAGCTACAGACTCAGCAAACATGACTGAGGCTAATCGTTTTAGACTTCAAGAATTAACTACTTATGTTAATGTAATGTCTCAAAACGAACAGCTTAGACAGAACGCAGAGCTTGCTCAGCTTAGTGCAAGTGAAAAGGTTTCTTTAGCTAACTTAACTGCTAAGAACCAAGCTGACTCCGAAAGCATGAGTGCTACTAATGTAGCTAATCTTCAGAGTTTTGAAAAGCGTATGCAGGCTGCTCAGGTTAATGCTCAGTTAGCCCAACAATTAGGCTTAGCTAACTTAAGCAACCAACAGCAAGCTGCTATGTTTAATGCTCAAATTAATGCTAATTTAGATATGAAGCAGTTTGATTTTGAACAACAGGCTGCAATCGCTAATAGTAAATTTATGCAAACCTTAACGCTAAAAGATCTTGATAACGAGCAGCAAGCAGCTCTTCAACAAGCTACTTTAAATGCTCAAAGGGATTTAGCAGAGGCTGATTTAGTTACAAAAGTTTCTATTGAAAACTCTCGTAATTTTTTACAAAGAGACTTAGCAAACTTACAAAACGAACAACAAACAGCCGTTTTAAATGCACAAATGAAGCAACAAAGATTGTTATCTAATCAAGCTGCTGAGAATGCCGCACAGCAATTTAATGCTACGTCGGAGAATCAAACTAATCAATTTATGGCTTCTTTAGCTTCAAACATGGAACAGTTCAATGCTTCGCAAGCAAATAACATGCAGCAGTTTAATGCCTCAGAAGCTAATAGAATAGCAGCTATTGAGGCTGGTAATGATTTAGAAGCCGATAGGTTTAATGCTCAAATTGCAGTACAGGTTGATCAATTTAATGCTGAAAATGCTTTTAGGCGTGAGCAATGGAATGCTGCAAACGCTCAAGCTATTGAGCAAGCTAATGTTGCTTGGAGGCGTCAAACAAACCTTGCAAACACAGCGGCTCAAAACGCTGCTAATCAGTTAGCGGCTCAACAATCTTTTCAGCTAACAGCCGGAGAACAAAACTTTTTATGGCAGCAACTTAGAGACGAAGCAAGTTATTTAAGGCAGGCCTACGAAAACGAACAGCAACGTAGAACTACTTTGTTTGCTACGGCGCTTGCAAACGAGTCTGAGTCTGGTTCAAATAGAAATATAAAAAGTTTAGTGTCTGGTATCATTGATGCGATGGGAGGTAGTTAAATGGGATTTTTTAGTAGCCTTTGGAAAGGCGTAAAAAAAGTCTTTAAAAAGATTGGTAAGGGTATTAAAAGTGCCGTGCAAGGCATCGGAAAATTTGTAGGTAAATTAGGAATTGTCGGACAAATAGGAATGATGTTCTTTATGCCTCACATAGGAGGCTTCCTAATGAAAGGCCTTTCAGGAGCCGCTAAAGCTCTTCTAGGAGTTACAGGTAAAGGTTTAGGAGGTACTTTAGCACGAGGACTTGGAACTGTTCTAAACGGCGCACATAAGTTTGCTACGACTGCTGGTAATGTATTTAGTACGGTTACTGAAGGAGTTTCGCAGTTTGCTAAGACAGCCTTGAACAAAATACCCGGAGTAAGCATCGAGGGTGCTGCTACAGACTTTTTTGGTAACGATAGTGCTTGGTCTAGAACTCTTGATAAAGCAGGTACTGTTTTTGATCCCTTTAAAGGACAAGCTACTAGTTTTGGAGATAAAACTTTGGCTGAGTTTTCTAACAGTACAGGTATTAGCCAAGAAAACTTGATGACACTAAACCCAGAACTTCAAGGTCTTAAACCAGACTCAATAGTTCCTAAAGATATTTACAGCACAGATGTTTCATTAATTAGAGGTATTGAGGCTAATGTAGGACGTTTACCTACTCCTTCTTTAGATCCTACGTCTGCGTACCAGCAACAAATGAGGCAGGATTTAGGTTATCTTTCTGAAACCCCTTTAAGTGAACAACAACCCATACCTAGTATGGAAGTTAAAGGCCCTTATGAGCCGTATGAAGAAAGTTATATTTTAACAGAAGATGGACAAGGTGTTGTTCCGGGTTCTATGCAATATGAAAAACCTCAAATACCTGCTGCTGTTTCTGAGCCTTCTTTGTTGTCTACGGCTGCAACCTCTTTACGTAAAAGTTTTGAAACAGATCCGCTTAGAACCACAGAAAGACTACTAAATGTTGCAGGACAAGCACAGCAATTAGGCTACGAAGAGCCTGACGTTTTTTATGGAGCAGGCCCACAACTAGGAAGTCTCTATGAGCCTTCTGTAGGCTATCAACCTGAACAAGCTCCTATCCTTGATCCTTCTCAAGGGCTTTATGGTTATAGTGCTTTTGCAGGCGGTAATAGCTATGACTGGAGCCAAACTAGTCCTTATTTATATTATATGCAACAACAACAAAGGTATGCAGCATGAGACTAGATGAAGATTTTATTCAATATAGCTCTAAGATGGATAGGGCGTTACCGGGAGAGTCTTTAACTAACGACCCTTCAAACCCCTATCCGTGGGAAAAGCCTCCTGAATATACTGATGTTGTTAAAGCCTCTGAGTATGTTTTTAACATGCTAACAGAAAAAGAAACATACATTAACATGATGAATATCATCGAAGACGGTATGCCCATCATGGATATTGCTCAGGTTCTTTTGTTTGAAGGTTTTAACCAAGGCAAATGGAATCCAGATCTTATGCTGCTTCTTATAGAGCCTGTAACGTATATTTTAATGGCTTTGTCAGAAAGAGCTGATGTTGAGTATAAATTATACACAGGCGAAGAAAACGACGAAGCTGAAGAGACAGATGTTTTAGGGGTTGAAGTGGCCCAAGAAAAGTTTGATAAAATTAAAAAATCTAAAGGGGCTATGAAAGTTCCTGAAGGGATTTTACCTGCAAGTATCGAAGAAAAAATAGAAGAGTTGCCCAAGCCTAAGAGTTTACTGGAGAGAGAATAATGGCGATAGAAGAATTAGGTTTTAGTCTTTTAGGACGCGCAGAAAAGCAACGCCAAAGACGAAGACGCGAGGAAGAAAGAGCCGACAAATATGCTCTTATAGGAAGCCTTGCAGGTCTTGGAATTAAATTTGCTAACAAATCCTTAGAAAAGAAAGCTAATAGTTGGCAACAAGACGAAGAAATTCTTGCTAGTCAAAGAAACTATAAAAGAGCTTATGATTCTAGTACTCAAACTCTTAATGATTGGGACGCAGCCTCTAGCCATGCTGGAGGTGTTGTTGGATATCTTGGTGATCAAATTAGACCAGAAGTAGAACGACGTTTAAAAATGAACATCGAAGAAGAAGCTTTAATGGACCCTGATGCTTTTGATCGAACTGTAGATGAGCAAGTACAAGGACTTATAGGAACAAGAGAGGGAGATGGTCTTTATGGTAATTTTTATAAGGCCCGTAATGCTGCTTTAAATCTTTCTCCTGATTCAGAATACAAAGCTTTTATTGAAGCTAAAAATCCTGCTTATAGAAATACTTTAGATTTAATAGTGGGTAAAATAAATAAAGATGCTCCAGATAGAGAAACTTATGTCTCTAATGTTCTTAACAGTCGTTATTCTACAAATGCACAAGCATATAATGCTGCTTTAGATGCCTATCAAAGAGGCCTTTCGGGTGTTTCCGCAGTTAAGCTGGGTGATGCTGTAAAAGAAAAATTAGAATTTAAACCAGAAGAACAAGTAACAAAAAGAGAGCCTTATACTACAACTGTAGATGGTTTACCTATTACAGTAACACAAATAACAAAAGTAAATAGAAAAACAGGTCTTGAAACTATTAGCTATGAAGCCAAAGAAGGCGATGAAAGAGGTCAGGCTTTTGTTAATAATCAACTGACAAAAACTGAAGAAAGAACAGTTATCGATCCCTATACTGGTGTAGAACGAAAAGTGTTGGTAGCAGTCGGAGCAGGAGGCGTTGTTGTTGATAGTAAGACCACAGGAATGTCTGGAACTTTTAAACCCCCTGTAGCATTAGGAGACGTTACAGAAGAAAAAGCAAAAAGAATAGAAGCAAACTTTTTACAGGCTTTTCTTTCTAAACCTGATGGGCAAAATAAGCTTGATGAGTTTAAAAAGCTTATCACTTTAGGCGACGAAGGCGTTACAGAAGTTGCTTATAATAATATTTTAAAAGCTACGCATCTTACGTCAATGTCTATTCAAGATAAAATGTTTGGTGGTGAAAATGTTCAACCACCTTTAAGAGCTTCACAATCTTTTCAAATAGACAGCGAAAAAGTGTCTATGGATTTAGCCGCTGAAATTATGACGTTACAACAAGAATATGCAAGCGATTCCGATACTAAGGGTGTAGGTTTAATTCAAAATTTAATGTCAGAAGTGGTTGGTGAAAAGGGGAATATAAGGGGGCCTTTAGTTCTTTTTGGTCTTGATAGATTAAATAGAAGATCTCAAGGGACTTATGATTTATCAGGTGTTTTTACAGAAAATGAATTTCAATCTTTAGCTAGAGCAACTGTTTCTGCATCTGAAATGGAACGATACGACTTAAGAACTGTTGAAGAAAAAAAATACCTTAAAGAAATTATTGTTGAAAGTATTGAGGCTGGTGTACAAGAGGATGGAACAAATACTTCTGTATTTATGATTCCATTTAGAAAAGGAGGTGCTCCAATAGCTACTTTATTTGGAGTTAATCCTATTAAAGAAGAGCCTAAAACAAAAGTTCCTCCGCCTGTGATAGCAGCACCTGAACCAGAACCAGAAGAAGAAAAAGAAGAACTAGCTGGTCCCGATGTAAAAGAGCTTTTTAAGCGTAAAGAATATTTAGAACGCAGAACTTCTAACAGGGTTGCAGGTCAGAGATTAGATGAAGTAGATGAGTTAACAAATCTTAATCGTCAATTAGCAATGTTAGGAGAAGATACCACTCCTATTTATTTATCTAGGTCTAATAAAAGAAAATTAAATTCTAATATTGCTGATTTATTTAATGCTACGCAGCAGCTACAAAGACAGCCAGCAGGAGCGGCTCAACGAAGCGCGAAAGTTAAAAAACTAGAAGAAGATGTAAATGAGTTTAGCTCTGCTTTACAGGCTATAGATACAAGTGCTTCTAATGTAGCAAGAAGCATTAGAAACATCAGAGGCTTTAAAAACTTAGAACAAGAAGACATAGAACAAACTTTATTTAAAGCTTACAAAGACAAAGACTTTGTTGATCAAGTAATTGTTGCACTTTATCTATAGGTAAAACATGGCAATATTTAAACAAGATTTTACGCGAGTTAAAGACGCAGACCAAGAAGATCTTTACAAGCCTCGAACAGATTTAAAAATGAGCGTTACTCAGTTTGAGAGCAGTCCTAAAGTCCAAGAAGATGCAGAAAAGTATTTTGGTTGGGTATCAGAGCAGTTCCCTGCAACGGTAGGCGGTGTTGGAGGCTATGAAGATATCGGAGAGTCTTTACGGGACGAAGACATGCGTCTTACTGATATGCTTGCTAGAGGTGTTTTAGATAAAGAAATGCCAAATGATGTTAAAGAAGCTTATCAAAGACTTCGAGATACTTGGGATAACAAAACAGAAATCAAAGGTTTTAAAGAAGGTTTATCAGCAACTGTAGATTATGCAACAGATATTGTTTCTGATCCTCTTAACCTTTTAGGTTTTATTTTTACAGGTGGCTCTGGAGTAGCTGCAAAAGAAACCGTAAAGACTGGCGTTAAGGCAACACTCAAGAAGCTTGCAACCGATGAAACTAAAGGAGCTGCTGCAACCAGAGGTGCTGTTGCTGGTGGTGCTTGGTCGGGTTTAGACAGCTATGCCCAACAAAGCGTAGAAACTAACGCCGGGATGCGGGATGGTATTTCTTTAGGAGAAGTTGGGTTATATACTGCTGTAGGTTCAGGGCTAGGTGCAGGTTTAGGCGTGGTTGCTACAGCACTGGGAGGCGGCTTAACAAGAAATACAGGGCGTATTAAAAATATTGAGCAAGAAGTTGCAGAGTCTTCTGCTAAAAAAGAAGACTTAGAAGCCCCTGTAAAGCTTCCTGATGAAGAAGAGCCTCCAACTATGGTGACTCCTCCGTGGAATCAGCCTTACGGTAAAATAGAACAACAGGCTGAAAAAGCTGTAGAGGAAGCTACAACAAAGATAGAAGTAGGAGCAACTCCTTTCTACAGTCAACCGGGGTCAGCTTATCAAAATCTATCACAGTCTATTGGGGGTGGTCAGGCTACTTCAGATGAAATTCAAGACATTGTAGAAGAAGCTGTTGCTCAAGGCACAGAACCTAGACAAATAAAAAATAAAGTTTTATTTGAAGTAGGCCGTATTGCAAACGCAATGGCATCTAAAGTAGCTTTTAAGCCTGCTTCTTTGCTTGATTCATTTACACCTTTTTCTTCATCAGCCTTAGAGCTTCAAAAGAAGTTTAGATATGACTTAGGTAGAAATATCTGGGGCGACAGAGAGTATGACGCTCAAGATTTCTATGAGGTCTTTAAAGAAACTGCTGGTGAATATTACGTTAAAACCAAAGTGGCTATGGAGCCTATACAGATTAACGTAAAAGGAAACTTATCAGAACCTGTAAACGCAGAGCTAGTTAGAGTTATTAGAGGCGCTACTTCTGAAAACGAAAACCTAAATAAGATAGGTAGTTTTATACGAGAAGAAATTCTTGGAAAACTAGGGCGCGAGCTAAACGAAGCAGGTTTTATAAAAGAACCAACAGAAAACTATTTTCCTCGTTGGTGGAACCGCACAGCAATTTTAAACAATCAAGATGGTTTTGCTTCTAAATTAGTAGATGCTGGAGAAGCTAAAGATTTAGGAGAAGCTCAAGCAATCATAAGAGAAATCCTAGATAAGAAAAATCAATTAGGTGAAGGAAGCTCTTCGGGTGCTAACTTCTTTGCAAAACGAGTATTTACAAAAATAGATGATAATGACTTTGCAGACTTTTTAGACTCTGATGCAAACCGTGTACTTATAAACTATTCAATGCAAGCCTCAAAGCAGCTCGCAAAAAATAGAGTCTTTGGCGTTAAAAACTTTGATGAGTTTGAAGAAAGGTGGATTAATCCTATTGTAGTCGAAATGGAGCAAGCAGGTAAAACCCTCAGCAGAGGAGACAGGAAACGTATAGCTGACCTTTATCGTACAGCTACTGGCGAAGGTGTAAGACGCTTTGAAAACGAAACATTTGCTGGTCTTGTGGATGTTTACTCAACCGCTAATAGATTGGCTTATCTTCCGCTTGCGGCTCTTTCTAGTGTTACAGAAATCTTTATTAACGTTCAGAAGGCTGGCGTTGTTAAAACAATTAAAGGTTTTTCTCAGGCTGCAAATGCAGGACGTAAAACAATACAAACTGATCTTATAGATCTTATGAAAAAAGATCATGATCTTAAAGAGCCTGAAATCTGGAGAGAACTAAATAGATTTTCTATTGCCTTAGATACAGCCGCAGGAGATGTTGCTGAGCGTTTAGCTGGGGACACGTTTAACACAGACTTAACTCGTAAGATAAATAACGGTTTTTTTAGATTTACTATGCTAGATCAATGGACAAAGCTTGTACAGCTTACTTCATTTATTACAGGCAAAGAATTAATTACTGATAATCTTAAGAAGATTGCAGCACGAGGAGACTTAGCAGACTCTAGAAGAATTAAGAGAATGCGAGATGAGCTTAATGAGCTTGGAGTTAACATAGACGAAGGTGTTGCTTGGGTATCTAGAGGCGCTAAAGAAGATGATGATTTTTATAGAGCAGTTCAGAGAGGAGCTTCACGTTATACAAACGAAGTTATCTTGCAGCCTACACCTGAAGCAGGTATTAAACCTAGTTTGATGTCTAATCCTAGAACATCAATTTTATTTCAGTTTATGGGATACCCTGCTGCTTTTTCAAATACAATTCTTAAAAACGCAGCTACTAAAATAATGCGTGACCCTGTAGGTAATGTTCCTAAGACGTTAGCTGCTGGCCTTATTATGACTGAAACGGCTCGCTGGACCAACTGGGCAAGAAGCCACGGAGAAAGCGAAAAGCTAAAATCAGAAGAAGAAATATATGTAGAGGCTGTTAAGCGTTGGGGCGGTAACGGAATGGTTGCTGACATGATGGGAAGAGCGCAAAAATCTGCTGAAATATATCAAAGCCAAACTGCTTATCTTGCATCTTTAATGGGGCCTTTTGGTCAAGACGTTTATAAAATGATTAAACGAGATAGTCCTATACGTTTCTTGGGAGAAAAAGTACCGTTCTATGGTGCGCTTAGAACTATTAGTCCTGAGCTTAAAGAAAACTATGATGATTTTATAAAAGATCTTGATAAACAAACCAGAGAAGCTTTAGTACCCGAAAGACCTCCAAAGCGTTTTGAGTTTAAAAAAGGCGGTGAAGTCTTAGATGTTCCTAAAGTTTCTAAAGAGCCTGATGAGCGCATCGATAAGATGACAGGGCTTCCTTATGATCAGCAAGCAGGAACAGCTTTTATAGACGAAGAAGATCCTTTGCGTAGATTAGGTTTTAAAGGCGGCGGTGCGGTAAGCGATCCGCTGCGTAGGTTAGGGTTTGGAAAAGGCTCTATTACTAGAGTTGGTCGTAAGGTATATCACGATGAAGAAGGTCAATCTTATTCTGAAAAGACTGAAACTATACAGCTAGATGATGGACGCTGGGTTAATTATCCAACAATAGATAAAGAAGGTAACAAAATACCAGAAAGGCTATTTAAGAAGCTTGTTGAATCTCAGGCAACTAAAGAAGGCGTCGTTGATTTTATTACGGGCGAAGTTCTGCCTACGTTTAAAGATAAAGAAGAGGCTATTGAGCAAGCCGTTAAAAGATCTAAGAGTCTTCTGGAGGAATAATGGACTACAAATATTTTACAGTAGATGAACTCAAGTGCCAGCATTGTGGCGATCACAAGATGGACGATGATTTCATGATGAAGATAGAAGCTTTGCGACATGAGCTAAGGTTTCCGTTTACGGTGACTTCTGCCTACCGCTGCCCGGATCATCCCATAGAGGCCCGTAAAGCCTCTCCGGGCGCTCATGCTTCTGGTAGGGCCGTGGACATAGCTTGCCAAGGAGACAAGGCTCACAGGCTTCTACAGGCCGCTCTACGCATGGGACTCAGTGGCATTGGCGTTAACCAGAAAGGTAGTAGTCGCTTTATTCACCTAGATGACCTAGAGAATGACTCAGGTAGGCCGCGTCCTTGGGTATGGAGTTACTAGCATGAGTTTGGTGTCAACCTTGGTAGGGCCTGTAACAGGCTTGTTAGATAAGTTCATTGAGGACAAGGATCAAAAAAATGCCTTGGCCCACGAGATTGCCACGATGTCAGAAAGACATCATCAGGAACTCATGAAATCTCAGATAGAAGTTAACAAGGTTGAAGCGGCTAACTCTAATTTGTTCGTCAGTGGATGGCGTCCTTTTATCGGGTGGACCTGTGGGCTGGGTATGTTTGGCAACTTTATCACCATACCGTTTGCTAACTTTGTTTTAGCTTTACTTAAAATATCTATCGTTATACCTCTTGTGCCTCTTGAAACTATGATGCCTGTGTTGATGGGTATGTTAGGTCTGGGTGCAATGCGTAGCTACGAAAAGACTAGAAAATAAAATGACAATGTTAGAAGTTTTAAACACTGCTTGGCCTATTATGGTCGGGTTTGTGACACTAGTAGTTGTGCTGGCTAAGATGCATGGTGACATAGAAACCCTTAAAGAAAAGGTAAGAGTTTTATTTGACCTATGGAACAAGAAAGATGACTAAGAAAAAGAAATCTACTGTTAATAAAGCAGGCAACTATACGAAGCCTACGATGCGTAAGAATCTATTTAATAAGATTAAGGCGGGTTCAAAAGGCGGTAAAGCTGGTCAGTGGTCAGCACGTAAGGCTCAGATGTTAGCTAAGGAATACAAGGCTAAAGGTGGAGGCTATAAGTAATGGCTCTTAAAAAATCTCAGAAGTCTCTGAAGCGTTGGACAAAACAGAAGTGGCGTACACCTAGTGGCAAGAAGTCCTCTGAAACTGGTGAAGTATATGCGCCAGCAGCAACCATCAAGAAACTTAAGTCTACACCAGCAGGTAAAAAGAAGCTCGCAGCGGCTAACAAAAAGAAAAGAGAAGCTACTGCTAAAGGTAAACAACATGCGAGACATGGTTTACATAAAGGAAAGAAGCGATGAGAGATGACTATAAGAAAGGCGGTAAGTCTAAAAGAGATCCGCGTTTAGCGAGGGCAGGAGTCAGTGGTTACAATAAACCAAGGCGTACCCCCAATCATCCCAAGAAAAGCCATGTCGTTGTCGCCAAAGAAGGTGACAAAATTAAGACCATCCGCTTCGGTGAGCAAGGAGCCAAGACAGCAGGAAAGCCAAAGGCAGGTGAATCTGAGCGTATGAAAAAGAAGAGGGCCAGCTTTAAGGCTCGTCACGCTAAGAATATTAAGAAAGGTAAAATGTCGGCAGCTTATTGGGCTGACCGTACAAAATGGTGATCACTTAACTCTACGTATCTCTAAACGTTCAGCAGCTATAACCTTTTCAGATATGTCATAAATTAAAGCTGAGTGCTTATTGATAATATTTACCATGTACTCTAAAGATTCTTCGTAGTGTTCCATAGCTGCTACGGCAGTAACAATATCTACATTAGCTCGCATAACGATCCCAAGCTTAGACTCAGGTGTAAAATATATTTCTTCACTCATGTGTAAGGGCCTGTATGTTTTGTTGTAAATAGTCATGTAAGTCATCAAACCTAAGATGACACTCTCTTAATACTGTTCTTATATACGCTTGTGTGTACTTATCTGGAAACACATTTGTAACCTCTTCACTTGGCAGAGCGGAAAGCTCAGTAACAAGCCTTCCTTTTCTGTCAAGAGCAACTCTAAAAGAAATGATGTTAGCGTCCATGCTAAATCTCACACACACCTGAGACACATGCCAGCGTTTGCATGGCTTCCGTGTTGTCATCTTTTTCTTCTATGTTCCAGTTGAAACGTTTAGGCATATCTTTAGATAGCTTAAGATACGTATCCTTGTCTATCTTCTGGTACGGCGCTTGCTTATATACATGGTCTGCTTCTGGTAGGAAGCTAATGCCGCTAACGCTGTCAAAGTTTTCCCAGATCCACTGACACACAGAGAAGAAGTTATCATCGTTATAGTAACAAGTCATTGATGGTTTGTGTTCGCACCAGTGATCTTGATAAGTCTTCCAGAGTTTAAGCTGCTCCATAGCTCCCATCTCCTCAACGGTAACAGCCTTAGCTGGTGCTTTCTGAGGGAATGAGAAGACCCAGTTAGAGCTATTCATGATGTCTTCTTCGTGAGGGAAGCCTGCTTCAATCATTGCAGTAGCCAGCGGATCTTTTTTATCTGCGCGTACAGTACGTACATAATAGTCACTAAATCTAGGGTGAATGCCTGATGCGCTGTCTGTTAGCTGTGACACAGTGCCACTAGGTTTAACGCAGGTAATTGCTGCTGATTCGTTGACGCCTAGCTTCTTGGCCCACTCTTTGTTTGTGTCAATAGCTACCTGACGAAGCATATCTAAGAGCTTGTCTAGCCCTGCTGTTGATCCATTGGTCAGCTTGCAGTCCATGATGCCTGTCAGAGATACACCAAGCAAAGCTTCTTCTTCGGTGTTCTTTTTCCAGATGTTTCTAAGATATCGGAAGTCAGTCATGGTTGATTGTAACGTACCTAAAATGGTAGCAATCTTAACTTTATATTTTAACGTATCTTCCGTGTCATTGGCCCGGACAATAACTTCAGAGAGGTTACAGAATTGATAAGGACGCAGAATAATTTCAGAGCAAGGGTTCGTCCCAAACTTATGAGTCGCATCACGCCGCTCGTTCTTGGCAGCTACCTTCTGGGCAGCTATGCGGCTGAAGATTCCACGCTCGCCAGACTTAGATTCGTAGAGACGCTTCATCTCAGAGGAGTAAGTATCAAAATCAGGCCGCTCAGAGTAGACTGCGCTATTATTCGCCAAAGCCCTCTGACCGTTAGTAATATACCACTCACCATTCTTGGCGTTAGCCATCCGATTATCTGTAACATTACTCAAACTAATCAGGGCAGACCTACGTACTCCACCTACTACAACAATGTCGGCAATCTTGCAGACGAGATCGTGACACTCAAGAGACGTAAGCTTGCGTCCAGCAGCCCCCTTAAACAGCTCAACAGAAAAGTTAAACAGATCCGCAAGCGGTTGAGGACCAGAGGCTCTGCCGCCAAACGTCTTTAACCTAGCCCCGGCAGGACGGACACGAGTTAAATCACACTTAGGAATCTTTCCAGCATAAAGCAAGCTAATTAGCTCACGGAAAGAACTAGCCCAACCTATTTTGCTATCTGAAACAACAATGGTTGACTCTGTATCATGAAAGGTGTCTGCAACTACAGGTAATTGATTAACATAGTCTCGCTCAACACTGAAGCCTACGCCAGTGCCGTTAAGTAAGATATACATTAGCTCATCAAAAGAACGAGGACTATCAATAGGTAAATAAGAACAATTAAAGCCTGCTACGTTGTCTCGTGCTAGGGCAGGACCAGCGGTCATCATGCAACGCATAGAGGGCATGACTTCCATATTTAAAATAGCTGTATACAGTTCTCCCTTATCTTCTGTGCTTAGCATATTACCCCAGAAAGAAACGTACCGCATAACTGTTTCTTCCCATGTCTCTCTTCGGTTTTCGTCATCTAAGTAACGAGCGTACCTACTCTTGTGGATGTATTGTTGATACTGGTCCATATCTTTTTTCAAACTCCTTTCTCAAAAAACTTACATTTCTTATCCTGTACTCTGAGTATCTTAGCACAGGCATCTCCTTGTTAAACGCTTTCTCGTCACAATAGTCAGCATACATCAACTGACAGAACAACTCAAACTCAGGGTTCTGCATCTCTAATGTCCTTATCGTCATCTAACATGCGTAACTGCTCACGCCTCAGACTCTTAAAGTTTTTTTGAGTCTTAGTAGGCCTGCCTTTGTGCTTCTTGTTGTACTTGTTTCTACGCTCTGTCTTAGCGTCGATGTAATTATTATTATTCTTTTTCATCTCTTGTTAGAATCTCTAGGAGTTTCTTTTCGTACCACTCTGCTTTCTTTAGATCCTCTATCCCGTTCTTGTAAGGGAACCTCCAGCGATACTTCAGACTGTTTCCGCGTAAGTACCCAATGAACTCTTCTTTGGTTAGCATGGCCTCGATTCCGTCGATGCACTCGATGTCCCCTTTGTTGTAGTGTTCAGGATTATTAACAGGATCTAGCATAGCGTTTACTACTCCGTATTTTTTTATATTATCTCTAACTGAGTTCCACTCTGCTGTATCAGCGTTATCAATAGATTTTTTAGTTCGTTGTTTCATTCTTGTTCCTCCGGGTAATCTAAGTTTTCCTCTATCTTAGATTCAGGGTCAACCCAATCTTTCGGTATGCTATATACGCTATACCATCTAAAGCCGTTGGCTTCTGCCCACTCTGCATGAGATCTTTTTGTTCCGTCTTTTCTTCTAGTTGCTCCGGGCATAGGAGCGGCGGGGTCAGCAAAAAGAAATACAAGCTCTATGTTTTTAGGTAGAGCTTTTTTAATCCATACATATTTATTGTGTTCGGCGTGGTCCCAAAAGCGCCCCTTTGCTTCTAGGAATATTGTTTTACGACCAAACTTACGAATAAAGTCAGGGTGATAGGTATGTTCTACAATATATTCTGTAGTTGTACTGTGAATATCCCACTGCTTAAGTATGCCTGAATGTAGCTCATACTCCCAGTTAGAATCATAGCCTTTTACTACGTTCTTTTCTACAGGCCTTTTAACTCTGCGCTTTCTTAAGCCTGATTTAATTCTTGGAGCCATGAAATATCCTTAATGTTTTCTAGCTTTGTACCAGCCTTATAAAGCTTCTTGATTTTTTGTTTAGCCCAGCGTTGTGTAAAGAAAGTAACGCGCCTTGATTTCTTAGCAGAGAAATAAGGGGCTTCTGGCAACATAGATGCAAAGTTATCTTTGGTTATCTTTTCTTGGTCTTCTTCAGGAACAATAGTCCTAAGCCAATCTATAAGAATAACATCTACTAGTTTATTTATCTTTTTTATTTGTTTACGGTTCATAAACTTCATCAACCTTTGGTTTTTTAACAACCTTAGTAAAATACATAGGGCCTTTAGAATATTTAAATACTCTAAGACCTTTGCCATCATTAGAATCTTTATGGCACTCAAACTTGTGTGGGCAATACACGCAGTTCTTAGCAATACGCATGTTGCCTGACTTGCCCTCTGGTATTGGATCGTAACACAGCTCAGGAGGGTTAACAAGATCTAGCTTATGTTTTAAATCTTTTATGCGTAGCTTTACGTTAGGCTTATCTAACTCTTCTGGTTGATAGAAGGCCAGCTCTCCTGTCTCTTTATTGATAGCAAGGAACCCGCCGTTGTTCGTACCTTCAGCCTGTTCATAGGCCGCAAGCTGAGCAAGATAACCGAAAGGATCTTCATCACTGAGTAAGCCTTTACTGAATTTACTAAACGAAAAACCAGACGCTGATTTAATATCAACTACTTCACCGTCTATCTTACAATCCATGTGGCCTTTGATGCCGCTAACCTCTATCTCTTTCTGCTGGTCCGTAACCTCGTGGCCCGACATTTTGGTTAACAAAAGAACCAGCTCTTCTAGTAAGTGTCCATAAAGAAACTTGATAAAAGTAGATGGTAATATTTTATTGTTATTTATCTTTGAGTTCTTATCGAACCATAGCTGACGCATAGGCTTACCAATGTTAGACATCCTCAAAGCAAAGCCATCTCTTTGTTGTGGTACAGACCAAGACCTGATAACATCCTTAATGGACTCACCAAACTCTTCGATAAGATCTTCAGAGATATCTAAAGGTCCGTCATTAAGCTTATCTATTTGACTATAAATATCTTCTACTATTTTTTGTGGTTCACGAATCGACATTTTCTTGTTTCCGAATTATAATGGACATATTGTACACCAAGTCTACGTTGGTCAGGTGTTTTAGCAGATAGCCTACTATCTTTATATGACTTAACGTCAATCAATAATGTTTCACCTTTAGGGGACACTGCCACAATGTCAGCAGGACCAGTACAACCACAGTTCTTGAACACATGGTAGCCTTTGTCCCATAGCCATGTGATGGCGTAATGTTCTGCCATGTCGCCCAACCTATTAGGATCATGTTTCATATTCAAAGCCCTCAAAAAAATCTAGTTGTTTACTTTCATCTTTATCTGTTTCTACTTGATTAAAATTAAGATAGTCTTTTTCTCTGTGTGTTTTTTTTCGGTGGCATATAGCACAAAGAACAACACATTTAGATAGCTCTTCTTCTATAGCCTTCCAGCTATATTTAAAGGCTTTTGAAAGTTTAAATCTTTTTTTTGTTCTATCTATATGATCTAAATCTAAACACTCTGGTGATTCATTGTAGCCACATTCGGAACAGCCTTTTTCTAACTTATACTTTTCTATATATTTTCTTTTCTGTTCTTTAATGTGTCTCACTCCAGTTATCTCCTATCTTGTATTCACCATCTAAAGGACAGTTAAGATTCAAAGCTTTACCTGCTTCACGTATGGCTTCGACACCCAGTTGACCAACCTTCTCAGCTTGATCTTCTCTTACTTCTATCTGCCACTCATCATGCACGTTAGCAACAAAGTGTGCGTCTAGATCTTTGATCTTATCGTTAAGTATAACTAAAGCTTTCTTCATAACGATAGCGCCAGCGCCCTGAAGCAGTGTGTTCAATGCACTGTGTTCGCTGCGTATGAATAACTTACGGCCATCTAGTGCCTTAAGATATCCTTTTCCTGATGCTCGTCCAATTCTATTTTTAAGATTCGCAAATGATGGTAGATTATCGATAAATGATTTTCTAAGGTTTCTCCCAGCACTCTTGCCTCCTCCAGCCACTGTTCCAAGCTTTGCATCTCCTGCTCCGTATAGTAGGGCATAGATGAAAGTCTTTGCCTGATTTCTTGATTCAAGTCCTGCAAGTTTTTGATTAGTGGTGTGTATGTCTCCATTAAGGATTTCATTTGTATAGTCCTCGTCGTTCATGTAGTGGGCAAGCATACGAAGCTCTAGACCACTAGCATCAATGCCTACAAGTTTATATCCTTTTGGTACTGTCCAACAAGCTCTGCACTCTTTACCATAAGAAGAAGATACACTAGGTATCTGGGCCATATTAGGACCGCGATGAGTCATACGACCAGTGATGGTGCCGTTATGGTTAACGAAGCCATGAACCCTGCCTGTCTTTTCGTTTACTTCTTTGAGCCAAGACTCAATCTGTGTTATCCGCTTCTGAAGCATAAGATACTCTGCGATAACTTCAGCCTCCTTGATGTTCTTGATCTCAGATAATATCTTTTCATCTACCTTGGCTTGACCTGTAGCAGTAAACTCCTGTGGCTTCCAGCCAAAGTCTTGTAGATATTCTCCTATCTGTTGTCGAGAACCCGGATTAAATTCCTTGGTATATACTCTTGTAATAAAAGGCTTATGTTCTATTTCTTTAAACTCTGCATCACTAAGTCTAACTCCTTTGCCGAAGTTATCGAAGCCTGTCTTAAGTAGTTTACCTTTCGGGCTATACCTTTTAAAGATCTTACGTATTTCCTTCTTAGGCTTGAAGACCTTGGATATCTCTTCTTTAATCTCACTGACTCTAGATTCTAGTTTTGCAACTAGTATCGTTGATGTCTGAATGTCTAGAAGGAACCCATAATCACGCTGATCAGAAAGTATTTTATATACCTCATGCTCTAGCTGAACACTGTCTTTAGAGAATCCCTTTGATTCTTTCTTGAGGGCCTTGAACACCTGATAGTTTAGAAACACATCCTGCTCACAATACTTGAGCATCTCTTCTGAGTATCTTGTGTACTCATCGAACTCAATCTTAGGCGAGCCTAGAGCAAAGCCCCAACGTTCCAGACCATGATTACCTTCACGCACTGGATTGAATAGCCTTGAAAGTACAAGTGTGTCCACAAGAGTCTTATTAGATAAGTCAATACCTGTAAGCTTTCTGATTACTGGTACATCAAAGCACGATATATTATGTCCTATTAGTTTGTCTGCGGATTGGAGCAACTCAAGACCCTCTGATAATTCAGAAGGTCCATAAGAGAATTGCTGTTCGGTATCGACATCTAAGGCAGATAGACACCATATCTTTGTGGCGTCTAGATCATCTGTCTCAATGTCAAAGACAAGGGACTTCAAAGTTCCATCTCCTCAAGTTCATCATTATCTTCTAAGAATGTTTCTTTAAGTCTACCAGTATCCTTATCATACAGCAAGTGGGTAGCCATGCCAACATCACCAGTGTATCTAGACTTAAGAATCCTCATGTGTGTTGTCTGAGACTCTATTGGATCATCAGACTGTTGATTACGCTCTAAGGCGATAACACAATCAGAGATGTGAGCGATGCCGCCAGAGCCTCTGAGATGGCTCAGGTTAACCGATACTCCGTTCTCGTGACCTTTGTTACCTTCTAGTCTACGAAGGTGTGAGACAAGGATTAGGCCTGCTCCTGTTTGCTCTACAAGCTTCCGAAGCTGAGTCATAATCCTATCAATAAGGATGCGCTCGTTACTCTCGTCTGAAGCAGAAACTAGCATATGAAGGTGATCAACAATAACCCACTTACAACCACAGCCTATGATCATATATCTAATTCTAGACATGATCTCATCGAAGTCGCTGGCCCCAAAGTGAGCATAAATCCATACTCGATCCGCATGTTTCCTAAAGAATAAATTACTTAAGTTCTCGTAAGCCTCACCCTCTTCTTCTCTAATTTGATCTATGTACAGCCGCTTGTCTGCTTCGATAGATAAGATACCGTCTGCGGTTCGTTTCCAATCTTCTTCTAAGGCCACGATGCCTACGTTGTCTTGCGTTTGAGTGATTAGCCAATGCTCTAGTTCCCTTGTAATGCTGGACTTACCAAGCCCAGTTCCCCCAGTAATAGTAACTAACTCGCCCTGTCTTAAGCCATAAAGCTTCTCGTTTAGACCGTCCCACGGATAAGGAACACAGTCTTTCTTTTCGCGGTGATTAAGCTTTTCTAAGTTATCTGAAAGATTCAGAACTCCCGACGGTGTGTAGGTCTTCGAGGCCCACCAGTTTGTCATAAAGGATTGGTGCTGTCCTTTACGAAGCATATCATTAGCGTCCTTGAAGTCATCAGGAAGCTGCATGATCTTAGCTTTGCCGGGAGTCAGAAGTTTAGCAACCTTCTTGGCTGCATCATTCCCCGGCTTGTCGTTATCGAAACACAAAACAACTGTGTCAAATTTCTCGATGTATTCTATATTCTTTTTGATGTCGCTGACTGCACCATTAGCGCCATTCTTTACTGAGATTGCAGGCCATCTTGAACCCATCAGTTCATAAGCAGCCATCGCATCACATTCACCCTCAGTGATTGTAATAAACTTACCGCCCTCTTGGAACGCTTGTTGACCAAAGAGTCCAGAGTCTTGTGATGATCCTTTCCAACTAAATATCTTACCAGCTTCACGTACCTTGTATCCTGATATCTCATTGGCGTTGTAATAAGGATAGTAATGCTTTACTAGTTCTCCGTTTCGAGACAACGCCTTGACCCCATACTTCTTAGCAGTGTCTAAGGATATTCCCCTGTCGTGTAACGCAATAAACTCTCCTTCTATTTCGTTCATGGAATTGTTTTTGTATGTCTTGAAGTCACTTACTGTTTCGCCTTTCATAGCCTTCTCATAATCTCTGAAGTATGTACCACAACTAAAACACTTTGCAGATCCGTCCTCGTTAATCGATACTGGATCGCTCCCTCCGCACTCTGGACAAGCCTTATGGTATTTTACAAAAGTCATATAAAGTTAGGGGGCTATTCGCCCCCGTCCTCCTCCTCTTCAGGTACAAGAGCATCGTTTGTTAATGCTCCTTTTATAACTGAGTGAAAGGTTTGTGCTGCTGCACGAAGTACATCAGCTCGTTTGCCAAGAGTCTGAATCTCAGCTTCTACTTCAGCTAGATACTGAAAAGAAACTTTAGCTTCATCACTAAGCTTTTCTACATCATACAGACCTTCGTCTGTTTTGTAAGTCCAGTTGCTCATAGAGCCTCCTCTTCTTCGATCACATCGAACTCATCTACGTTACCATAAGGTACTAGGTCAACAACCTGAACCTTCTGGAGATCCAAACCCTTATAGACTTTACCTTGTCGAGTAACTTCCCAAGGTTTATACTGCACGTTAACAGTAGAGCCATTACCGACCTGACAATCCATAGGATTCTTAGATCTGTCCATAAGCTCAGGTGCAGAACGAATCATACCATTAGGACCGTGAACCTTACGCTTAATTACAATCGTTGGTCCTTCTTCCTTGTCCTTTACGGTGTAACCCTCTGCTCGAAACTTGTCGGCAGTAGCTTCATCGACAACAACATTGATTGTATACACTGGCTCATAAGTAGTATTAGGTTGAGTAATACTAGCCCAATAAGCAACACCAGATACAATAGCCATACACAAACTCCTTTAGTATTTTTTATACCAGTTTCTTGGTTTCTTTTTCAAGCCACGAGAAGCGTGGCATTCAGCAGCCCACCAATAAGTGCTACATAACTCCTCCTCTATTTTCTTTCGGGTTGTTTTACTTCTTCTATCGTCAGTCAAAGGCCTAACGAACGCCCGTTTGTTACCTATTGCTACTTCACAATACCTCCAGCCTTCGCGGTACAGGGGTACTACAAACCTGTCACTACGCTTAGGATTTAGTAAAGTATCTTTAAGTTTAAGTATATCTTCTACAAACACTAGTCTTCTCCGACCAAGCTATCCAGAAAGTCTGGAAAGATTTCTATCATATCATGCTCAGTAGCACTGAGTCTACCATCTGTTTCCATACACCAGTCGCTGACAAAAGCGCGGAACTTTTCTCTTACCCGTTTGTCAGGAAGATGTGTACCAAGATGCATGACAAAGATCCTAGACCACGCATCATCAAGTGACGTATGAAAGTCACCGATACCGTCGAGCCATGCTTCAAAGTCTGCTTGATTACTCATCTTCGTAGTCCCTCAAGTCAACATTGAGGCGAAGTTTACCATGATTGTCATGGATGTAGAAATCTACGTAGCCTCCGTCACATACGGTGCTAACGATATAGCCTCCTGTTTTGGATTTAGAGATCTTAAGTTCTTTAGCATCATGAACATGAATATTATTATTTACTGACATAACTCACTCCAAGCATGTTTGACTTTATCTTCACCATCTAACTCATTTTTAATGCGCTCAGCGACAGCACGACACTCAAACTGAGCGTCATCGCTAAGGCGTAGTTTAACAACTCTAGCGAAAGCTACAAGTGATCCTGTCCAAATCCATTCTGTCATCATGCTCTGTGGTAAGATGATCCTTGCCTGCTCTGGCGCTACTCCTTTATCCAATAAGTATTTGTATGTGTCCTCTGCTCTTGTTATCAAGTCCCAGTAGGACGCAAACAATCCTGTGTCTTCTGAAATTATTTCATCGGACGATCCCTGCTTCTTGTTGTCTGCTCGCTTCCTCCAGAAGTAAGGCGCATGAAACGATGGCTCGTAGTCTACATATCTTCTACTTACTTCATTCCACACCAAGCCTACCTGATGCTTGACTAGCTGCCTAGCAACAAAGATAGGGGCCTTGATTCTGAACTGACACTGAACGTGTGCGAATGGCGTCCAATGGTCATGTCTAGCTAGATACTTAATTAATTTTACATCCTTTGTTCCGAAGTCTTCTTCTGCTACTTCGTTGGCAAACGATACTCTAGCAGCATTAACTACTGTTCTATCATCACCAAGTATTCCAATTAATTCTACTTTCATAAGGCACTCACTGCTAAAAAGATTGTAATGAAGGCAACAACACCTAGCAACAGGAAGCGTTCCTTTGGTGTCAGGTAGCCTAGCTTAACATCTTCAAAGATATCTTTAAAGGTCGAGGCTAGTTTGTTTAGCAGCGAACGTGTACGGGACTTTATCAGCATAATATTCTCTTTGCTCGTCCTTTGTAAGAACATACGCCAACATTCCTTCAAGCATTTTAATGCTGTTTGCATCTTCATCTGAGATTTCGCATCCATCTAATAGCTCCACATGAGTTTCGTAACACTGTTTAATATAAGCAATCCCTACTGCCTCTAACTGATCTGCGTCTAGTTTAATTTGCATATCTTTAATCCGTGTAATACAAGCGCTGCTTGTGTTCTGTTATTAACGTGTAACTCCTGCATGATCTGTGACAGATAACCTTTAACTGTACTATTACTCATGCAAAGAGTTTCTCCTATGTCGCTGTTGCTCATGCCTAGTTTTAAAAGATCAACTACTTCATCCTTTCTAAGCTGGCGTACCATGTGCGGCCTCCTTCTGTTCTTTGTAGTTCAAGCGGGTCTTGACACCAACACTCTCGCTGCTGCGGTAGACAAACCAAGGTGCGAGTTGCCCCGCATATTGATTTGAACTTGATGCTACTTGGTGGTTGTTCAGTTGCCTGACAACCACTAAGTAGTATTAAAATAATTATTTTTTTCATATGTTCACATGGTCCTCTTTGATAACTAGTTTAACGGTCACCTCGCCATCAGGATACGCTGAGTAAAAATCCCTGAGCTTATCTTTCAACTGAAGCATCAGCGTTATCTGTTGCTCTTCCTCTAAAGAATAATCTCTGTACCCTGCGACATAGGCCAAACGAGTCTTACCTATTTCTTTTACTACATTATCCTCGCCTACAGCGTAGTCTATTGTGTAGGCTTCAACATAGTAGTCTGCGTTTTCTTTAGTTATGTGACATTCAATAGCCATCGGTTGCACCTCCGTTGAACGCATCTACTGCATCACAGATTGCATAGTCTAAGTCGTAACCCCTGTCGCCCTTGCGAGTAATCTCAAACTCCTCTCTGAGGTAGTCAGCGATGTACATAGATAGCTTGGGCGTCATTCTAAAACGAACGCTATCTAAGAAAACGGTTTGGTGTTCTGTTAAAGCCATGTTAGTATCTCCTGTTATGTCATAGCATATAAATACTTTGTTGTTTTATTTATAGATTTAAGCATTTTGATGAAACTATCTATCTCAATGTCACAATAGTTGGTATCATATACCATGCTTATTGTTACTCCTTTCTCTTCAAAAATCTCTGAGGAACCTTTTACTGATATTGCGCCTCCGTCTGAGTCTGTGTAGATCCCGTGAACTTCTTCGTCATCTTCTGAAATAATATAGTCTGGACCGTCCATTGTCTGTGTCCAGTTTATAAAGTCTTCAATAGATAGGCCCGTAATTTCAGCAGCCTCTTCAAGTGTTAAAGCCATGCTGGTATCTCCCTGTTTGTCCATCGCATATCAATCTCATTGCGTCTTACTTTATAATAATTACGATACGCTGTGATTGTATCAGGATCTTTACACTCATCATACATACACTGAGGTGGATCTTGCCAATCATAAGTTTTATCTAGACCTTCTGGGATACATCCAAGTACAGGCAGCAAGTTTGAAGTCTTGTGTACTTTACCATATCTATGAGTGTATTCCTGACACAAGTGATACAAATGTTTGAATCCCCAAAAGTAAGACTCCGCAGAAGAGCGGAGCCACTTGGTTGATGGATGGTTGCGATATGCTGGTTTGTAAACATGATCTTTTACAGAGGAATCAAACTCATGATGAGCAGTGCTGAGCATCAAAGCTGTCTCTTGAATCATCTTTACATTGTGCTTATCGCATTGGTACTGTGCTGCAATTTTAGGATCTTTGTCTATATAGAATAGATTCATGCTGCTTCCTTGAAGTTACGGATGATTGTTTCTCTTACAGTCTCACCTCGCTTGTAAGATATCGATGCAATGTTAGCCTGAGATTGCTTACCGGATGCCGGAGCATGAGTAGACCAATCAGTCATTACATTATAGACTGACCACTGATTGTGACCAAGGGCTGATCGATAGTGTTCGGTCCAACGATTCCACATATACATCAAAGCATTATTACCATAGATCTTAGGTTGCAATAACATCCGACCATAGCTATCGTTGGGATACTCTTCGAGCCACTTGTCTACTGCTGTAGCCTTTGCTGCTTTAGCAAAGATTAAGAAGGCTTCTTGATTCGTGACGGATATTTCTGACCAACGCCACCACTGCTCAGCTTCTTTATTTAGAATTGTAACCGCATCAGAGATCAGCTTTGCGCCTTGGTCAATATCTAGTTTCTTGGTATGCCGTGACCTGTAAACATTAGCAGCTTTAGAGATAAACACTTGACCATTCATACAAGCCCACTGATTAGCACCAGCACTACAAATAAACGGAAACGTACCATCGAGACTAGAAACACTAAGAAGCGTAAGCGAGGCGCTGTCACCGTCTGGAGTATAGAGATTAACTTCAGGCAAAAGATGCCTAACAAAACACTTGGCACCATTGTGAGATACCTGAATATCTTCAGTCATACCTTCAGTATTCAGATCTGATCGAGCAATAATGTTTCTTTGATTGTCGATCATTCGCTTGTAAGACAAGTCATATAAATCTGAATACCTAGAACCGTGCACACCAAGCTCTTGGCCTGTATCAGTTCTATAGATAACATGCTTAGATGAATCACGAATATAATTATTCTCATCTGAATATCTTAGAGGCGCTGAGGCAATATCAAAATCAGCAGGACCATAGCCAGCATCATTAAATACTCTAGAGTTTCCAAACATATTTACTACATTATTCATAGTATTACTTCCTGTTGTTTTACTTTAATGGTATAACCTAGTTCTTTTATTAATTTAATAACACCTTCTGTGAGTGTTTTAGTTCCCGCAATCCTTGCGAATACTTCAGAGTCTTTACACTCTGGGTAGTACATCGTGTTCCCATAATTGTTCTTCACTGAGATTGTTATTTCCATTTTGATAATCCTTTGAGTACCCCATCAGTTCCAGAAATTCCGAAAAGGTAAGACTCTCTTGCCTCTTCAAGATCTTCTCGCAAGGCATTGAGCATAATTCGTTCAAGTCTTGCATTATATTTCCCTCCTAAGCGTTTGTTATTTATAATAATTTGATGGAACGTAGTCTGACCGTAGTAACCTACTGTCGGATCGTCTGGGTCAAGATCAACCCAAGCAGATCCAGAAACTTCACCAACTTTGAAATCCAGATACATATTAATTTCTCTTTTTGATAGCTTCGATGATGATCGAATCACCCTCATGTCGGTAACACTTTAGGCAATCGATGCACTTTTGTCCAGTGCAGTTCTGATTCTCGACAAACTCATCTTTGCCGACCACGTTGAAACACTTATCAAATCCATGTGGTGGTTGTCGAACAACCCCAACACTTGGATTTGAGTAAATAAGAATAAGATTCTTGGGTTGCTTGAACTCTAGATGGTACTGTCGAATGATATCTCGCCGCTTAGTCCAAAGACCAAAGGTGCAGTGAGGATTCTTACGTGCTATATCATGAAAATTTTTCATGTGAGCCATGTTAATTAACTCGCCATGACCATGAAACCGATAGAATGCAGCGTTTATAAACGGAAGATCATCATAGTTTATAGGTTGTGATAAGACATCAGAATTCCTCTGAAAAGCTGGCTGACAATTCTTCCTAGAACCTTGCAACATACTAGCAGAATAACACTCATTACAGATAGCATCTGTCTTTCTCATGGTGCTACAAAATTTATTTGTTAGTGTATTAGTATTGATAGCCCAGATGCCAGCTAATTTACCAGACATTTTACTTTCATGAATTAGATTCATGTAGATTCTCCTCTGCGGCTTTAGATCCAAGAGTCTCGACACCAAACTCATCTCTGAGTCTCAGTATAGCTTTGTAAAGATCCTTTCGAGTTTTATTGTAGCGTCTCCACTCAGACTTTTGAGCGGCATCATTGAGATTGATCTGACAATACAAAATTGTATTAACAATAGTTGTCAGTGTTTCTTTACCATTCTTCGATAAACTATACATTACAATTCCTTTATGAGTGAGTGTAACCATCTTGCTCAATAGCCAACATCATACCCTTCCAAGGTATAACTATAAATGCATCTTTTCCTAAACCATACATAACGTCTCTACGAAAGGCTAGATAATTCTTAGCTACACTAGTATCACGACACCAAACACGATACAAAGCTTCACGTTGAGACCTAGTTAATACAGGAAATTTCCATTCAAAATTCATACTACCTCCACATCAGAGTAAGTTTCAATCCAAACTTTAGCGCCACAAGGCAGCGGCTTGTTAGGGCTATAAACTAGACGAGCCACTAACTCACCATTGCGATCTAGTATCTTAGCTTCATTGCCTTTGCGATTGTTTCGCCAATCCTTAACAGTTAATACTGGTAAGTCAGCACCTTTAGCATTAGCTTTAATATTATGTTGATTAACATGAAGTACAGTTTTTTTCATCGGCTTTCTCCTTTGGCCTTATTAACTCTCTCAAGAAACTTGAGAGTTAATAAGGCTTTTAAGTTAATTAGATTCTTGCATTGCCTTGAGCAAATCCTCTCGAATAAAAGGATAACCAGTCTCTTCTAATTTAATAATAGTTTCAAAGAGTAATTCAGTTTCTATCTTTTCTTTGTATAAGAAGATAGCAGCAGTAATTCCTGAAGACACTAAAATAGATAATAAAATTAACATAATATATTCCTTAGATTAATGTGGTTGAGCAGTTTTACATCATGCTCAGGATATCCTTTAAAAAACAGCATTTTGGAATATACTGGCTACAATATACTCCAGAATACTGAGCAGTTTATAGACATACTCAGGTCTATATAATAATATAATTTTGTACAGCGGAGTTTTTTAGACTCAAGGTTACATAAACGCCTCCAATTATCTATACATTTTTAATTTAGGTCCGTCACCCCTACTCATCCGTCTTTCGGATTTTCGGGATTCGCTAGGTATCATTACATTCTAGATTTACCGTCTAGTTTCGGATACAACCCAATAACATCTTAGAGTATACTTATTAAAATATACTCTAGAATATTATTGAGCAGTTTTGACTCATGCTCAGGAGCCGGAGAAAAGGCTTATTAACTCTCTCAAGAAACTTGAGAGTTAATAAGCCTTTGTAAGTTATTTAGACTCCAGTAAATCTCTGTAATAATTTAAGTGATTAATAAACTGATCGTGGTCCATAAAACCAGTGATCGTCAGTATATCTACATGAGTCATTCTATTTTGTAGACTCACAAGCTCTTTCCACTCTGGAGTATCATATCTATTCATAATAGATTCCTTATTAATTTAGATTAGAGCAGTTTTAGATCTTGCTCAGGATCTTAAAGGCTTAGCCTTGAAGATGTGCAAGGATAGATTCCATACCAGACTTAATAGTCTCGATAGACTCTGACATTTCAGCAATATCACCTTCAACGATAGTCATTCTAACCTTAAGATCATCAAGATCATTAGATTGCACCGGAGAAGCCTTTGGCTTAGGCGTTGCTTTTGGAGCTGCCTTTGGCTTAGCCTTAGACTTTGGCGCTGTAACCTTGCGGCTAGGCTTGTGAGTCTTAGACTTTTTGCCTTCAAAGTTTAGCTGAAGATTTGCTAACAAATAGCCAGGAAGCTCATCAGACTCAAACCATTCTGAAATCTGTAAACTCGATACACCCTTTGGATTGTTGGCAGCTAATACAGCTTCTACCTGCTTCCACAGTCTAAACCAATAGATATCGGGTATATTCTTTTGTTCCTGTACGACCTTTGCAAATTTATAAACTATGGCCCTGAATTGCTTGGCAGAGCAGAGTCGATCTTTTTTGTGTGCAAGTGTTTTCATGTGTGTTCTCCGTGTTTTCGGGTTAAGTCGCAGCGACCCAGTGCCGCTTTGACGTTTTCAATTAGGCTCACAGATCGAAAACGATGTCAACAACTTTCTGGTGCGCGATCAATCACTAGCGCATAATGCGCCTGTTGACACGAGAAGAAAGCCTGCATAACGTCGCGTGTGATGCGTGTAGCGATGGCAGACCTTTCGAGACCTGTCAAGAGTTTTTTTTTGCTACTTCGTAGCAGTCTCGCGTGATGTGTGTAGGCTTGCGCGTGGCAGAGGACCACCAGAAAAGTAAAGTGAAAATTTTTCATAATCAAAGATTATGGGGTCGCGCTATGTACGCGAAGAGTTTTGGGGATTGACTTTTTTTAACTACAAAGTAGTTAATTTCATAAATCTTCATAGAATGAAGATTCTGGTTGCTGAAAACTTTGCAAGTCTTTGAAATCTTTGATTTCAGAAGTCTTTAAAGTTAACTTTAAAGACTCTTTAGAATCTCTTGAGATTCTGTCAAGCGGTCTTAAATTTGCTGAGTTTCAAAGAAACTTTAAAGAACTCTAGAATCTATAGATTCTATTTAACATCGAAGATGTTAGCCGAAGGTCACTCTAAAGTACTTTAGAGTGCTTCTGAGTCTAAGAGACTCAGGGCGGGGCAGGAGGCCAGACGGGGTACCCCCTATATATACTAATGGGCATACATTTTAGGAAACTTTGGAGTGTCAAGTAGAACTAGGGCGGGTATTTAAAAGACCTTTAAAGTACTATCGCGGGTATTTAAAGATACTTTAAAGTAATACTTCTATATTATCTATATGTAACCGGGGGCGGCCGATTACGTTAGTATAGCTTCAGATTTTATTTTTGTCAAGTTGTTTTTTTACTTGACAACAACTTTAAGCGACCCTATACTACTTGACATGAATAAAGAACTTACAGAAAAACAACAGTCTTTCTTAGACCACCTAGTGGAACAAGGAGGTGATCCGAAGAAGGCAGCGGAGTTGGCTGGGTACAATAGTGGTCATTATCAGGTCGTTAAATCTTTAAAAAAAGAAATATTAGATATCGCTGAAGGAATCCTAGCTCAGTCAGCTCCAAAAGCTGCTTTAAAACTCGTAGAAGTTATGAACTCTGATCAGCCCATTCCTCAAGCTAACATGAGGATTCAGGCGGCTCAGACAATACTTGATCGTGTTGGTTTAGGCAAAACGGATCGCATTGATGTTAACCACAAAGCAGAAGGTGGTTTATTTATACTTCCATCTAAAAAAGAAGTAATTATTGAAGGAGAGTACGATGAAGCATAGAGGTACAGTACCCTTCGGATATAAAAAAGAAGAAGATAAACTAGTTGAAATCCCCGAAGAACTAGAAGCCCTAGAAGAAATCAAAGGACTAGTTAAAGATAAAATACTTAGTTTACGCGAAGGCTCTCTATGGCTAGAGCATAAAACAGGTCGTAAGTTAAGCTACCAAGGCTTAAAAAATAAAATAGATGCCGATGCAAGATTGGGAACTTAATCCAGATAAATATCTTAAAGATGCAGACGGCTCTTTTATCTTTAAGAAAGATGGTACACCAAGGCTTAAGGGAGGCAGACCCAAAGGCTCAAAAGGCCGTGGATACAATTATCATAGTCAAACTAAAGCTAAGCTAGAAACTAATAGAGTTATAAGAGAAAAAAAGAAAAAGATAACTCAAACAGAAAATAAATTAAAAGCGTATAAAGAATCACTTAAAAAGAATAAAAGTACTCTAGAAAAGCTTGAAAATCCTTCTGCATCTAAAGTGACTACCCCAGAAGAACTCGAAGGGGTTAATAAGCACCTAGCCGAAGAATCAGAAAAGAATGTTATTTTTAGTCCCAATACGGGACCACAAGAAGACTTCCTAGCAGCCGCAGAGACAGACGTTCTGTACGGCGGAGCAGCAGGGGGCGGTAAGTCCTATGCTATGCTTGTAGATCCTCTCAGATACGCTCACAGAGCGTCTCACAGGGCATTAATCATACGACGTTCAATGCCAGAGCTACGAGAACTAATTGATAAAAGCCGTGAGCTATACCCGAAAGCTTTTCCGGGTTGTAAGTATCGGGAAGTAGAAAAGCTCTGGAACTTCCCTTCAGGAGCTAAAATAGAATTTGGCTTTCTTGAGCGGGATGCAGATGTTTATCGTTATCAGGGCCAAGCATACTCATGGATAGGATTTGATGAAATTACTCATCTACCGACTGAGTTTCCTTGGAACTACTTAGCCTCTCGTTTACGTACAACAGATAGTGAGATTACTCCTTACATGCGTTGTACAGCAAACCCCGGTGGCGTTGGTGCTCACTGGGTTAAAAAAAGATATATTGACCCTAATGAGCCAAATCAAAGCTTTTTAGGCGCAGATGGACTAACAAGAAAATTTATACCAGCTCGTTTAGAAGATAATCCATACCTTGCAGAAGACGGACGCTACGAGCAAATGTTAAAAGCGTTGCCTCCGACACAGCGTAAACAACTCTTAGAAGGCAACTGGGACGTAAACGAAGGAGCAGCCTTTACAGAATTTGATCCAAACACGCATGTTATTACTCCTTTTGAGATTCCTATAAGCTGGGAAAGAGTAAAAGGAATAGACTATGGTTATGCCAGTGAATCTGCATGTATCTGGGCAACAATAGATCCTACAGACGGAACCTTAATAGTCTATCGAGAATTGTATCGTAAGGGCTTGACAGCACAGGATTTAGGATCTATAATAACTGAAATGGAGTTGTCAGATCCTTTTTCTGTGGCAGGTGTCTTAGATACCGCAGCATGGGCTAGGACAGGCACAACAGGCCCTACCGTAGGCGAAACACTGGTTCGTCAGGGCCACAAGCTGCGAAGAGCAGATAAAAATAGAATACAGGGGAAAGTACAAATCCACGAATACTTGAGGTTGCAGCAAAGCGGCAGACCGCGATTGCAGATTTTTAATAGCTGCCCTAACCTGATACGCGAACTTCAAAGTATTCCTCTGGATAAATCTAACCCCGAAGACGTAGACACTCATGCGCCAGATCATGCGTATGATGCTTTGCGTTATCTTATTATGTCTAGGCCAAGAGTTAATGATCCACTGGCTCAATTAAGGTACTTTAGACAAGAACAGGCTTATATGCCAGCAGACGCAGACTTTGGATATTAATATATGAAAAAAAGACAAAAGTATTCTAATGGAGGAGGCCCTACAAAATTTTCAGATATTTTTAAATTATACGGGAATAGCCAACAGGGAGTAAAATCTACAGTAACTACACCAACTTCAAAAAAATTAATTGCTTCAGCAACTCAACAAGATGGTCGAAATGTAGCTACAACTTTAAACTTAAATCTTCCTGAAACAAATATAAACGTAACTAGAAATAAAGGCGGTAATACTTCAGGAAGTATATCTAAAAGCTTTGGTAAAAATTCTTCTATTACTGCAAATATTAGCAGACCTAAGGGTGGAGGCAGCGGTACTTACTATGGCATTACTTATTCTAAAAAACTTTAAATATGACAGAAGAAAATACATTAACATCAAATGAATTATATTTTGAGCCTGTAGAAGACGAGCAAGGTCTTCAACTGACTCTAGAAGAATCTTTGCGTAATAATCTCGTAGGTCTTCTTATTGATCGTTATCAGTCAGCAGAAAATGCTCGTGATTTAGACGAACGCAGATGGCTTACATCTTACCATAACTATCGTGGTCTTTACGATAAAAACGTTCGTTTTAGAGAGTCAGAGAAGTCTCGTGTATTTGTTAAAGTTACTAAAACAAAGGTTCTAGCAGCCTTTGGACAACTTGTCGATGTTATTTTTGGAGCAGGTAAGTTTCCGATAGGTGTCAGCGAAACTAAGGTGCCAGAAGGCGTTGCAGAAATCGCTCATCTAGATACTAAGAATCCGCTTCCGGGTATCGAAACTTCGCTAGAAAATAACACCGAACAAAGCGAAAACCCTTATGATGTCGGATATGAAGGAGACGGAAAAACACTAAAGCCGGGAGCAACCTACGGTACTCAAAAGTTTGATCCTAAGCCTGTTGAAATTATGGCAGAAAACAAGCTAGTTGAGGGCGCTAGTCCAGACCCGCAAGCAATAGAAGTTCATCCAGCGAAGCAAGCTGCTCGTCGCATGGAAAAGTTGATACACGATCAAATAGATGAATCTAATGGAGCAAGTGAAATACGAAATGCGTTGTTTGAAGCATCTCTCTTTGGTACTGGTATTGTTAAGGGGCCTTTTAACTTTAACAAAACCCTTAGTAGGTGGGAGGAAGATGAAGAAGGAAATAGGAGATATGCTCCAATTAGTGTGCGCGTTCCTCGTATTGAGTTTGTCAGCATCTGGGATTTTTTCCCTGATCCAAATGCTACAAACATAAACGAATGCGAGTATGTCTTTCATCGACATAAGATGAATAGGACAAAGCTGCGATCGCTTGCAAAGATGCCCTACTTTGATAAAGATGCAATACGTGCAGCGATGGCAGCAGGTCCGAATTACGAAGAAAAAGATTACGAATCAGAATTAAAAGACGATCATCGCTCTGAAGCCTACGGCGCGGGGCAGTATGAAGTGCTGGAATATTGGGGAGTGATGGACGCAGAGTATGCTCGCCAAGTGGGTATGGACCTTCCAGATGAAGTAGATGACCTAGATGAGGTACAGATTAATGCGTGGGTCTGCAATGGTCAGTTATTAAGAGCAGTAGTCAATCCGTTTACGCCTTTCAGATTGCCTTATCATGCCTTTCCGTATGAGCGAAATCCCTATAGCTTCTTTGGCATTGGGATTGCTGAGAACATGGATGATTCTCAAAAGATCATGAACGGTCACGCTCGCATGGCAATAGACAATCTAGCGTTGTCTGGATCGCTCGTTTTCGATGTAGACGAGTCTGCTCTTGTTGGTGGTCAGTCAATGGAAATATATCCGGGTAAAATCTTCAGAAGACAGGCAGGAGTCCCCGGACAAGCCATCAACGGTCTAAAGTTCCCTAATACGTCAAACGAAAACATGATGATGTTTGACCGCTTTAGACAACTAGCTGACGAGCAAACAGGTATCCCAAGCTACTCACATGGTCAGACGGGTGTTCAAAGTATGACCCGTACTGCTTCTGGGATGTCCATGCTCCTTGGCGCAGCATCCCTTAACATTAAGACAGTCATTAAAAACTTAGACGATTTTCTTTTGAAGCCTTTAGGAGAATCTTACTTTCAGTGGAATATGCAGTTCATGGAAAGTAAGATGGATGTTGAAGGCGACTTAGAAGTGAAAGCAACAGGCACAAACAGCTTGATGCAGAAAGAAGTACGTAGCCAGAGGCTCACTATGTTCCTCCAGACCGTACAGAATCCTGCTGTTGCTCCGTTCATTAAGATGAATAAGTTGATATCGGAACTTGCTTACAGCTTGGATCTTGATCCCGACGAACTGATCAATGATCCAGAAGAAGCAGCACTAATGGCTCAAATTATAGGGATGCAAAATAATGTTGGACAAACAACTGGCCCGGAAGCTGGCCCCGCTGGTGAACAACCCGGAGCTATGGGAACCCCTGAAGGAGTACCTCCAGAAGGCCAAGACCTTGGAGCTACGGGTACTGGTGGGGGCAATATCGGAATTGGAAGTGTACCGCAGTCAGGGGAGAGTGAGTTCGCTGGAACGCCTAGAGCAGTTGCCGGATAACGTTAAGATGATTATGGAGCAGAGAGATGCCGGGTAAAAGAGCAAGCATACTAGACAAAGATTATAATCGAGAAGAATATGTTTTAGGAGGCGTACCAATGCTTCTTAGAGCAGTAGGTCAGTTTGCTTCTAAAGTTTTAAAGCCTAGAAATTTAGGTCAGGAACGAATTAAAAAAGCTGCTCAACAAACGGCTGAATATGCTAAAGGTCAAGCAAAAGGTGCAGCAGCGGGTTCTACAACAACAGTAGGCGTTGGTGGTCTTATATATAATATCTCTAGTGACGAACTACCCACTGTTGTAGAAAAAGCAAAAGCTGAAGACATAGAACTTAAAATTATAGACGAAAGAATAAACCCAGCAGATTATCCTGTTTATAAAAAAGACTCAGATTCTGCAAAAGCATTTAGACAAATGCAAAGAGAAGCTAAAAAAGCAGGAGCTACTTTTTTTGAGTTTGAAGGAAGGCCCTATAATACTAGAGAAAAAAAAGCTGAAGGCTCTTTAGTAGGTGCTCAAAAGAAACTTGATCTTAATAAAAATAATAAAATAGATAAAGAAGATTTTTCAATGCTTAGAGATAAAAAAGCCGCAGGAAGCAAAGTAATCACTAAAAATATTATTGACTTTGCAGAAAAGCTTATGGCTAAAGAAGCTCCTAAGAAAGCAGCAGAGCGTCGAGCTTCAATTAAAAGCGCAGCAGAAGCAGAAGATATTATTGTAAATAAAATTAATTCTGATCCTTTTGCGCTAGATGAAATGCCTCTGAGCATTTTAGAAAATCTTTCTGTTAAAAATAAAGCTAAGATAGGTTTGGCTGACGAATACTCTGCTGATATTGCAGAAAGCACAAGCGGTATGCTAAAAGATATGTCTCCAAAAGAAGCAGCAGATAATTTACTTGCTTTTGAAGATGATGAGATTTTTGATTATATGTCTACGTTAAATGCAAGAGATTTAAGACAATTTAAAGATAATTTGTCAGACGATGACTTTGAAGCCTTTGGAGATTATATGCCAGATTTAGGACCAAGAGAACAAAAAAATATTGGTAGTAAAATAGCCAAAAAGATTTTAAATTCAAAAAACAGAAAAAAACTTTTAAAAATGGCTGATGATTTAGAGTTTGTTGATAGTCCAGAACCTGATGGTAAAACGGCCAAAGAATTTAAAAAAGACTTTAAAGACTTTGTAAATGAAAAAACTCCGGGCGTTAGTTTAATGTCTAGACAACTAGACGTTAATGAAGACTTAGATGATCTTGTTGATGAATATTTTATGGGTTTACGCGAAGGAAATAACGGAGACGTTATAACTGACAGGAGCTTTAAACTTTTAGAAACTTTAAACCCACGCAACAAAAAAGCAGAAGGGTCTTTACTAGGATCTATGGAAGGTAAAGAAAAAGAAGCTGTAAAAGCAATTATTATTAATAAACTAACTGATATGCAAGATCCTAGTTCAAAGAGCCGAAATGACTCTTTAGTTTATTTACAAAAAGCTGATCCAAGTTTAGTCATGTCTGCGATTGGACAAACTGTTTCTCCAGAAGATCAGCGACAAATAAGGACTCAGATTTTTGGACGCCAAGAGCGACAAGAAGGCGGCTCAATGCTTATTCCACCTGAAATGGAAACAATGCCTGTAGATACTTACACACCCGCAGAGCAAGCAAACGCCGCAGAAAACATGCTTCCAGATGGAGAGATGGAAGATAACTACATGGACTACGTTTTAGAAGAATCTTTAGAGTCCGACGAACAAGATTATTTAATGGATGCTTTGGAGTCAGATCCAAAGCTAAGCGATATTTTTGATAAAGTCCTTATGACTGCATCAGAATTTTCGGGAGCTGGAGAAGTCGAAGGCCCCGGAACAGGTGTATCAGATTCTATCCCTGCTCGTTTGAGCGACGGAGAGTTTGTGATTACCAAGAAAGCCACTGATCAGATCGGCGCAGACAATCTCCAACGAATGATGGATGATGCTGAACGTATGGCTGATGGTGGAGTAGCCCGTGAAGGGCGACAGTTCGGAGGTATTTTAGGAATGCCTAAAAACCCCGAAGAAGAGCTTGAGGCTATGTCACAGATGAGATCAACAGACGATGAGATTAATCAGGCGATGTTAAGATCTAATCAAGTGCCAAGTCTTAGGAGATATTAATACGGCTACCTTGTAGTTGGCAAGCCCCAATTTAAAGACGTTTAAAAAATGGCTACCTTGCAAGAAAAAACAAGCCCCGTAGAAAAGGAGTGGTAAAAATGTCCGAAGTAATGCTAGAGGAGCGTGAATCTAACCCATACAACATGAAGAAACCTTGGCACGATGCCGATCAAGGCACTAGGTCAAGAGCAGATGAAATGTTCTATGAAGAAAAAGAAGCACCACAACAAAAGGCTACCCGACAAAGATCGGCCCCTGAAGAAGAATCTCCTCAAGAAACTAACTATAAAAAGAGGTATGACGATCTAAAGAAACATTATGACGCTAAACTAAATGAGTTTCGTCAGCGCGAGCAAGAACTATTGGCTGCTTCTCAGCCTGAGTATCAAGCTCCTAAGTCTGAAGAAGATCTTACTAGGTTTAGAGAAGAGTATCCTGATCTGTATGATACGGTAGAAACCGTTGCACACATGCGAGCAGAAGAGCAAATGAGAGAAATGCGTCAGCGTTTTTCTGCTATTGAGCAACGCGAAATGGAAATTGCCAGACGCGAAGCTGAAACTGCACTTCAAGAACGTCATCCTGATTTTGATGAAATTAGAGGTGATGAGTCTTTTCATGATTGGGCAAAGGAGCAGCCGGAACAGATTCAAGATTGGATTTACAACAATCCAGATAATGTAACGTTAGCAGTCAAAGCACTTGATCTTTATAAGTTAGAGACAGGCAAAGGACGAAAAGGTCCGGGTAGACCGCGTAAACAGCAGCCTGCCCCTGCACAGGGATCAGCAGCAGATATGGTATCTACGAAAACTACTGGAGTAGACGCCAAGCAGCCTAAGATCTGGACCGAAAGTGAAATAGCGAAAATGTCCTTAGATCAATTTGACAAACACGAAGAAGAAATTCGTGAAGCAATTTCTGAAGGAAGAGTTCGCAGAGGATAAAACTTTTCTACTTTAGGAGTAATTTAAAATGGCTTATAACGTAAGTGATCAATTTTTTGAACCGTCCACAGATACAGATGCTAACTTTGCAAACTCCGTATCTGGTCAAGCTAACTCGTTCTTCCTGCCAAAGGTATATTCCAAGCAGGTACTCAACTTTTTCCGTAAGGCGTCTGTAGCAGAAGCTATTACCAATACGGATTATGCTGGCGAGATTTCTGGATTCGGAGACACTGTTCGCATTATCAAAGAACCTACCATTACTGTTTATCAGTATGAGCGTGGTCAAGATGTAACGCAAACCAAGTTGACTGACCAAGAAGTAACTTTGGTTGTAGATACGGCTAACGCATTTAAGTTCATCGTAGATGACATTGAAACTAATATGTCTCACGTTAACTTCCGTGACGTAGCAACTTCTTCAGCAGCTTACGCTCTGCGTGATGCTTTTGACGAAGGCGTAATCGCTGCTATGTTTGCTGGCGTATCTTCTTCAAGCCCTGACCACGTTCTTGGCTCTGACAGCGCAACTGACCTTGCTGCTGGTACTTTTGACGGTACTGGTAACTTGGACATCGGTTTTGGTGCTTCTGAACACGATCCTATCGACGTAATGGCTCACATGGCTCGTTTGCTTGATGAGCAAAACGTACCCGAAGAAGGACGTTGGTTCTTAGCGTCTCCTGACTTCTACGAAGTGCTTGCTTCAAGCTCTTCTAAGCTTTTGTCAGTAGACTACAATGCTGGACAAGGTTCAATCCGTAACGGTCTTGTAAGCTCTGGTAAGCTCCGTGGTTTCAATATGTACAAGTCTAATAACATTGCCGCAACGACTAACGCTGCTGGCAAGTGCTTGGCTGGTCATATTTCTTCTACAGCTACGGCTCAGACGATTACTAGCACTGAAGTAATCCGTGATCCTTCTAGCTTTGGCGACATTGTACGAGGCCTCCATGTATATGGGTCCAAAGTACTTCGTGGCGAAGCTCTGGTATCGGCTTTCTACGGTATTGACTAATAGTCATCGGCTACGGGGGTCTTTATGGCCCCCACGCCTTTTGGATTAAATTATGCCTCAAATAGGAAACGAACAAAACCCAATTAGAATGAGTCCTAGAAGGACAACAAAGCTAAGAGGTAATTATATTAAAAACGAAGATAAAGCTAAGTTTGATGCAAACTACGAGCGTATCTTTGGTTCTAAGACAGAACTTGAAATTGCACGAGAAACATCTAAGACATTTTCAATGGAGCAAGAATAATGCCCGGAACTACTAAATTTGAACAAAAAGGTAAAAAGAAAGATCAGACAGGTGCAGACCTATACTCAAAAGGTAGAGGGCGGCATAAAAAAATGGGCGGTGGATACCAAAGAAATAAATTTACTGATGAAAACTTAATGATGAATAAAGGTGGAAGAGCAATGTACGGACACGGTGGCTACGCTTCTATCAGTGATATGGAAAAAGCCTGCGGAAGTAAAACCGTTAAAAACACCATGCGTCAGAAGTACGAAGAAAGCAAATGAAAGTATCTGCACCTAAAGGTTATCATTGGATGAAGTCTGGTAAGTCTTACAAGCTTATGAAAGACCCTAAAGATGGATACAAGCCTCATCGCGGTGCAAGTAAGACAGCAAACTTTCCAATTCAAAAGAAGCATAAATAATGGCAACAACTTATCTACAATTATGTAACGAAGTCTTACGTGAAATAAACGAAGTTGAACTAACTAGTGCAGACTTTGCTACAGCTGTAGGTATTCAAAATCATGTTAAAGACCTTGTAAATCGTGCTTACCTAGACATGGTTAACGAAGAACCTCAGTGGCCTTTTTTAGCAGTAGGAGAAAGTGGTGACACTGATCCTATGTACGGTAATACTTATGTAGAAACCGTAGCAGGTACACGTTGGTATGAATTAAAACCAGCAAGCGATAGTTTAGTTACAGACTATGGTTACGTAGACTGGGATAATTTTTTACTAACTACTGTAGGTGTAAGTGGTGAGTCTGCACCTTATACCGTTAGGAATTTAAGATTCACAACTATTGAAGAGTGGAAAGATTACTATAGAATTGCTCAGAATAAAGATGATGCAGATACTCAAAACTATGGCGTACCCGACAGAGTAATTAAAAGCCCTGACAATAGGCGTTTTGGTTTAAGCTCTATACCCGACAAAGTATATCGCATTTGGTTTTATGCTTATGCATTGCCTACAGAATTAAGTGCATATACTGATGAACTAGTTTTTCCAGACTTATATGTTCCTGTATTAATTAACAGAACTAGATACTACGTACATCAATTTAAAGACAATCCACAAGCAGCAGCTTTTGCTAACGAAGATTATAAAAAAGGTCTTAAGAACATGAAGCTGAATCTTATGGAGCCTGCACCCGGATACTTTAAAGACGATAGGATGAGATTTATTTAATGGCTACATCTTTACCGTTTGGTGTTTCTTGTCGCGGAGGGCTAAATACTAATCTCAACCAGTTTGAGATGTTAGCACAGCCCGGACTTGCTATTGAGCTAGAAAACTTTGAAGTAGACTCAGATGGCGGTTACAGAAGAATTAATGGTTTTACGGCTTATGGCGGTTCTAGTGCAACAAGACCAAACGGCACAGAAGCCATACTAGGACTTTTTGTTTATGCTGATGGATTAGTTGCTACAGCAGGTACGAATGTTTATTTTACTTTAGATGGCATTACTTGGCTTCAGATAAACAGAGACAGTGTACATAGTTCTGGAGACAATTATACTACTTTTATAAGTCGAAGTACTTTAACTAGAACCAGTCAGGCTCAGTGTAATTTTGCTTTATATGAAGGGGACAGCGATTACGGAGAACTAATAATTACAGACGAAGGTTCTTCTGCTAAACCTTTTTATTTTAAGATGACAGGAACTGGAGCTTTAACGGCCCGTACATATTTTGCAAAAGAAATTACAGTTAGCGGTTCAGTATATCCAACTGTATGTACAATGCACGACAGGCACTTAGTAGTTTCAGGAGATAGTAATAATCCAAATACTATTTATTATAGCCATACTGATGCTCCTGATGATTTTGGAGGCACTGGCGCAGGAAGCATAAAACTAGATGATAAAGTAATTGGCCTTAGACCCTTTCGTGCAGACTTAATTATATTTTGTAAAAATAGTATTTATAAATTAGTTAATATTAATGACTCTAGTAATATTGCTGTTTTACCAGTAACTAAAAATGTAGGCTGTCTAGACAATCACAGTATTCAAGAAATTGCAGGGGACTTAGTATTTTTAAGTCCTGATGGCGTTAGAACTATTGCAGGTACGGCTCGTATTGGTGACGTTGAATTAGGCAGCGTTAGTAGACAAATTCAAAATATTGTAGAAATAATTGCAAAGGGTATTGACGGTTATATTATAGATAGTGTAGTCTTAAGACAAAAATCTCAATATAGACTTTTTTATACTACAAGTACTCAAGCGGCTTCAGATGCTAAAGGTATAATAGGCTCATTAACTTCTAATGGTTTTGAATGGTCTGAAACAAAAGGAATACAAGCAAGAGCAATAACTTCGGGTTTTAATTCAGATGGCGTAGAGCAAACTTTTCACGGTGACAGTGATGGGTATATTTACGTACACGATGATGGAGATTCTTTTATACACTCAGGCTCTGAAGCAAATATTAGAGCAACTTATAAGACGCCTAACTATGATTTTGGAGACTTTGGAACACGTAAAAATATGCGTTACGTTAAAATCTCTGTTAGTCCAGAAGGAACGGCACAACCAACATTACGTGTAAGATATGATTATGAAGATACAGGAATACCACAGCCTTTAGATTATCAGCTACTTTCAGTACCGCTACCTGCTGTTTTTGGTACAAGCACATTTGGTACTAGTTCAGTTTTTGGAGCTACTAACGATCCAATGGTTCGCCAAGCAATTCAAGGCGGTGGTTATACAGCAAGTTTTAGACTTAGATCAGAGGACAAAAATCCACCTTATGCTATTAATGGTATGTATATAGATTATATACCATCAACTAGGAGATAATATGGCAAGCTATACACGACAAAGCAGTTTTTCTGACGGAGATACTATTAGTGCTTCGTTATTTAATAACGAATATAATCAGCTAGTCACTGCTTTTTCTTATGCCTCTTCAGGTACTACTGGACACCGACACGACGGAACCGCTGGTGAAGGCGGTAATATTCATACGATTGGTGATCAAGATTTTTTAAATAAAATTGTAGTAGACTCTACGAACAATAGGTGGGGTTTTTATGTCCAAGTTTCTTCGTCTGCTGTTGAACAAATTCGTATCCAAGACGGCGCTATTGTGCCTGTCACTGATAGTGATATTGATCTTGGCACATCCTCACTTGAATTTAAAGACCTTTATATCGATGGCACAGCAAGCATTGATAGTCTCACTCTCACGAGCGGAGCTACTGTCACTGTAATTTTTGATGAAGATGATATGTCTTCAGACAGTGCAACAGGCTTAGCCACTCAACAGTCTATTAAGGCTTACGTAGATTCTCAGTTTACAGGACAAACTTTAGAATTTAGTGGTGACTCTGGTGGTACTCTAAGCATTGATTTAGACTCTGAAACTTTGACGCTTACGGGCGGTACTGGTATCGATACTACTGGATCTGTAAATGATCTTACTATTGCTATTGATAGTACGGTAGCAACATTAACTGGTAGTCAGACATTAACTAATAAAACTTTAACTACACCTGTAATTAGTTCTATTTCTAATACAGGTACTCTTACGCTTCCTACGTCTACTGATACTTTAGTAGGTAGAGCAACTACAGATACTTTAACTAATAAAACAATTAGTAGTGCTTCAAATACAATTACTGTTAATTTAGGTTCAGCTACAGTTACGGGTACTTTAGCTCAGTTTAATACAGCACTATCTGATGGGTCTTTTGTAAGTTTAGCAGGTTCTGAGACGCTAACAAACAAAACACTTACATCACCGATTTTAACGTCTCCCGTAATAACTACACCACAAATTAATGATACTTCAGCAGACCATCAATATGTCTTTGCAGTCTCAGAACTTGCGGCTGATCGTACTGTAACGCTTCCGCTGTTAACAGGTAACGATACTTTTGTGTTTGAAAGTCATACACAGACTTTAACTAATAAGACGCTTACGACTCCTGTAATTAGTTCTATTTCTAATAGTGGTACTGTTACATTACCTACAGGTACTACAACTCTTGTAGGTACTGATACTTCTGATGTACTAACTAATAAAACTATTTCAGGAGCTTCTAATACTTTAAGTAATATTGGTAATAGTTCTTTAAGTAACTCTAGTGTTTCTTTTGGAGGCGTTAGTGTTTCGTTGGGTTCTTCTGATGCTACTCCGGCTTTTGACTTGTCAGATGCTACAGGATATACAGGAGATTCTAATCTTGTTACGACTGGTACAATTAGTTCTGGTGTTTGGCAAGGCACAGCAGTTGCTGATGCTTATGTAGCTAACGACTTAACCATTAGCGGAGGTACTGTAGATAACACAGTTATTGGTGGAACTACAGCAGCCGCCGGAACCTTTACGACTCTTAATGTGACTGGTGACTTAACGGTTAGTGGAACTACGACTACTGTTAATTCAACAACCGTTACTTTTGATGATATTGTTTTAACACTTGGTGGTGATACTGCGCCTGTTGCTGATGATAACAAAGATCGTGGTCTTGAGTTTAGATGGCATAATGGTTCCGCAGCTAAACTAGGCTTCTTTGGTTATGATGATAGTGCTTCAGTATTTACATTTATTCCTGATGCTACAGAGTCTTTAGGAGCTTATTCAGGTGCAGCAGGCGACGTTTCTTTTGGCGCTGGTACTTTTGCGAGTGACGTAACGCTTACTGGCGCTTCTTACAACGCAGTCTGGGACTCTTCAGACAACGCACTTGAGTTTGCCGACAACGCTAAGGCAGTCTTCGGTGATGGCTCTGACTTACAGATTTATCATGATGGGTCTAATAGCTTTATAGATGACACTGGAACAGGCAGTCTAATTATTAGAGCCGCAGATAACTTAGAGTTTCAAAAGTATACAGGGGAAACTTATATTACAGCGGCGGCGGATGGCGCAGTTGATATTTATTACAACGATGCACAAAAACTAGCCACCACCGCCACAGGCATCGACGTAACGGGCACTGTGACTGCTGATGGTTTGACACTTTCTTCAGAAGGCGACCAGATTAGCATACCAACGTCGGCTGGCTTCTCTGGAATCATTACGACTGGCGACAGTATCTCTGGCAACGCTTTTGAGTTTAAAAACGGCAACGGAATAGCAATCGTTTCAGACACAAATGATAGTGGAGTCACTGGCGGCGTAGATGCAACACTGATTGCACGGGGAAGCAGCGCA
>Ga0213859_10000066_pt1 | contig 44238 bp, 37 predicted proteins | sample PICome_2_FD_160133 | JGI IMG/M metagenome (GOLD analysis project Ga0213859, IMG submission 160133) | Coastal seawater microbial communities near Pivers Island, North Carolina, United States - PICO304 | ecosystem: Environmental > Aquatic > Marine > Coastal | place: USA: North Carolina...
ACTCAACAGTAGCAGTGTCGTCATTGTAATCAAAGTTGTTCATAGTTTGGTGGCGAACAGAATGTTGTTGAGGTGGTCGTACTGAATGAATTTTACATCATTGGGGAGCAGAGAGACTGCTGCTGCCGCGAAGTCGTTAGGAAACTTCTTGAACAAGCGCCAGAACTTCTCTACACCATCATAATCTAGATCTTCATGCGGAAGCACACGGATCTCAAAGTCACCACGAGTGTATCGATTAGGGAAAGGGTTGATGAACTCGCGGATGTGCTCTTGTAGCATGTTCATTTGACAAATACCTCAGCGGAGTGTTCGGTGTGCAGTTGCGCTGCTTGCTTCAGATAATAGCACATGTGAGCAACATAGTCCACATCTTCTTCATTAGGATCGAAGTCGTAAGCACAATCCCAATCCACAGTGCCGTCTGCATTAACAGGCGCACCATAGAAATCATCACCATCGAGGGCAAAAGCATGATCGTCAGCAACAAGATAGAACTGAGGAGCAGACATTGGAGGAGAAGCGAATGAACTAGAATAATTTAGCAGAGAAAGCGCGGAATGTCAACGCTTGTAGAGATAACCACCTGCCCAGTCACACTTCTCAAACATCTCTTCGCGGGAAGGAATAGAGAGAAGATTGTAACGAACACCCTTGGCAGGCGCTTTTACACTAGCAGGTTTGTAAACTTCACCAGTCTTCTTGTCAATGAAAGCGTGGATGCTGTCACGACGACCGTTGATGCACATGTGAATCTTGTGATACTTACGACCATCAGAGTTCAACTCGTAAGTATAACCATCAGGAGCAGTTTGCTGGAGAGCATCACACAGCATCATGCAATACTTGACAATGTTGAGGTGAATGGTGTTGCGGGCGGTTTGCTCGGAAGCGAACTGGGCGAAGGTGGTGGTCATGTCGTTGTCTGAACTGATGTCAGTATAGATGGTCTTGGTGGGGTTTGGGAGAGAGATCATGCCACTTCGCTCGCTGGCACACGCTGGACAGAGAGACGCTTCCAACCACGGATCTCACGGATAGCATCCACAGTCTCGTTCACAATACGATTGTGCTGACGCTCCATGCCCTTGGCAGTCTTACAACGCTTGACCTTACGGTACAGAACGCTGGTGGTCAGGTCCTCGTTGTCGATCTCGATGCGGTAGAAGGAGAAGGCAGTCATGAGCGGTGTTCCGTTGATGTCCTTAGTATAGGGTAGATCAGTCAGCGAGAGCGAGCATACGGTGCAGTTCATCAACTGTCACCTCTAGCTCTGCTGCTGCTTCCTCATCCCATTGCTGGTTGTTCTCTTCACATGCTTTAATGAAGAGAGGATCACATGCCATCTCGTTCACAAGCATTTCGAAAGTAAAATCTTCAGTCATTAGAATCAAAAGTTCAGGTAAGTGTTGTCAGGGAGCAGACCCATCTCTTCACATCGGCACTCGTAAGCAATACGCTTAAGCATCTCAATGTCCATCTCTTCAATAGATTTGAGAATGGTACGACGGAGTTGCTTGTCTTGTGTGGTGTCAGTGATCATCGTGTCTCTCGATTACTTTGTAATCTTACCAGTCCTCAGTGGGGTCAGGGTTGTTTGGTAGACAGTTTGCCAGGTGGTTGTAGGTGGCACTGTCATCAACGCCATGCTGGATAGCATGGACTTTGGTGATGCCTAGTTGACTGCCCATCATCACATCCATCAAGAATCGGATCTGAGAGGGCGTCAGTGGTACGTTAGCAGTCTCCATAGGTAAAAGGGGATAGAAGGGCGTTAGAGGCGCTCCTGGGTGCCTCTCAGCAGTAGACAGGAGAGTAATCAGCACCCTGGTATGCTTCAGTGTTGAAGTCAGTCACCTCAGCACCGTTAGCGAGGTAGTTACGGATGTCGTAGAGAGCGTCAGACTTGACACGAGTGGTGAAAGAGGTCATCTGCTGAGAGATCTCTTCAGTGGGGTGCCAGATGACACGCTTGACAAAACGCTTGCCACCAGCGACAGGGTAGAAGTCGATCTGGGTGGCAGAGGTTTGGAGTTGCATGGGGTGTGTTTCTTTGACTCTTATAGAATACATGAAAAAGGGGGGCATGGAAGCCCCCCTGTGACACTTATTAATGTGGTCAGTTGAACCCACGGTTCCGACCAGACCAGGAGATAAGTTTGTGGATGTCCTCCACAGTGCTCTCCTGAGCAAATGTCATATGACGAGCATCAGGATGGTTCCACGAGAATACACGTCGTCCAAACGATGGTTGAATACCCACCGCTTCCATCACACGATCTTCAATCGATTGCATCTGGGTAGTCCAGAATGCGTTACGGTTGCTATTGAGCGTGTTCTTTTGTCCTTCAGGGGGAGCAACAGAGAAGATAATATGCAATGGTTTGTTCAATTGAACTGCCTGCCTATTAGCATTCAGAATACCACCAACACGCGACTCAAATTGTCCGCTGTTGATGTAGAGACAGAACTCTTCATCATTCTCCCAGATCTCTTCAATCCAAGGATTGTCAGTTCGTTCAATCTTATCAAGGATGGCAACAGCACGGCGACCACTAATAGTGGTAAAACGATTGCCGTTGCTAACCTTGTTAGACATGGTGAACTCAACGAGGAGAGTATCTACAATTCTCTCACGTTGCTTGGGAGTAAAGTGTGTGCCCATGATATTAACACTGGCACGAACCTTATCCTCAGTATAGATACCAGTTGCCTTGACAATCTCACGAGTGGATTGTTCAATGTCACCAACAGATGGGTTGGTGTGAGGCAACTCACTGATGACATTAGATGCATTAGCAAAGAGAATCTTTGCTTCAAGGTCACGGAACTTTACTCTTTGTACCATGTGACCTGGGATACCGCAGATATCATCTGCTTCAAGACGGTGATCACCATTGACGCGATCGTCAGTGTCATCATCAATGTAGATAACTTCACCTTTTTCAAGGTCAATACCTACAGAACGATATGATTCAACAATATCGTTCACCTTCTTGAAGTTTGTACCATGGACACGACCAGGATTGATCCATGTCCTATTAATCATCTCCCTTAGAGTCATGTAGGGATCGCCAACTAGTTCAACGCCATCCACACCAAAGGTAGATGGTCGGTTCTTCCAGTTTCTGTGATCACAGCATTCAAGAGTCCAAATGTCGGTAACGAATTGTCCGAAACCTTCAAGGTTGGGAATGCCGAAAACAGTTTGTGTCATATGTAATTACCGCTTCTCAAGAACGGTTCGAAGATTACGTTAATAGTATAACAAGATCAGGAAGCAAAGTCAAGCACGGAAATCTCCGCTTTGATCCTTTGTTGCAATTTGTCATAGTATTCTTGGTCGCGCTCACAACCAATATACTTGCGACCTGCCCGCTTTGCAGCAATAGCAGTAGACCCAGAACCCATGAAGATGTCTAACACAGTATCACCTGCATTAGTATATGCGCGGACAATGCGCTCCATCACCTCAAGATTCTTGGTAGTAGGATGCCAACCACAATAATCTTTTGATGTAGTGTGGTTGTTCTTCTCCCAAATACATGTTGGGATGGTGCCCTGGGTGTAGTCTTTACCAGTGCGTAAGTTCTTCTTCACCTTACGCTCAACACGAATCTCCGCATCATTGAACAAGAACTCTTTGCCCTTGGACCAACACCATGCATACTCATGTTTGCGAGCGAAGTTAGTCTTACTGCGTCCACCCCAGTTGTATCCCCAGATGATCTCATTCTGTGGTGTGAGCACAGCATGATTGTCTGTAGTCTGTAGTTTGTAGCGCAGGAATGTTTCAGTCTTGAGTGTACCCCACACAATGAACATGCGATTAGGTTTAAGTACACGGACACACTCTGATGTCCACTGCTCACACCAGTCAAGATAGTCGTGCTCACTATCCCACTGACTATCCCATCCCTTGCCACCATCAAATCCAATGAAGTATGGTGGATCTGTGACTACCAGATCCACACTATTATCCTCAAGAGTCTTGAGGTAATCTAAACAATCTGATTGTACTACACTGCTTTCAGCCATTCAAAGTCGGAAGGGAATCCATCCAGGAAGTATGTCCCAGACTTCACTCGCTTCCCACCATGCTGGTTATAAATCCAGTTGCCTTTAGCATCCTGAACTTCTACTGCTTTACGAACAGTTTCTTTATCTGCTTCGTAAAACTCTACACGGTCAGGATACACAGCAATGAACACAACATCATCGTAATCCTGATCGGGACGAATCTGTTGCCAGCGGAAGTGTGTGCCATCACCCCAGAGAAAAGATCCTTTGATCTCTTTCTTACGGGAGTTACACTTACGGTCATGATTAGAGTTATCAGGTTTTTCAACCACGAAACCCTTACCAGTCATGTATTCCTCATACATGTACTCAAAATACTTACCTTTCTTCTTAGAAGACAAGTCCTTCAACGTTTTGAAGGCAGAGTTGGTGTAAGGACACTTCGCTTTGTCAGCGGTGATCTCAGCAAAAGTCTGAGTGTTTACGAAATCGTTAGCGTTGAGCATAACCTTGATCTCCTGAATTTGTTTACTCTGTTATTATGGCATGAAAAAGGGGCACTGTCAAGCGCCCCAACCAGTTCTTCAACTGTCACCAAAGATCGGGATGATGTCCGTCTTGGCATGTTCTGTTTTATTAATGTGCTGCTCCCACAGCGCGGCGTCTTCCAAATTGTAAAAGATCGCTTCTTGGCGGGCAGTGCCCTTCTTCTTGCTCTTCATCCACACAACTGCGTATTTCATGCCAATATTCAGGATAAACGATAAGGTTAGCATAGTGACGACCCCACCGTGAGTTTTCACTCGTGGGCAGTGGGATGTCTTTGAATACTATACTGATATAGTATTCACTAATGAAAGAAATGTAACCATATGTGCCATGATAGCACACTGGTTGGAGTAATTCAAAGTCAGTCTGCTTCATCGAATGCTTTCCGATCCTTATTCTCTGGTTTAGGGAGACGGAACATCTCTTTGAGATCATTGAGATCTGCGAGTTGTTTCCTTAGATCATCGATCTGTGCTTGTAAGATCTGAAAGTTTTGATCGTTGTTGTTTTGCATCATCAGCATATTCTTGATTGCTGATTTGAAATCTTCTTCGTTCATGGTAATCAATAACGCTCAGGTAATTTATCATACTGCCACTTACTAGCAAGATCATTCAAGTCAACCTCACGGTGACCCATCATGAGATCACGAAGACTAGCAGCACGACAGTATTCTTTCTCATGATATTTAATCACATCATTGACGCAAGATAGAATCTCCTCATATACTTGTCGTACTGGTACTTTGTCATCTTGCAAGTAATCATCGATAGCATCTTGCATACGATTTTGACGTTGTTGTTCATAAGTCTTTTGCAAAAACTCTTCAGATCCTCTCAATTCGGGGCGTCCTTCAATGGTCATGGTGAAATTCCTGGTTGCGTCGTTCATCAAGGTAGCGTAGCACATCCTCACGCCATTCCATCAATTCATGATAACATGACTGATTGTGAGCACACTGGCGCAGTTCAGGATCGGGCTTCAATACGCTTTCGTAGAAAAGACCCAGAGCATCTCTGCGTTTTTCGTGTTTCTCTGGCGTGTTCATGTTAGTTTAGCGTAGTACACTGTATTTTAGATGGTTGTGTGAGGATTTCAGTATATCCTCACACTTTCTTTACGATTGAGGTCCCCAACCATCATTTTCGGGGACACAATCATCATCGTCCACTCGGTCAACTGATGCAATGTCACATACTGGCACCTCATGCTCACCACCAATAATATACCATGGCATCATCTGACCATGATACTCTGGGTGTGCTTGGTATTCAGCAGTGTACTCACGCTCACCCAGATACTTTATCTCGCTGTCTGGAATATCGTGATCGCGTAACATTGCTTGTAGCTGCAAGTGCGTCAACTCGGGTTGCGTAGGTACTTTCATTGGATCTCCATTGTTTACGAAGTTGTTGGTATTTGGTATCATATGCTGCGAGATCTCTCACTCGCTTGAAGATTTGTGCTGCCCTTGCTTTTACATTCGTGAGGCAATCTTCCTCACAGGTAGATACACTCCCATTTTCTGCATATTTGCGTCCCGAAGAGTGATTGGCATACCGTCTGGCACGAGTGAATCCCATTTCAAGGAATTTCCTTGCCATATCCATCCCAACGAAATCATCCCGTCGTTTATACTCACAGAACATTTCGTATATTTTATTAGAACTTTTAGTAGCAGTTTCTTCATCTACAAAACGCCAGTGAGCACAAATGTCGTTAGTGTAAGGGCGTACCAGTAGCACTCCTTGCTCTCCCCTTCCAATACGATAAAGTTTGCGAGTCTCTGTGTCTGTGAAGTCAAGTTCCTCATAAGGGAGTTCATAACAAAATTCGAGCATGGATCACCACTGGTGCTCTGCTACCATAGCACACCAGTCAACCACGTGTCAACCCTCAGATGCTGGTGGCGTTGGATCCGCATTAACATAAGGGATTCCACCATTAGGTTTGATGACATATGCTGGGATATGATGGAATGCATCAGGACAGTTCTGTGGTTGTGGGAACCATTCGTAACAATTGTCTACTGCACTCTGTTCATTGGGGAAATAATAATATACTTTCTTTAGTTCAAAGATTCTATCAATCTCTGCTTCAGGAATAATGTCTTCATACCACGCAAAAATCTCTGCTTTCTTTGTATCAGAGAGTGTGTGATATTGATTATTATCAATAACCAGAACAAACTTATTTGCAAGAGCAGCATAATCTGCTACCAACATTGCTTCTGTTTTAGGATTTAGTGAAATTAACATTATCCAACCTCTCCTTCTTCAATGATAGATAGAATCTCATCTAGTGTCTTATCACCAGATTGGACGCGGTTGATTCTATTTACAGGCATATCATCGATTGCTGCTGTAGAAATTGCAATTGCAAGATAATTAGTAATTCTATCAGCAAATCTACTGTATACTACTTGGTTCATTCTATAGAAATGATCATGGTCGTCAGATAGGTATGCTTTTCCATCATCCATTGCTTTATGTTTAGATGGTGTGACTGGAAACTTCACCATATTTGCAGCAACAGTTGATTGTTGCTCTGGCAAATCTCTCAGCATTTGACGATAAGTTCTCCAGTCCGCTTTCTCTTCATCTGTTAGTGGTACATCACCTAGTTGTGTCCAGTCACTATCCATGAGTAGGAAGTTTCTGATCATTACAACCTTAGTCCAGTTAAGAATAGCAGACTTAGCAAACTGACCTGCTAGTGATCTTTCTAGGTCATTCTCCTGTCCTACTCTATATTCTGTGTATTTTTCCATGAGACGATTACACAGATCATCCACTTCATCTGGAAATGGAGATAGATCAAACTGATAAGAACACCACTTATATGTACCAGTCCTCTGGTTGCGTGTGTACTTAGTCTTATTCATCTTTGTTCTGCCATCTTTGTACTTTACAAAGACTTCCAACTTATCCTTGTCAGAATCCCACAGAGGATACAAGATGGGAACGATGTTTGCTACCCAATATTCATCGTCAAATGTTTTGATAACACCGTCTACCTGAATGTTCTTATCAAATGCATTCAGGTACAATGCTGTTGTTGATGGTGATGCGATGTCCATGTTTATACTGTCTTATGAATCCATCCTGTCAAAATGTATTTATCGTGTGAGAATACAGTATTACCTCTATGTGTGTGGGTAAACGCTGCTGGCCATATTACAACTCTACCTTTCTTCGGTTGGACTCTCCTCTTTTGGTAAATAAACTCTGTCTCTGCTTCACCCTCAGGCATATCATTGAGATAAATTGTCCAAACTAATTCACGACTAGAAGCATGATATGCAGATGTCTCATAATGCCAGTCATGATATCCTCCACCTGGCGGTGTTTGCTGGAACTTGATGATATTTGTCATCATCTTAGTTGGTCTCAACGCAGCGTAATAATTACTATAACTAGCAACGCAGCATTTTACATATTCTCTAACTTCAGCAGATATACGACTCTCATGTTCATTAAACAAATACTGATAGTCGCTACGACCTAATTTGCCATGAGGAAATTGTGTAGATCCATTATCTACATTGATCCATCCATTGTTTTCTTTTGCCTCTAAGCACTTGTCAATAATATCATCGCATAATTGTCGAGGGAAAAAGTTATCCCAAACACCAATAAAGTCATCGAAATCACCCACCATCTTTTCTGGCGGAAAAATAAACTTGTCTGATATCATAATGCTTTGATCAAATACTTAACTCTAAAATACTTAGTAATCAGGGGAATGTCTGACTCTGGCACAACCTGTGCATTAGTAACAATAGGTGTGGATGATGACATTGTAAACGTTCCATCCGTAACTGTCAAGGTTGCATCTCGTGCAGTAACAGTACGTCTTACTTGACTGATACCTGTATCACTGTTGATAGGTAATCCAGCATCATCTAAGTTACCCTGTAAAGATGCTCCACCTGTAGAAACAAATTGCTCCACAATTTGTGGTGCATAGAAAAGTGTAATAGCTCCAAGACCATAGTGATCAGCATTTGCTGTAGCATTATCATTTGCACCATTCGGTCTATCTTGCGAGAGGATAAGAGTGACATTAGCATCTCTCATCGCAGATCCATCTGCAATGGGTAAATCAATTGTTTGCCACCCCGATTCTGGGTCGTTTGCAAGAAGAATCTGACTGAATAGAGTTGTATTTGTTGATGCTCCTTTTTGAAAATATAAATTTAGTGCCTCATCAGGTGACTCACCACCATTTGCACTATTACCTTTGATAACTGTAAATCTTATAGTATTGACACTACTCAAATCAAAAGTTCCTACTGATAATTGTCTATCACCACCAGAATCTGCCGCTGCTCCAGTAAAATTAATGTATTGTGTAATTTTATTATTTGCAAATGGAATGTTGGCAGAACTAAATCCAGAAGTAGTACCAGTTCCAAGTCCAAATGCTCGTTGTTTTAGTTGATCATCTGTAGATGACAACCACACATTTCCTGCTCTAGGAGCACCAGTTGGTGTTCCATTTTCAGTTCCTTCAAAATACACACCAGTTGGAGTTGTGAGTTCTCCTTCAATTACAGAACCTGCTTCTTGACCAGCATAACGAACAAATATACTACCACTTCCACCATCAGTTGCAGTTCCGCCACCAGATCCAGCATTTCCCAATGATATAGAAACAGGAACTACAAGATCTGTAATTTCAATAATAATTGCTCCACCTTGTCCTCCTCCACCACCAACAGGATCATAATTTAATGTATTGTAAGTGTATTCAATTTCTACATACCCATCAGTTGTTGGAAGAGAACCTTCAGTGCTGTAGGTCATGCCATCCTCGCCCCAGAAGTCAGTTCTGTATGCAGAAGTACCACGACGACCGCCAGTACCACCACCATTACCATTGTGTCCAGCACCTGCTTGACCGCCAACGCCACCATTATTTTGATTAGGGACACCAGCGCCACCACCACCGCCGCCGCCAGCGCCAGCAGTACAACTACCAGAGGATCCGTTACTACCATCAGCAAAGTCTATTGCACTACCAAGTTGTACAACACTTTCTGTTGCACTTCTGTTATTTCCGCCAGGATAGCATCCATCAGTAGTACCACCACCATTGTATCCACCACCTGCGCCACCGCCGCCGCCACCGCCGCCAGCACCAGCGATCAAAACACCATCAAGAAATAGTCCAGTACAACCGCCGCCACCGCCGCCTGATGAACCATTACCCCATGCACCAACTCCACTATTTCCTCCATATGTGCTACCACCACCAATACCACCTAGAGCAGGTCCCGCTTCACCACCAGTTCCAGTGTTACCATCTTTGTTATTAAATCCAGCATTACCTTTTTTACCAATCTCCCAAGTAACTGTACCGTCTAGTAATGCTAACGTACCTGTTAGCAATGCGCCACGACCACCGTATCCACCAACAGCACCAGATTTACCTGTTGTAGAAGTTGGCCAACCTGGCCAGCTGCCACCACATCCAGAGTTACCATTGGGGTTACCACTTCCACCTCCACCACCAGATACTCTAAAAGTGATAGTTCTACTAGTTTCTCCAGGAAATGGAGCAGGGATATCCCAACTACCATCGTCGGTATATTTTACTGGAGCGACATCAGTTGTAGATTCAAATGCTGTTGAAACACCATTACCACCCGCATTTACATCAGCATTTCCACTGGCACCACCGCCATATGAAAGTGCTGTTGATGATCCAGCGCCGCCGCCAGTTGCTCCATCAGCACCCTCAGTTACAGAAAATGTAAATCTAGGATCTAATGCTAATTCAGCAGGAATTGATAATGTTCCACCAGATCCACCTGTGCCACCACTATTTCCATCAACTGCTCCACCACCACCATTTGCAGTGATAGTGTATAAAGTTCCATCTACATCTAGTGTAACAGATGCCGTGCCACCAGCAGATCCATCATTATCACTATCAGAACCTCCTCCTCCAGGGGCTTTCAAGATAATTTGAATTCCAATAACTGTACCTAAATCTGGATCTGGAAGAGGAATAATTTTACTTTGTGCACTTGTTATAGTCTCACTAGACAGTGTGATGGCATTACCAGGAATCTCAAAGTCTGCTTGCTTACCACCAACTAATGTATCTCCATTGACAACATATACCCTAGGTGGTTGTGTAATTTCTTGTTCGACGAAATAACCACCAGCTAACTTTACATTAGCACCAGAGTTTAGAGTTGCAGTTTCCACTCCTGGTGTTTCATTTGTTCTTGGCAGCACGTTAAAATTAGCTGCTCCAAATCCAGTAGCTACTACCTCAAAAATTCCAGAAAATTGCGACGGTGTAGCACCAGTGACAACGATAGTATCACCAACAGAGAATCCATGATTACCATCAGTATTGATTGTGATAAATCCACTGTTAGAGTCATATGTTATTGTCAATAAAGGAATTGGATCTGCTTCAGAAATAGAATAATTATAAGAATCGTCTCTCTCACCAATGCCCTCAGTATTGCCATATGTTGCCATTGCTGGACTCTGCAATGTTGTACCAATGATACCATGAGAGTGCCCTAGTGCATCACCATTAGCTCCAACTGGTTCGAAGTTAGTGATATTTGCTCTACTATTGATATAGTTGACAGCAAATCTATCTACCTCAGCTGGTCCTAGTTCTGCAAGTTTAGTTTCATCAACTTCTACGGATAGAATTCTATGATTGTGTGCTGGTGGGAATGGAAATACGTAGTCATCAATTGGACCTACACTATATTTAACTTCACCAGTTACATATGCAGTTACATCAGCAATAATATCAGAATATCCTGTAGTTTTTACGTCACCAACATTAAAGAATTCGCCACTATCAACCAAGAAACCTTTTTGTATGTACCATCTACCACCAGTTTGTCCTACAAAGTTGTTGATGGCATTTTCTGGTGTTGCTGTACCAGCACCATTAACATTTCCAAATCCAAGAATTTTTCTTTGTCTATAATCTGGTAATTTGAAAGTACCAAGGTTATATGGATAATCACTAAGAGAAAAAGTCTTTGATACAGCAATATTTGGGTGAAGTGCTAAAGATGGAGAAACAAATGTCCACACATACTGATTTGATGGAAATGTGCTCAGATCAATATCAGATGGCAAAACAAGTTCATATGCAAATTCACCAGTCTCTGCATATGCGCTTACATCTTCAGTTGGTTGAATCAGTCGATAAAACGTATTAGTATTAAGAGCAGAAGAAGTTGTTGGGAATTGTCCCAACGTATTGAATCTTAGAACAGCACCGTAAGGATAAGGTCTTTGTATGTTTACCTTATCATTGGTAGCATCTTTGTAAAACTGAAAAAATAATTTATTGTTGATGATATACGATCTTCTCAGTCCACCAGGAACGGTTGGTTGCGTGACAGTTACACCTGTTGCACCACCATATCTATTTCTGATAATAGAAAATAGAGCTGGATAATCTCTGATTAGAAGTTCTTTGCCATCACAGTACAAGTGATCTTTATATGTGTACTCAGGATCTTCTCCATCTGTCTGTTGATCAGTACCAACAAACACAGGAAGAATAGTTCCAACTGGAGTGTGATTTCCACCCTTGTCAGAATAGTAATTATCGTATGTATTCCTGTACGTTGCCATCTGTTTAGTACTTAATCAAAAACTCTTGAACTAAGAATGGTTGAATATAACCATCTGCTTTGTTTTCTTCATTGATATCTATCTGAATAGTAGATACAATTTCTGTTGCTGGAATATTTACAGCATTAGTTTTTACCTGAAATGTGTGATTTTGTTGTTCAAATGGAACAAAGTGTTTATGATTGCATTCATTACCATACTCAGTGACATCACTAATCACATTATTTAATGCACCAAAAGTTGGCACGTTTGCCACAGAATCAAAAGGAACTTGGGTTGATTGAGAAACTGTCGATGGTGTATAGTTTGCAGGAACTGGTTGAATTCTTGCATTTGCACTTGGAGGAGAACAAATTGCCGCTCCAATAGGACATGGAGAAGGAGTTTTACATCCCATAGTACCAGTGTAACGTATGTTGCCACAATCATATGAATCCTCTTCCCAGATAGGAAATCCAGGTTGACCTCCACCAGTAGCACAACCAAATGTTCCCTGACCAGGAATGTTTCCAGGAATCAAACATTTATATTGAGCATCAAAATTACATCCAGACCAACATGCACCATAGTATTCTAGAGTATCTGGAGGAAAGAATGTACAATTGTAAGATTCAATTCTCTCCTGATAACTAGTAGCATATGCCGAGGCAGCTGCTTGACATAGAGGTTGTGCAGTATTATTTGCCCATGGCATTATACACAACGAAGATTTGGAAGTATACGAATTTCTACCAAAAAGAGCAAATTCATTGCTGTTAGAAGCAGCAACTCTAGATCTTTTACCGTCATGAAAGTGTGCATGAGGTTGAAATGCTGTGTGCAACACTTCAGACTCCTCTGTGTAATTACCAGTCGCTCTTGTAAATCCAGGTTCACCAGTAATTTCAAGAGTTTGTGATGGAATAAAGAAGTTGCCTTGATACTGAACTTCAAATGTTGTACCAATATTGGTTGTAACTTCTAATCCAATACCAGATTTTGTAATTGTCTGCCCCGAATCATTTTCCAAATATGTATCAACATAGTCACCCAAGTTTGCAGAGTTAGATGTTCTAATGCTTTTTGCACCTAAATCAGGAACTTGAAACTGATTATCTAATAAATCAGTATCAGGTTTTTTGTATCTACAGCTAACACCAACACCAAGAACTTCTGCCAATTCTGGAAACACTTCTGCTTGATAAACAGAACCATCACATCTCAAATATCCTGCTGGCAAATCTCTCAAAGTATTAAGATCTTCTGGATCAGATGATCCCAACTGACTAGACCAATTGATAATAGATCCAGTCAACGTCCCCAACTTTGATTTTTCTCTACTATAAAATACTGCCATATTAGTATGCTCTGATAATATACAGTACGGTTAGTGATGGTGTATTTGGGTTGACCTGTACGCTCAATCCCCTGTCAACATTGATGGGTTCAACATTTCCAGTTGTCATATTATTTATCAGGATAGTTCCAGGTAAATCCATTTGACCTCTTGACATTGTTAGGTCAACAGTAAAGTGATTATGAGATCCCATCGAGTTTGATGTAAATGCATCAGCACCATGGTTCAATGTAGTAGGATATGTAGCATCTCTACCAGCACCAATAGCACCATAATAATCTTCCTCATCTGTAGTTACACCACTACCTCCATCTTGAGGTCCAGGGAATACACTTTCGGTTCTGAAAAGTGTTTCGGTTGAAATTTCTGGAGTAAATGGTGCAAAGTTTGATAGTGGGAAACCTAGAGTTTCTACAGCAGCATATCCTTCACCTTCTTGATTGATAGAATTGATTTTGTATCTAGTATTGATAGGCTCACCACCATTGATCTCAATAGTATCCAATCTAATTGGATCGGGATCAAATGATGTAGTGCCAAGACCAGCATTGATTCTTCTTGGTGTGTTGAATTCGAAGTTCAATGTATCACCCGCACTATATCCAGTGCCAGGATTAATAACCTCAACGACTTTGAATCTGGTGTTACTTGGATATTGAGTACCACCTTCCACTTGGCCAATTTTTAGAGCACCAAAAGTTGTTTGACCAGCATTGGAGAATTCAGTAAGTGGCAATCCCAAATTTGTTCTTCTTTGTGTATTAAATTTAAATTTGAGTTCTGTTCCTGGGGTAAAACCTGTTCCATTGTTTACAATTTCCTCAACTTTCCACCTTGAATTTGGTGGAAAAGGAGGGTTGTCACCTTCTCCCCGAGCAGGTTGAATTCTAATTCTTATTTCCGCACCTTCACCATTTCCATCTTCTGCTATTAGTGTGCCATCAGAAGATTTGCAAACAACCACTTCATCATCATTAAAATTATTCCAGAATTGTTCACTCGATCCATCAGCAGCGTAGAACCAACCATCGGCATCAAAGTTCCAATTTTGTATACCATAATAATCATCAGGTCCAGGTCCATTTTCCCAGTTGGGATCATCTTCAACGGCACCAATTCGATTATGATAACCAGTAAAAGTTCCAACATCAATTCCACCCCCAGCTACAAATGGTTGTGGCCATGCCTCACATGTAATCTTGAGAACCATGCCAGTCCCCGTTCCACCCGTCATCTCAAACTCGTCTGTAATGGAGTCGTCTCCATCAGTCCATAATTCTAAACTTCCACCATCATTATTATATCCATATCTATTGAGTGATGCAGCATAATATCCACTAGAAGTAACAGCTGTGTTCGGATTATTTCCTTGAGGTGAAGATGGATCTTCATATAATTCAAAATCACCAGCAAATGTGGAAATACCACCTGTCGCAAGATTTGGATCTGGCCATGGTTCGAATGTAGCATTAACAATCAATCCTTCACCAGATCCACCTGTCATTGCAAAGTTACCGACGACAACATCGTCCATGTCGTCCCATCCCATAGATCCAGATAGATAAGACCACTCACCAAGTGCTTTAGTATAATAATTTGCACTCACTGTAAGATCTTCATAGAGTTGGAATGTATCAACAGCACCTGCAGGAGGAACAAAAGTAACACCCGCACCCAATCTATTCGCAGGAACTTGATCTGATATGTAGTAGTTTCTCTGTCCTAAGTAAAGTCCTGGTGGTGGGAAAGGAGCAGTGACTGCTGGTTGCTGAACATTTACAATACAACTATTATCATCTTGATATTCAACTGTATTACCATACTGAGAAACATTTCTACTTCCTGTTGGTATAATAGGAATTACATCAGAATCATCAGAAAAATTTCTGAATGTTGATAGTGTTGGCAAAGAATTTGCTGTAGAATCATATGCTGTCCAAGTTACAGTTCCAGGATTGAATCTATCTGCCTGTGCTTCAGCTGAATTCAATCCAATATCACCACCAGTGGTGAATTCACTATCTTGAATATCAAAGTTACCCGCCTCAAATAATCCAAGATATCCACCACCAAGTTCTACTGATGGATAAAATCCATCTTCAGGTCTAGAGTGAGAGTGAGACGCTGTATGCTCAACACCCAACTTTCTAGGAATAATTCTTAGAGTATCAAAGTATGATGGTTCCTCAAAGTCAATACCTTTGATCTTTCCTGCTAGTTCAGAACTAACATCTACAGAAAAATTAATATCAATATACGACAAGACATTTGTCAATGGTTGCTGAGTAGATTCAGCACCATTCAGAGATGTATATTGCCCAATGACAAAAAGATCCTGAGGTTCAATTAGACTTGTCTCTAAATCAATCAGAGACTGTCCACTGAGGTTAGGCAAATTGAATACATCATCTTCATCATAGTTTGGATAGTTATTACTAATACCAACAAATGGTTGCCCTGGTTCTACAGTAGGACCATACAAATTACCCAAAGTCTGCGCTAACAGTGGATAATCTACTGCTCTTAGTTGCTGCCCTCGCATCACAATCCAACCTTTTGGAATTGCATCTGGAGCAAGATCAGATGTGCTAGAGCTGCCAGTCCACGGCATGATTGTGCCGATGGGACTGGCTTTTTGTGCTTTGATTCTGTTATAACTTGCCATCTTTTTTTATCAGACCTCCATTAGCCACCAACCCTGTACACTGGTTGGAATTCCGATTTGATTATTACTATCACTAGAACCAAGATAGATCAGAGCAAACGCGGCATTTGCTGTTTGGACAACTAGTTCACCAGATGGATATGGAGTAATTCTATCTCCAAATAGTGTACCGTTAGAATCTCCCTGAATTGGAGTTCCGCTTGCTTCTGGGGTTCTGATGACTAAAGTGGTATCATACTTGAGATTACCACCAACGTCAATTAGTCTAACAACATCACCAGTTTGTGCGCTAGATGGTAGAGTTACAATCAAAGTTTGTGTTGGTTGTACATTAACCATGTAGACAATATTTGCGGTCAAAGTTAGATCCGCTTCAGGTGATGCAGCAGAGATGTATCTAGTATGCCTCGCACCATTACTGGTGTAGAAGTTAGTAACACCAAATGCATCAATTGATCTATCTTGCTTGACAGTAAGCGTGTCAGCACCATTAGTTCCAAGATTTTGTACAGAAAGTACAGCGTCAGTTCCAGGAGTAGGAGACGCTTCACCTGTAATAGTTAGGGAAGTTCTAATTGTGCCATTTCCAAGGTTATCAATAGAGAACGATGGAGCACAATCTAGAGATTGAATAACGTTTTCTGGGCATGATGCTGGATATAAGAAGAAGTCACCTCTAGCAACAACACCAGCGTCCCAATTAAGTAGACCTTGGTGATCGGCATGTCCGTCATCGTTAGTAAACTTGAATAGTTCTGTCTGTCTGACGGAATCGTAGATAACAAAGTCGCCACCACCAAGTGTTAGATTGTTGGTAACATGCAAACTACCGTCTCTGTAAGACTTAGCACCATCAGAAATTTGCTCATCCATTACATTGGTATGAGTCTTACCAAACAGTCTGCCATTTACGATAGTTAGAACTTCTTCACCATTAGACTTATTGCTAAATCTCAACCACTGTTTGTAGTCTAGTTTCTGCTGTGAAATGTATCCTTTTTCAAGAATTACAGATAGGTAATCCGTAGGAGAACCACCAACTAATCTCTGTCTGATTTGAGCATCAGTGACTCTTGACCAATTTTCATGCTTGATTACTCTTCTTACAGAATCACCAATATTATGAGACATTTCAACCGTGCCGTCTTGGGCACGTGTTGCGACAAGAGTAGGAATGTCACTATCAGGAGCAATAACCTCAATGACTTCAAGCAATTCGAGTTGACCAGCACCAGTGAAAGATTCAACAGGACCAACAGCAATTAGATCTCCAACTTCAAATCTTCCAGATCCTGTACCAACAGACTGTACAGGAATTTGTAGTTTAGTTGGATCACTACCAGTCGCAGTTGCTGCTCTAATAGTAGTAGCAGGACCACCTTCGTTAGTAGTTTGAGGATCAATGTAATAACCATAAGCAACTACATCAGATAGATCATATGTACTCAACTGAGCAGCGAGTTGAGCGGTTGTAGTAATAGAGTTGTTTGAAGACCATGCATATCCAATATCAAATCTACCTACATATGTTCCAATTTCAGTGGATCCAGAGCAAGTGTCTACTTCGAAAGTAGTATTGACACCACCATCATTTATTGTAAATAGTTCATTGCGATTAATGACAATACTTACGTTTGTAGCAGAAGATCCACCAACGAATGGTGTATCCAGATAGATAACACCGCCAAAGATAAAGTCAACCTTAGTGTCTTGTAGAACTTTGACTGGGCAAGAATCTGTAATGATCTTGACAGCATCTCCTACCTTGATATCTGCAAGTGTCTTGTTAGAAGTATCAATGGTAATGTTACTGATAGTCTTAGATCTAGCTTCAATATCTCCTCTGAGTTGAACAGAACCAAGAGTTCCACAACCACCATCAATTTCTAGACTGGAGTTGATAGTAAGGATCGATCCAGGAATGTTTGGATTACCAATCGTAACTTCACCAGTTACAGAATCAACAACGAATACATCCTCATCAGGATCACTGCAGTTAGAAACTCTAAACTTCTGAACCTGCTGCTCTAGTGGAGCAACGACCTTGATATATTCTGGGGTCTTAGGAGAGTCATCTCTATCAACAATAATATAATCGTTGTTAGTAAGTGCTCCACCAAACTCAGCGAGATATACATTATCATTAGGTCCATTACCATCTAGTGCTTGCTCGGTCCATGTAGCATCAAACTGTACATTAACCTTGTAGATAGGAGTTGTATCAGCGTGATTTTCTAGAACACCACCAAATGCACCAAACGGACGACGCTTGACCTTGACATAGTAAGGAGCGGCATTGATTCTGGTCAGTTCTACAATCTGTAGAATCTCTGGATGACTGGTTGCAGCAGAACCAGTTCCAACAACTCCACTATCAACAATAATATAATCGTTGGTTCCAAAGTATGGATCACCATTTGCTTTGACTGGTTGATTCTTGAGTGGTAGATAGAACTGATCAGACTCAGTAATTTCTGCAAGATCAGTTGGTTCAATCACACCGCCAATGTTGACTGATTGCTGATAAGCAGCACCACCCCACTGACCAGAACCAGCGGTGTCAACTTGGTTATATCCTTCATCGCTAGGATTCTTGACAAGAACATTCAAGATGTCAATGTTCTTATTGAAGAGAGTCTCACTCAGGATTCCATCTTCGTGTGCGCTTGCATCTGTTCCTAGTTGTGCTCTGCCACCATCAAATGCGAAGGAAGCAACACCACCACAGATGTGTACATCACCATTGAACTTAGCAGAAGCAATAACCTCTAGTTGGTTATTGATAGTAGTCTTACCACCTTGACCTGCAATGTTGATCTCAGATGCATTTAGAGCAAAGTTGAGAGTCGAAGGACCACCAGAGTTGGAGAAGAAGTCAACCTGGGATGCTTGGGACTTGAGTTCAACAGTCTGACCAATTCCTCTACGGAATCCAAGCCACATATCACCATCAACTCTAAAGTTTCTGGTCTTGATCTTGGTGTAAGATAGATCTTCGTTGGTGTTGAGATATGCACCACCAATTTCTACCTTAGAAATACCAGCACCTGCGCTGTCGGGTGTTACACCCAACCAGATATTGCTGTGTTCAGATGCTCTACCGATATTAATGAATTGATCATCGGTGGTATCATTCAGCATATTCAGGGTGGTAACCTGACTACCGAAGTTGACTGTTCCAGTGAAGGTGCCATCATCGATAAGGTTGAATGTACCAGTTGTTTGAGAAGTTCTGATCTCAGCAACGGATGCATCACCATTGACTTCAATGTCACGCTCGAATCTTGCATCTTCAGAGAATCTGGAGTCACCCTTGACGACCAGTGCTCTGTCTAGTTCGGCATCAGTTGCGTTGATACCAACTTTACCCTCATTGTTACCTCTACCAGACTCAGTGATTACTGCAGTCTCAGTAGAAACACGGAGAGTTGCATAATCAGCAACAGCAGAACTGTCGCCACCAACCAGCAGTGCATCTGGGATTCTGTTCTTATCACGATCTGCGAAGTTGGTGTGGGAGAGATAATCAGGAGTCTTACGACCGCTGATGTATGCATTACCAACAACGTCTAGGTTTGCACGAGGATCGGTGTTGAGGTTCTCAACAAATGCATTTCTGTATGCATCGTGAGTAGATCTTGCAATAGTGTTGACACCCAGTTTATAATCACCAATGGTCTCGGTCTCAGTTCTGAGTGCTTCACCACCAATAACACCAACTTCCTTGAAGTTAGAGTTAGAGAACTCGATGGTAGGAGCGTCAGCACCTTGTGCAGTTCCTGCAATGATGTCTTCCCATGCCTGAGTATCCTGAGGAATCTGATCGATTACTTGGAAATGGCAGTAGTTATTAGCAGGATCAAATGGATCACCAGGCTTGGAAGCATATACTGTCCAAGTTAGGTTCAGTCTAGGATCATAGTAGAAGTTGCTGACTCTAATCTGAGAGGTAGAAGTAATACCAATATCAGCATTAGATAGTGCAACACCACTAGTGAAGTCTCTGAACTCAAGTTTAACAACATTGCTACCGTCGAAGACGATATTGTCAATGCTGTTATTTGCAATCTGCTGGAAGTAGTTTGCAAGGATCCATGCAATGGAACCATTCTTACCAACCTCCTCGCCCTTGAACAGAACATCACCAGGAGCAGGTAGTACACCACCGTAGGTGATATATTGAGATGATGCGATTCTTGTTCCACCAGCAGAAATTAGTGGAGACTGGTTAGGAGTTGCATTAGATGCTACACCAGCAACGGTGTGCGTCTGGAACATGTAACTCTGACCATTTCCTCTAGCATTGAACTGGAAGATAGCAGATCTGATGCTGTTCTTGCTGAGTCTGATGTCACCCTCAGTTGGTGGTGCCCATGCAGTTCTGTCTAGACCCTCGTCTTGCTGCAACTGAGTTACAGGATCGACAGAAGATACGTTAGAACGGATGATTAGAGCATCACGCTGTTGAGTAAAGTCATCATCCTGAACAGAGATAGTTACAGGAGACTCGAAGTTGTTGACTAGTTGTCCATCACCACCAACAACCGTGATATTCTGGTTGAAGGTTACAGGTGTATCGAAAGTGGTAACGAGACCGCCTACGGTATCATCCTCATCTCCATCATCTGCAAGAACTGCAGCATCGATGAATGTCTCTTCACCAGTAATAGCATTAATTCTTCTGTTACCGATATAGAGATCACCCTGAGAGTTGATACCCGTGTAGAAGACGATACCAGCGTCTTGTTTCTTACTTTGGGCATAGAAGTCCTCTTCAGGAGTTAGGACGACTTCCTGACGCGCTGGGAGACCTGTGGAGTAGTTACCAGGACCGAAACCAAGGTATTCAAACGTGTGGTTACCAGCACGAGCGATAGATGGTCTACGGAGTTCAACATAGTAACGCTGATCAACAACAACTGTGCTGTCACCAGCGATAGGAATCAAGCGATCCTCAGAACCAGCGGTGGCGTTACCTCTTTGTGCTCTGATTTGATTGCTACCTGCTTCATAGGAATTCTCGATGAATGCACTCTGCTTGAGTAGATCATCAATACCTTCTCTTGTTACAGAGTTCTTGAAGTCGTTGACGGTAACTAGACCGTGAACGTAGTTGTCTGCAGCAGAGAATGCAGAAGGTGGATCGATTAGACCTGCGTAGTAGTTCTTCTCTTCATTAGATGTACCATTGTTTTGGAACCAGAGAGGATCGTTCTTATAGTTGAGAGGATAGAGTTTACTGACTGGCTGAGAGAACTTAAATCTACGGAAGTTATTGCTGACTCCAGCACCTGTTGGGAATGGAGAAACGTTACCACGTAGGCAAGTTAGATAGTAGATACCATCTTGCTGACCAGCGATACGTCTCTGTAGGGTTTCATAACCGAAGATGTAGAATGTATCTTCGATAATGCCTGCATCTTTGACGCTATCAACATAGTATTCAACACCAGCACTATCAGTGATTCTATCACCAGGGGTGATGGTATAAACGTTAGCGCCGTTTTGCTTGTAATAATACTCTGGGAAATTTTTTCTGATATGAGTCTTCAGAGGTAGCGATTTGCCCATGTCCTGATCCTCAAGCATGTCAGCAAAGACTTCAATGCTGCCTTGTGTTTGCTTGAATGTAGTGGTGGCAAACTCACTGTACTCTAGAGTGCCATTACGGATACCCTTGATGATGAGATAATGCTCACCATTGACAGTGTAGTATGCATGGATATTGCAGTTACCAGAAGTATTGCCTTCAAATCTAGCATAGTTAGTGTCACCTGCTTGATTATCTGCTTTATCAGTTACGAATGCACCACCCTGAGGAGCAGTAATCTTAACTGTGGTGAGAACTTCGTTTCTTAGTCCAGGGAAGTTTCTGGTATCGATAGCATGGTCAAAGACCGTGAGTTCTAGATACTCAATTGTCTCATCGATAGCATCTGGGATGTAACGAGCAGACTGAATAGTTGCCTGAACACCAGATGCAAACTTAGCAAACTCACGATACTCAACACCAACTTCTTTTCTGAATGGATCATAGAGAGAATCTTGATCAAATCCTGCAAGTTGTGATGCAGTTTGACCGATAAATTCACCTGGGTTCTGCTTGTTCTCAAAGCGAGCACCATATACTGTGCCAGTTACAGGCTTCAGTACAATCTTCTGAGGTACAAGTTTACGGGTGTCGTCAGTTCTTGTCTTGAGAACAAATCCATTGATAGGATCTCTTGCATTCTCTAGGTAAGAAGGAATGACATAACGTAGTTTGTATGTTCTATCATCCTTGTCTCTATCATCCTCCAGACGCTCGTACCACATGTCTGTGGATCTCTGTCTATCAGAGTAATCAGACTGACTGATTCTCCAGAAGATGTTATCATTGAGGACAGACTGTGGTTGAGCAGAATCATCTCTACAGTTGATGTACCACTTACCAGTAGAAGTAGATCCATCAGTAAATGCTGGGTCAAACTTCATTGGTGTTCTACGCTTGTTAGCGAAGACATCAAATGTTACACCACTTTGTCCAGCAGCAAACGAGATTGGATTTACATTTGCTCTTGCATCTGCTGGAGTCTTGTGAATCGAAATGATCTTAGGAGACTGATAGCGAACGTAGAATTCAACATTTGGATTGATTCTACCGAAGTTACCATCAAGAGGATCAGTTACAGCGACCAGTGGATCATTAATGTAACTCTGGGAGATGAGTGGCAAGTTACCACCTTCTGCTGCTCTGATGAATACCTTCTGAGGTGTTACACCATCGACAGGAATATCAAAGACGTGTGCTACTTCTGTTCTGATTCTATCAGAAGACTCAAGAGAAGATGTGTATGCATGTAGATCATAGGACTCATCTAGAATAAACTGATAGATGTCAATCTCAACATCTCTGTCGATGCTATCAGTCTCAGAAGCATAGATGTATGTACCTGCTGCTGCATTCTCAGGAGAAGTTGCGAGCATCAGTGTTGTAGTTGCTTCACTATTCCAGAAGGAAGTGCCCGCATAGTTTTCAGGAGCAGTGAATCTACCAGGAGCGATTACATAGTAGGTTCTGTTTGTCTCGAAACCATTAGGTAGTCTGACGAGACGCTTGTCAACATCAACATACTTACCTGTAACTGGATCAAAACGTGGACGTGGAACCAGTCTGACAGGTGTACCTGTCTCCCAGTTGTGTGGGTTAGATGCACCACCACCAGTATCAATGGTGAATACAGTTGCTCTCTTAGAAAGAACAGTTGTGTCTACAGTCTGCTCTTGTCTAACAACTGTGCCAAGACCACTATTAATAATGGTAGTAATGACACCAATCAGTTGAGCAATTGCATTTGCAGTTCCCTCACACTCCCTGTAATTCTGAGATGTTAGACTATCAGCGATAACATCTGGGAAGACTTCTACACCACCCTGAGTCCATCCAGATTCAGGTCCAACCAAGACAGTGTTTACATCAGTGTCTGCCCATGCACCTTTCTCTAGTCTGAAGTGTAGGTTGATGTTACCATTGTTGGTCTGAACAGCATTTACTGGGCTACCATCTTCTAGTCTAGAACCAATGGTTCCCAATCTAATTTGAGTACCATTTATAATCTCTCTAACATAGGCTCCTGCAGGAATAGTAGAAGTGACTTGAGTAATTGTACCACTATCAGAGAAGTTAAGTAGACCTTGGAGAGATGGTTGCTCTGCCGACCAATCATAAGATGCTGCATCATACTCAGCAACAGACATACCAATTACAATACCACGAGTGTCACCAACATCTACGATGTCAGAACCAGCAGTAGTAGAGCAATTATATGCAAGGAAGTCGAAGTTTCTCATGGCAGCAGTTGCCAACTGTCCGACGTAATCCCATGCATCTAGGGTCTCAGTCTTCTCACCATCAATGTAAGTGAGGTTGTTACCAACATAGTATGCTTCACCTGCTTGGATGCTGTTGATGTTACCACCAAGTCTCAAGTCATTGACAACAGCGTCAACGATGTAGGAAACGTCACGGAAGCACTTCGATGCTTCATTATTGATTGTGAAGTCGCCTTTGTTGAGTACAGGTAGACCAGCAAGAGAACCTGTACCGATTGCATCGGTAAGGATATCAAATAGGTTCTCAATGGTGGAACGAACGTTAGCACAATCCCAGAGACCATTGGATAGTGGTGGGAGATCGTCTAGATTTCCAGCGAGAAGTGCGTCACAAAGGATACCAGTTAGAGTGTCGATTGTTGCTAGAACATCCGAGCAGTTACCTACTGTATATACAGAAGGTTGATATGCTCTTGCAGCACGAGGATATGCGTGCTCAGTCTTATAGTTATCCTTACCACACTTGAAGGCAATAGATTCAGTCTTCACCTTGACCTTAGTGCCAACAGGTAGACTGTGAGCACCAATAGTGAGTACAACATCACCAGATGCAGGATCATAAGTTGCAGCAGTTACATCCCATTCAACTAGAGGAGATGCACCAACATTAATTGTAATGCTGTAGTCAGTTACAGCAGTTGGATTGACATTCTGTCCGACGATAGAATCAGATCCAGGACGTGGATATACATGGTCGGCAGTGAAGTCGTCCATGTCACACTTGAATGTGAAGGAGTTGTCGTCAAGAGATAGTTGATCGCTGGTAGTTACACCGTGTGCTGCACCGAAGTACATCACAAAGTCACCAGTTACTGCATTGTAAGTTGCGTTGGTTGGAGTTAGTTGAGGACCATTAACAACGTTGACTGCACCAGCAGCAGCACTTACAAATCTGTGTAGATAGTTACCACCAGATACTACTGCACCAGCAGTTGCTCTGGAGAATGTATGTGGATAGAGGTGAGTAGAGGTTCCTACATTGATAGTGATTGTTTCTGCAGTAGCAGCAGTGATGTTGACTGCGGTATCATATGCAGGATCCGCAGTAGCACCAGTTGTTCTCTCTGCAGTTAGCGTACCAACGCCACCATCATTTCCAATTGCCTGAATGATGATACCAAGTAGAGTATCAACAGCACCTGCAGCAGAACCACAAGTAGGTAGCAGTTCATCAATATCCCAGTCATCAACAATCGTAAGATCCTTAGTCTGGGTTAGAGTGTTGCCAGCAGAAACAGTTACGGTCTCGTTTCTTAGAACTTGGATTGCAATGTTCTTGACTTCAGTGAAGACCTTAGCAGCTTCATCACGCTCAGCATCGATGAATGTTTCTACTGCATCACCATTGAAGATGTTAGTAACATAAACCTTAGCAGCATCATATGTCTTAGAGTTACCACCAAACTTAACATCCCACATTACCTCTTCTAGAACGTCATAAACGTCGTCTAGGCAATCCTGCTTGGTGTTACCAGCAGAAGGAGTGTAGAGTGGATATGCAGAGAGCATACGCTGATATGCTTCTTCAGCAATAAACTCTTTATTGTCAAGAACAAGATTATATGCATCAGCATGAATGTCTGATACAAATGGAGGATCTCCAACCTGATCAAGAGTAATGGTTAGATCTCTATCATAGTATTGGTTGTTTACTGCACGGTTCATTAGATCTGCAGCACGCTTGAATGCGGTGATAGCAGGTCCAACTTCATTGTCTACACCGTTAGAGATGAGAGCATTCTGTGCGAAGTATTCTTTAGTTGCTGCGATAGTGTACTCGTTACCACCAAACCAGAGATCCTGTGCGATAGCATCAACAACGTGACCAATGTCTCTACGGCACTTGCTTTCGCCAGTCTTGAAGGAACCTTCATTGTCTGGTTGGTTCCAGATTCCACCATTAATGTTACCAGCAGCAATTGCATCGGTAACCAAATCTCCCAGTGTTTGAATTGCGCTCTGAACATCAGAACATGCTGCAGCATCTTGTCTATCGACATTACCACCAGCACCACCATACTCGGAAGCACCTTCAGTTACAGTCAGATCCTTGTAGTATAAAGCATTGTATACTGCCTTTCTCATCTCCGAGATAGCAGCAGAGAATGCAGTGATGCTCTCTGCTTCTTCACCTACAAGACCATTGCTTAGTGGTGTAGTAGCATTGGTGAAGTATTGTCTAGTGAATTCCTTGGTGTGCCTGTTACCAGCACAATACATGTCAACAGAGACAGCATCGATAAAGTAACCAATGTCTCTACGGCACTTAGTTTCACCAGGACCAGCAGATCCCTTATTGATCTCAAGTGGCATACTGTTGAGGTTACCAACAGTGAATACATCCTGAACAATAGTGTTGAGAGTATCAATCGCAGACTGAACGTCAGAACATAGTGCAGTCTGAGCATCAATCAATTGGTTTGCAGTGTTACCAGCAAATGTAACTGCATCAGTTGCAGCACTTACAAATGTATGTTGACTGGTGTTTGTACCACCATCACCAACATTAACAGTGATTGTATCAGTGGTAGCAGCAGTAATTTCTAGGTACTGACCCGCAGCGGGGTCAGTATTTCTTGGATATGTGTGCTGAGTAGCATCACCATCCAGATCACAAGTAAAGGTTAGCGAGTCAGTAGCAATGGTGATATAGTCGCCAACAGACAGACCATGATTAGCAATGCTAAGAACCGTAGCACCAGTGTTTGGATCATAAGTTGCACCATGTGGAGTGAAACTCTTAGTTACCTGACCATATGCAGATCCAGGTGCATTGTCTGCAGTGATGGTTAGATCTTTTTCATATAGTTGATTGCTTACTGCCTTCTTCATCATCTCAGCAGCTTTAGCAAATGCAGTTCTGCTCTCTGTAGTCTCACCTACAAGACCATTAGCAATTTGTGTGGTTGCATTAGTGAAGTATTCTGCACAGAACTTCCAAGTGTACTCGTTACCATTAATGAATAGGTCAAGTGCAACTGCATCGACAAAGTAACCAATGTCTCTACGACACTTACTTTCACCTACTCCAGAGATATAAGAAGATTCTGCTGGTAGAGAATTCAAGTTGCCATTACTAATAGGTGTGGTGATGATGTCAACCAGAGTAGTAATTGTGGACTGAACATCAGTACATGCAGCAGAATTAGTGTTGGGAATAATTGTAGTTCCTACACCATACTCAGCTGTTCCAGCAGTAACAGTTCCATCAACAATGCTGAGTTGGTTAGCAACCGCAGCACGCATGAGATCACGTGCTTGGTTGAATGCTTCAACACTTTCAGTTGTCTCACCCTGTAGACCACCAGAGATCCAGTTCTGTCCAGTAGCATCAAAGTATTCAGAGATAAACTTACGGGAATACTTGTTACCACCAACCATAAGGTCAAGCGATACAGCATCGATCAAGAATCCCATATCACGCTTACACTTATCACCAAAGGTGTTACCACCATTGCCATCATAGTTTGGATACAATGCAAGCATATTTGCATAACCAGTATCAATGATTTCCTGGCGGTTTGCTTGAATTAAGTAGTATGCATCTGCAAATCTAGAACGCTCGTCAGTCTGAGAGTCAAGAGGGAAGTAGAAATCACGATGATCGTATGCAATCTGTGCTAGTGCAGTATCAACGATCTGATCTTTGTTCTGCTGAATGAGACGATATGCATCAGCATATCTAGAAGTACCATCAGTCTGCTGATCACCAGGGATATAGAAATCGGGGTGATTGAGTGCAATAGAAGCAAGTGCCTTGTCTCCAATCTCCTTGCTATTACGGCGGATCAGACGGAATGCATCAGCAAGTCTGGACTGATCATCAGTTTGGGAGTCGCCAGGAATGTAGAAGTCAGGATGATATACACTGATCTCTGCCAGTGCTGCGTCGAGAATGAAATCTCTATTGGCGACAATTCTGTTACGTGCATCCTTGTTTCTGCCAGCAGGATCTTGCTTCTGAGAAACATCAATGGTTACGCCATTGGTTGTTAGTCCTGCTTCTTCTGCTGCAGAACCAGTGTAACCAGCATTAATACCATATGTTGTTAGTTCGCTGTTAGCATCAGGATCATATAGATCTGCTTGTACAGTCAACAGGTTAGCAATTGCTTTCTTGCAAAGATCTCTTGCTCTATTGAATGCAAAGATTGCAGGATCTTCTTCACCAACCAAACCATTGCTGATTGGATTACCAGCACCATCAAAATATCTTCTGGTTGCCTCAATAATATTAGCGTTACCACCATCTCTGAGGTCTTCTGCAACTGCATCGACAATTAGACCGATGTCACGCTTACACTTATCACCAAAGGTGTTGCCATTATTACCATCATAGTTGGGGAAAGTCTGAAGCATTGATGCATATGCTGCATCAACAATCTCTTGGCGGTTAGCAACGATTAGGTTACGTGCGTCGAAGTAACGGTTACCAGCAGGATTTAGACCAGGATTGACATAAGAAATGTTCTGAAGTCTAGGATACTTCTCTAGAATATAACCGAAGACTTCCTCTTGCATGAAGCGACGGTTAGACTCAATGAGGTTAGCAGCATCAGCATAGACACTGTTAATTACACCACCAGATGGGTTGAGGATAGAACCCTTTGCAACATACTTGACGAAACCAGTTGGTTCTAGGGATGCTTCAAACAGATTGTCCGTTCCAGGTGCTGGATCCAGTTTGACATATAGTTTATCATCAGACTTAGCACCAATTCTGTAACCATCAATGGTAGCAGCAGGTCTAGTTCTAGGATCAGAGATCTCATCACTACCTAGGAATAGTTTGGTATAGTTACCACTAGTCTGTAGAGTACCTTGAATATCAATGGTGTAGTAGGCAATCTTCTTAGTGTTTGCCTGTGTATCTTCTACCTTTCTAGGTGGAATGATGTGAGTAATGTAACCACCCTTATCTTGGTTGAAGGAGAATCCTTTGAAACCAATAGCGTGTAGTGAGGTATTACCGAAGTTTGAGTTAGAGTTGGTGATCGACATGTCACCACCCGACTCCATCAGGAAGTGATCAGCGAAACCAACCGCGAAGATCGAAACGTTCTGGATGAATGCGTCTTCAGATGCACGGACGTGGAAGTTTCTCCACTCATCCTTCCAGTAGGAATCACCCTTGGTGTGGTAAGGAACTGTTGCAAATGCGTCAGTTAGTGATGCTTGGTTCCAAGTATTGGTGTACTCATCGTAACGAATGAATGCTCTATCGTCTTTCTGGAGCGAAACACCCGTGTATTGCGCGATAACCATGGATTTGAATCCAGTGGCTTTCAGACCGTTTGCCCAGATTCCGCAAATACCCCATGTGGAGCGGATAGATACGTTGAAAACGTAAGGAGATGCGGACTCAACCGAGTCAACTTCCGCGAGAGTTTGCGCGTTCTGACCTAGTGCTGGAGTAGTATCTACACTAAGAACTTTCTCTGAGGTGATGTTAGTTCCGATTGCCGTAGCAACAAATGGTACTTCATAAGTAAACTTACGAGCATCATTCTGATCGATCTCCTTAATCTGGAAGATACCCTCCAGTACATCATCAATCTCAGTGTTAGCGATAGCAACAAACTGACCTTGGAAGTATCCATGGTCTACCTTGGTTGTTACTTCAATCTCAGAAGTAGAAGCAGGGATGCTAGAGTCAGTTGTGTTATCGGTAATCTTCAGACTCTCAATAACTCTAGAGTCAGATAGAGGACCAACAATTCTGTTCTCTTGGACTCTCAGATCAAATTCGCCTGGGTCATCGATTGTTGGTTGATATGCAGAGAATGCCTTAGCAATCTTTCTGTAGAAGATACCTAGTTCTTCTGTATCTGCATATTCAAATACAGTTAGTTTGTGGTGAGAATAGTTAGGTGCTGTCTTCTTAGTGAAGTCAGTAGGATCATAGTAAACCTCACCAGTTCCTGCTGCAGTATTATACAGAGGAGACTCAGATGTAGTTTGACCATCCTTGATGGTAAACTGCCAGAAGTAACAACCACCAGTTACGTTGAAGATAGCAGAGCGAGGAATCTCACGTTCCGTTGTTGCAGGATCAGGAACGTAGAGAGGACGAACAGTGGTTCTACGGAGGTCATAACCGACGAGGGATGAACCTCTAGGAATGATAGCACCACCTTCAGTGTTGTTAAACTTCCAATAGATGTTATCAGGGTTGGAAAGATCTAGGATGCTGTCATCTGTCCAAGCATTAGTTCCTTGATCAAATCCAAATACATCAATGCCACTAGTATCCAGTAGACCAGGGCGGTTATCGATATAGTGAATACCAGGCATCAGCATAATGCTGAACTGGTCAAATCTATCGTTGCCAAATCCAGGTAGATACGAATATCTTGCAATTTCTAGAAAAGCACGCTGGATGCTTTTGAATGGTGTTACAGGTGAATTACCTCTATTGGATAATGCATCTGTTGCATTGAAATCATCAGGAGAAACATAAAGATACTTACCAGTCTTAGAGCTGATAAGGTTATCCAGACGTGTTAATGGCATGATTATTTTGACCCTGCGGTGTAAACTTGATCCTCGGATTTATTTATACGCCTGGTCTGTACCTATCTCCCATGATAAGCATTTTGACTATTTCCTTGCAACACAAGAAAATGTAACTAAATTGCTCTCTATATGTTGTTCTATACATAACTCCTCCACCTGGGCTCGAACCAGGGACATGGTGATTAACAGTCACCCGCTCTACCGACTGAGCTATAGAGGAATGATTCCCTTTCGGGAATGGAGAATAGGAGACTCGAACTCCTGACAGCCTGCTTGCAAAGCAGGTGCTCTACCAACTGAGCTAATTCCCCGAGAGCCACAAGTCGGACTTGAACCGACGACCTACGGTTTACAAAACCGTTGCTCTATCCAGCTGAGCTATAGTGGCGAGAAGAGGCATTACTGCCTTTTGAATTTGAATGCTCCCCAATTTGAACCCCATACTTTCTCATGAGTTTCAGCATTCAAACCTTTGTCAAGAACTTGATAATCTCCCTCAGAGAGGATTACTTCGTTAGCAACATAGGTTTTAGTTCCTTGCCAATCTACCCAGCAATTACAGGTCGAAGTTCCGCCTTGATAAACTTTGTTTCCAACCTTCTTCATAATAATATCACAACCTTCGCGGTAAGTCAAGATCTTATCAGAAATCCATTCTAAGTTCTTGCATTGTGCAAAGCGTTGTGCGTCTAAGATCTCATAATTTTTGAGACGATAATCATCTCCCTCTTCTACAACATCAATAACAAACTGACGATATGGGCGATCGAGTTGGTAATTGTATGCTTGCTCACCGTAAATACGGGTTTCTCCAATCAAACGGTGAGAGACTCGGATATGTGCATAACGAGTAGGGTGTGATTGTGCTTGTACTTTGTTCGAAAAAGTACCAACCAACAACTCAATAAATTCACTCATTCTGGTATAAGTTCTGGATTAACGAGGTCTAATTCAAATAACACGGGATGGCATTCTTCAGCAATCAAATAATCAGAGAACCTGAACATGTCTTCCATAGTATACTCTGGATTGATTGCTGCTTCTGACAATATCCACTTGTCTTCTTTCTCTTCTTTTTCAAGAATGTCAAAAGCAAACGGAATATTCTCAATATAATACATCAATACAGGTTCGTTGTCAACAAATACATGCTTTCTAGTGATAGTGTATTTGAATTCTGCCATTTGCTTTGTCAGGGTTTGCCAATACTATTTAACAAGAAATAGGACGAGCGGGACTTGAACCCGCACGATCTTTACAATCGACAGATTTTAAGTCTGGTGTGTCTACCAATTCCACCACCGTCCCTTATGCAAGCACCAGAAGTTTTTTCTTGAGTGCTTGCTTTCTTGCTTTCGCTTGTCGAAGCGCCTGAGGTTTTAAACGACGCTTTTGGTCTTTCTTGGAGTGATGTTGCCAGTTGGGCGTCGTCATTGGTCTGTCTCAGTACCTAGTAATTGTAGCACACTATGTAGGTCTTGTGGGAGGTGCAGACAGTTTTGTGAATGACTGCTGCTTGATAAATGCCTTGAGTTCTGGGGTCTCTTCCCATTCCCAGATCTCTTCGTGACCCTTACTATCGATCTTCTTAAATGTTTTTTTAGTCATTTCTAATACCATCCATTACTTGTTGTAGGTCATCAGCACGTCCCCTATAGTAGTCAATCTCCTCAGCGAGAACGTCAAGGATATCATCCACAATGACAGTAGGTTCTACATCGTCGTTGAAGTAGGACTTGATCGCTTCTGATAAGTAGCGACGCCTGTTCCACTCCATACTATAGGGTTTGTAGTTCATGATAAAAGGGTTTGCATATTTGTATTGTAGAGGACTATCGGCAATTTGTCAAGCGAACATGCCTCTATCACTCATGTATTGTAGTGCTTCTTTCATGCTACCGATATGTTTCAATCCAATAGCAATCTGAGGATATGTTGCTTCTTCACCAAATTCATTACGAAATTGGTGATCTTCAAAGTGTTTCCCCAATTCGTATCTTTGGAAGTCAGTTACTCCTTCCAAGTTTTCTAAGAGTGCTGCCATACGCTCACACTCTTGACTGCCGTTACTGTAGATTACTGCTGTGGTCATAATCAATCACGATACGTTTGTGGTTGTTCCTGTTGTTAGAACATATGTAGTATTTTGCTTCACCACCTAACAATTCTTCAATCTTTTTGACAAGATTATCAACAATTCCTTCGTTAGCTACCTTACGCCAATCACCATTAATCATGGGTTCATTATGCATCTTTTGATACTGGTGGTTTGCCAGATTATCTAGAAAGTCACTAGTCACGTTGTCTCCAATCATCAGGTTTATCTTGCTTGAACCAGTCTACAATTTCATCTGCGCCTGAGAACCCTGTACGATGATTAGATGGGTCGGGATCTCCTAGTCCCATCTTATTCATAAAATCATCCATACTGCCCTCCTCAATACCCTTAGACTGGCGTCTTGCTTTGTTCAACCAATCTCTAGCAGTAGTATGAGCCTTGGCAAGTTTCTCTGCCCAGATCATGTCTTCTAGTTTTACTTCTTCATTATTAGCAATCCTCTTACAGATAAACTCCATTCTTAGTCTGTACTGAGTAGATAGCATAGTCCTCTCACTAACAGTGATATTTAGAATAAAAAAGGGGATCCGAAGATCCCCCGTTATTATATCACATTATTTGTGAAATCAGAAGCTGTACTTGATGCCTGCCTTGGTGCCGTATCCACGGTCAACGCCAGAGACGCCAGAACCGACGAACGAAACTTCACCATAGATACCGAGACGCTCGGTAGCAGCAACACCAATACCTGCCTTACCAGAAGGAACGGTGTCAGCAGCGGCACCATCAGGAGAGAGAACGGTAGCACCAGCTTGAACGTAGTACGAAGCAGATTCACCCAGAGCACCTTCGTAACCAACGTGGAGGTCGGTATTCGTGCCAGTGTAGTCAGAGCCAGTGAAACCAGAGTTCGCTTCTACGTTAACGTAGGGACCTGCCATAGCAGCGCCAGCGAACAGGGGGGCAGCAGCAGCAGCTGCGAGAACAGATTTGATCATTTGTGTTTCCTCGAAAATTTACTTGCGGAATGGTTACCCGCAGATGATGGATCGGGTTGTCCCGATCGCATGGATTGATTATAGCACATGAAGCAGAGCGCGTCAAGTGGTTTGGTGCGAGTAATTGAGGCACCTCTCCATTTGCTACAGGAGTAATTTATCATGGCAGTTTGCCGAAAACAAGCCCCCCTTGTGCCAGTTTTCGATACGGATAACCGATAGGTCTGATAAGGTCGGGTTATCAGTTCAGTAAAACAATAGGTCCAGCAGACTTGACACTTGCTCCTTGCAAGGACTTGAGTTCAAAATCTAGACCCTTCGCTTCAAACTTACCAGCCACACCAGCATCTGCGAATATACCCAGTGTTGCCTTGAGTGTCATCTTACCAACTGCTGTGGTTGTTACAATTCCACCAGCAGTGTTTGTTATGGCACCACCTGCGGTAGTAGTTACCGCTCCACCTGCTTTGAAATCTATGGTTGTAGCAGCATCCAAACCAACTCCTAAGAGTGCTGCCTTGACATTGAATGCCTTTGACTTATCTTTGATTAGAGGACTCTCTGGACGGGGTACACCGCCAATTAAATGCTCTTCCATGCCACCAACATTGACACAATAGTCTCCTAGAATCTTATGATTCAGGTGTCCAGGAGTGATAATATTAACACTGGCACGTGGATCAAATGCAAGTTCTGTTTTCTCAGACACACCAAATGTCATCTGTTGACCTAAGATAATATTCTTTTCGTTGATAGATGCTGAGTTGATTGAAGTTCCTGAAATTTCAACATCACTCTCAGATTGAATCTTGATAGACCCACCTTCAAGAACTAATTCTTCTGTTGCTACAATTCTAACCGTTTTAGCAATGATCTGTCTCTCAGATCCTATAGTTTGTTCAATGTAATCACCAGAGCATACAATTGACAGTGCTCTTTTTTCTTTAGTATCTGTTCCAAAATTAAAAGATAGGTCAACTCTATCCATATAATCTTGCTGACCACCATATGCTTTGATGTTCAACTTACCACTACCAGATCCTCTATTAGGATCTCTGACACCTGTCATCAAAGTGATTGCTCCATCACCATGAAAAGTCATAGCGCCATCAGAATCCTTTGGACCATCAATGCATAGTGCTTGTGTGATTTTGTCTGGAAATTCTCTTTCGTAAATGGATGCTCTTGTGAGTCGTCCTTTTATAAGAGGGTTTACAGTTAGACCACCCTGTTCTTGTATTTCATCAGGAGTGGTTGGTCTAAATACACCTTCTCTTTTGATTGTATCGTAAGTTTCCTTACTTGCCGCGCTTACTGGTAAAGACATGTTTTAGATCTCCTACGGACAATCAACGTAACGACCAGTGCCGATCTTAGTAGCACCAACTGTAGATAGTCCATCAGTGTCTAGACATACCAAAGATGGCAACAATCTTGCGCCAGCTCCACCACCACCAATAACTTTCACTTCTGGGAATCCCTCAAATGTTCTTGTTCTATCCAACATTTTAGCACCAATAACAAACCCATCACTATTAATTATCGCTTCAGCAAGACCAGATTCCCCATTGACATAGACTTCTGGTTTATCCACATACCCAATTCCTGGTTTGATCATAGTGAATGTATCAATAATGCATCTCTTTCCTGCATTCTCAGAGAGATTTTTCTTGTATCCAAATCCAGGAGAAAGAATACGAATCTCTGTTAGATATCCCTCCTGATCTAAGAGTGCTGTTGCAGTTGCACCAAATCCATTACCACCAATGAATACATATGGTGCTTCTGCCCATGGATCACCAGGATTGCTAATAGGAATCTCAATGATTCCTCCATTGTCATCAGTAATAACATCATCGATAACAATTTCTGGTTCTCTAAACTCTTGATAGAAGTTCTCTGGTTTATCACCAACACCTTGATCAAAATCTTCTAGAGTTTGTTCGTTCAAAGAAACAATCATAACTTCTGCAGATGCACCAGTGTTGATCAAATTAAATCTAAGAGTTTCTTCTTCTTCGACGACACCATCTTCTTCAATTCCAATCGTAACTGTTGCTTTGCCTTCGACAATAGTCAAGTTTCCGTCAAGCTTACCACCAATAATATCTTGAGAATTTATATTTCTGCCAAGCAATCTATAATACAGAATAGTTCCATCAGAGACGTTCTTTGTTCTAATAAAGAATTTGACAAATTCTCCCTCTTTACAAATACTCTTATCAGATGTGACTTCATATGTTTTTAGTCCAGATCCATCATCCACTAAGGTATCGTCATCAATGTCATCTGGTATGCCGTCGCCGTCACCATCTTCAATAAAGACTTCATTGTCAAGAATATCATCAATTCCTTTCTCTGGATTGACTGGAGTACCTAGGTAAGGATTATATTCTTCTTCATCCTTAACTTGAGTAATTGTTCCTTGTCCGATATTTTTGGTAAATCCAGACTTGATTCCACTAGATTCTTGTGGAGTGTTGAAGTCCAACTTGACATATACTGTTTCATCTTCTTCATCAACACTATCTACTAGAGTTTGAATCTCAATAGTTTTAGAAGTCTGTTTTGGTTGGAATCCTAAAATTCCATTTTCTGGGAAAAAGTCATCTTCCGCAGTAGCAGTTCCTTTATCTAGTGTCGTATATTTAACAGAAGATGCTTCGTCTAAGTAACCACTTCTGGTAACAGTGAAAACAAGTTTACCTCCCTCTTGTACGTTGGGATCGTTAATACTATAAAATATTTTTGGAGTTGCCGCAACCGTTCCATCTCCCCCTGGTAAGGGAACTCCTCCCGTAAATCCAATAGAAGTCGTCTCTAGTGGTTTTCCAGTAAATGCATCCTCACATGTATATTGTGTGTAATCTGCAGGAGTATCGCCAAAAAGATCATCGATACCATTCAAAAGGTCATCTAAGAAATCATCATTCTTTTTATCTTTTGGTTTAGCTTCGCCATTGGTACAAACTTTCTTGTAGGTGCTACAAGTTCTATCAGGACCACTGCAAGAAATTCCAAGTAATTCTAGAACAAAGTTGATTGCTTGTCCAATAATGTTTAGAGGCGCTGCAACTAGACCAAGAATATCTTGTAGAGGTCCAAGAATTTGATTAAGAAGTTCTGTAATCAACTCATTCATCTTGGAAATGATTCCATTGATTAGAGTATCAACTTGACATACTGCCATGCGATAGATTTGATTGACAAAACTCATCAACACATTTGTCAACCAATCTTGCAGTCTCTTACCAAGATCTGCCATCTCACACCCAAGATTCTTCAATGCATTATTGAAGAACTCTGTGACTGGTGTTAGGGCGTTACCCTTATCATCAACTCTTAGTAATGCTTTTACTAATGCATCAACACCTTGCTGTAGAAGTTTTTTGATATATCCCTTTACTTTGGCAACAAATTCAGTAACAACAAGAGTTGCTTTATTAATATGTGTTCTTGCAGTAGCAATGACGCTATTTACACCACCAGTAACTTTATTGACATAAAAGTCACCAATGTTTCCACCACTACTCTGAATGTCAGCAAGTAATTGACCAATAATAGTCTCCATCTGTTGACCAAGGTTTGGGTCCTTACATTTTTCTGCTGTAAGTTGACACCATTGCTCTCTTTCAAGTCTTGCTTTGATTGCTGGTGCTAGTGGGATAGATTCCACACCATCAGCTCTGGTCTTACCAGTAGAGAGACCACTATTTGTACTTCTAGTTCCGTCTTTTGCTGTTCCTGGTGTAGTTTCTGTAGGTGGTGTTTCTGCTACATCAGCACCATCCTTATATGGTTCTACTTGATACTTTGCACTAGGTCCAGTGATGAACGTAGGTCTTGGTAATTTTGGTTGATGGAAAATCTTTGTAGCGCCAGGAGTGACGCCAATAGTACCCATAATCAGGGGTTTTTGTTTATCCTGATCTAGATAAACACCAATGACCCAACAACCATCGGTCATCTGGTCTCCAGCACCAGCAACGTTCCCTGGCATAAAAGGAACGTTGGCAGGCATCATCACGCTTGCCCATGGCAATTTTTCAGATGGAAGAATAGCGGGATCACCTGGGTGATCTCCAACTATTCTAACTCTGTGTCTATATCCACCTTTATTGCCTGGTTCGTCTTCTGCAGATTTTTCAATCTGCCCAACCCACCAATTAAATCCGTCATGTCCGACGCGGTTTGTTGGAATCAGACGTGATAATGCCTCATCCATTCTTAGTTATCGTGCATTTTACACTCTGGTGCTCCTGGTTCTTGATCACAATAGAGCTCTAGTGGAGAAGGATCGTGATGATCTCCTGCCTCGATCTCTTCCTTGTGATGCTCAACATATTCTTCTAGATCATGCAGTTCGCCTTCAATATGACGACGCTGCTGTGGAGAGATCGTGGGATTTTCCAAGATCTTCTTATCCTCTTCAATATGCTGTTCGATGCTGTCCATGTGTAGTACCTCCTGTTACGTATTTAGTTACCGTGTGATGATGCGTCGCCTTTCATTCCAAAAGAATCTCTAACAAGGTACAAAGTAGTAGCAAATTTACCATTTGTCCCTTTGATTGCGTCATAATGATGAGATACAGATTTGATTAGATAAACTCCACTGCTCTCTCTATCAAATATTTCTTTACTCGCTTCTGCTTTTGGAAGTTTGCTCATCAATCTAATGTCAATTCTGTCACCCGCACAAATTCTGGGATTACCAGGGATCACAATTGAACATACTTGATTTTTGAGAATTTGATATCTGGCAAGTGATTGTGCCATGTAATACTTAGACCAGTCTGCAAACTTTGTTGGTTTGTCAGCCTTGTCTGATGGTTCTGGGGATGCCACTCCAGGTTCGTTATACCATAATTCATGATCAATCAACATAGACATAATTCTAGTCGGATATTCCGAAAGTTCTTTGTTTTGTACTGGAATTAAATCTAAAGATTCTTGACCACCTAAGTGTGCCATGTTGTCATATGCATTTTTCAAACTGTAGACATATTCTTCATACTGTCCCGTTGATACATTGAAAAATGTAATTAGAGAAGAATACTTTCCTTTTCTAAGAGACTCCATCATATTGATTTCACTAGCAAATTGTGCTTCTAAGATATTATATCTGGTGTCACCAGAACCCTCCACATTTCCTTGCTGTTCGATATATGGTCCCCAAGTTTCAACTCCCCACTTACTTCTGGTTTCTTTGAGTTTATCTGAGTAAAGTTTACTCTTAGAGTCGGCACATAGAGAATCAACAGCGAAGAAATTATATCCCCTAAAAGTCTCCCAGAAGAAAAATCCACCAGATCCTTTTATTGGTTTTGCTGTTGTTTTTGGTGCAGTACCGCTAGATGATTTAGTTTTGTTCTGTCCATAGTCTCCCTTAGAACTTACACATTTTACTGCAATATCACCAATGATGTCAAATGGTCTCCTCATATTTCCTAGAAGTTGAACATCAAACAATGACTTCTCGGAATAAATTGGTTTCTTTGTTCCCAACTCTTTAGTCAAAAGTGTTCCCATGATAGCTTCTGGATTTCCAGACATGTTTCTGGGTACTCTAGTTAGTTCGTTCTGTAATGCTTCTCCAGAAATCAAACTCATCGTATAGTATTGCTTATTCTGTCTTACAAATCTATTACTAATTTGCCAGATAACAAATTCATATTTGAATGCGTCAGTCTCATTAATACACTGCACATCGATTTGAACTCTTTCGCCACCTTTGATTGGTGGATTTGTTCCATTGCCATTGAGCAAAGAAGCACTATCAAGAATCTCCAACTCTGCTGACACGAAAGGAGCAGTTACATCTTCGCCGTAGTTGAAACTTAGAACCAATGGTGTGAAAGGAATTTCTTTTCCCTTGTGGGGGAACAGTATTGCTTTCAGTAACTTGAATTCTGTGGGATTAGCAGGAGTATTCATGATTATACTAAACTCTTGAGATGCAATGTACTAGCAAACGTAAGTGATCCATGATTTGCCATACCAGCGGTAGCAAGACCAGCAGCAAATCCTTCCATTCCAGACGATTGACCCGTAGTTCCCAGACTACCACTTTGAATTTGCGCTGCTAATGCCATTAGAGCAGCCGCTATTTGAGAATTTCCTCCACTGGTTGACTTGAATTGTGCATTTTGCGTAACAGCAGAGACTGTTAGTGGATCATTGACAGCAGCATTACTCGTAGGAGAAACAGTAGTTGGTGAAGATGCAGACTCAAGCGAAGCAGTGCCTTGAATGCTAGCACCATCTAGTGCTTCACCCGATGGTTTTGCGGTATCTCTGGATCCAGACATTCCATGTCCAACAAATGCAGTAAATCCAGAAATTGTACCACTTACACCAAATCCATCACCTCTATCTCTAACACCATGAACACCTAGTGGGAATTTTAGTCCTTTTCTTCCAGCAATATCAACACCACCAAATGATCCACCACCCGCACGTGCAGCGTGAGCTTTTTGCTCACGTTCGATCATCTTTCTTAATTCTTCATCTGAGGGTGGATTGTTGGGATCAACAGTCTCATTTGCATTAGTAAACGTAAACTGCTCTTTATTTCTAATCAGTCCTTTGGCAACAGCAAATGCTGCTTTTCTTGTTTCAACTTTTCCTTGTGGTTTACCCCACAGAGCAGTCTCTGGTCCTAAGTGGAAGTGATCTCCACGAGAATTGCCAGTATTTCCTTGAATGAAACTTCTAGTGCGACTAGCACCTTCTCCTCCACCCGTATTAGGTTTTGGCATGAACTCATTCAAAGGTTTGTTCAGTACAGCTTCCCTTGCTGCAGTTGCTTTTTGAGTAGCTCTAGTTTGAAGAAACTGCTGTGATGCAGAACCAGTTATAAGAGTAGGACTTCCGCTATTACGCGCATTTATTGCAGCTGCAGTTTGTTCTTCTTGATGTTCTGCTTCTTTAGAACCAGTTCCTGCCCATCCAAGGAAGTCCCACCATGCTCTACCAGTGCCACCACCAGTTCCACCAGAAGCGGCGGCAGTACCAAGTTCTGCTACATCTTTCTTACGATCTAGTTGAGCATCAAGGTATCCATCACCCATTGCTTTGAAGATCTTCTTCGATTCTGGACCTTCAGTAGAGAAAGTCATCTCTCTACCATGGTGCTCAACAGGATATCCAGATTTTGGACCATCCGTAATACCACCCGCAGCCATTTGTGGCATTGACATGTCGCGTGCCATCAATGCAGCGTCAAGTCCCACAGATGCAGCAGTTCCCAGACCAGGAATTAAACTTGCTCCACCAGAAGCGAGTTCCAGACCAGCACCAGTCAGATCCCCCGCCATTGCTCTTTGACCAGCAAACAAGGCACCAGCAAGGAGACCAATCGCTGGAATTTTCTTCAGTGCTGCCTTTCCAAGACCTTTTCCTAATCCTTTAGCAAGACCTTTTCCACCAATAGCTAGAGCAGTTCTTTGTCCTACTCTTCCAAGTCCTCTACCGAATACACCCTTACCTGTTTTTAGTGCTCCTCCAATACCTCTTCCTGCTCCTCTAAGAAGACCACCTGCTCCTCTGCGACCACCGCCGAGAAGATTCATCAACCCACCACCAAGTCCACCTAAGATACCACCAAAACCTTTAGGTTTAGCAAGTTTAGTTGGATCTAGTTGATCACTTTGATCATCAAAGTTTGTCTGTGAAGCTGCTAGGAGAGCTTGCTGACGGTCAGCAAGTTTCTGCTGCTCATCCTTCTGTCTCTCAAATAGTTGAACTTGATTGCTAATCTGCTTTTCTGCTAGAGCAGCATTAAGTTGACCTAATCTAGAAAATCCTTGTGAAGTGATAGCAGAAGAACTCTGAATCGCTTGTACAGTATCTTGTGAAGATTGAGTGATTCTAAGTTCTACAAATTTCAGTGCTTTTACAATATCACTGATTTCTGTTGCATTGACATCGATAGCACCCGACTGAAGTGCTCCCATCGATGATCCGCCACCCAGTCCAGGACCAGGCTCAGGAGGTAAAATTTCTGGATCAATAGCACCTGCAGGAGCAAGCAGATTGGCTGTTTTCTCTAATGATCCACCAAGAGAAACAAATCCAGGAGATAACGCTGGGGGACCTCCACCTAAGGGACCATCATCTAATACAGAAACATTAACTGGTTCAATTGGATCTGGAGATGCAATTGTAGATAATACACCACCAGTTATAGGAGCAGTGGGAATTTTTTGAGAATAATCGTAATCAAATCCACCCCTAAAACGACCCTGCTGAGTTTTTGTAGGATCTCTTCCTGCTGGGGGAGTAGACTCAAATCTACCTCTAGTTCTAGCAATTCTGTCACCACCAAAAGTGGATCCTAATGCTCTCTTGAAAAAATGACCTCTTCCAACACCAGCTTCTGATAATGATGTATTATTCTTCTCGGCAACACTTTCAGCATAAGCACGCTCTCTGCGTGCCATGTCAGATGCCTTACCAATTCTTTTCCCAATGCCACTAACGATCGCACCCGTAAAGTTACGTTCCTTTCGTAGATCTGTTGGGTTTAGAAATCCGTGTGCCATTAGTGTGACGCTTCTGCTTGTTGTTTTTGCTGTTCCAGATATTGCATGAGGAGACTAACATAAACTTGTCGCTCCCAAGGCATCATATTTTCAATCTCTGTCAAGCTATATTTATGGTACTGCATCAAAGCAAAGTTAGTTCTGAAATACCCTTCCAAAGTATTATGGAAGAGTGCTATCCGAAAAAACTGGTCAATCCCGAAATGACGATTTTATTTTCAACTCCAGTGTTTGGATTTGTTACCGTAATGACATGTTCAAGTCTAGGAGTCGTTTCAAAGAATTTTTGAATATGCTCAAATTGGTTATTTGTCAATCCTTCTAAAAACTCACAAAACTCTTTTTTAGTAGTTGTAGAACTGTCATATACATCCTCACCATCATATAGTTGATCAATGCAACCAGCAATTGCCTCAATAACCTCATCTGCACCCATTCTTTTCTCAAGAATAGAACTAGACACAAATTCTTTGAATGACGGGTATTTCATAATTATACCCATAGTGTCAGACAACTCAATCTTGTTACTATGGTCTTCTGGTTTGGAAACCTCGACATCATTCAAATTAAGATTATAGCGAACTTGCGTTTCTCCATCATCTTCGCAAGTAACGTTCAATTCGACCACTTCGCCAACAGAGGCAGATCTAATTTTTAGGAAAATGTATTCTAAATCGAAAATTGCCAAATCTTCAACTTTAATGCGTGATTGAACGCATCCTTTGATGAGAGTCTTCATAGCACTCTCAATTTCTTTTTCATCTTCTCCTTCTAATGCCAAAAGAAGCAATTTTTCTTCTCTAACTACAAATGGACGATATTTGATTTTTTTGCCAGTAGAAGGAACTTCCAACTCATAGGTTGGAAGAGATACTTGTGGTAATGCCATTATGTTCAGACCAGATCATATGTATATTTAGCGCGACTTTTAGACCCAAAAATTAGCGGAAAAAATTTTCCCAGTTTTATGGAATCAAAAAGTCAATTTTCACGTTGCTGTGCTCTTTGTCTTGGAGTCAAACTTGGATCGTAAGGAATTACTTCCAATGGTACTGGTCCTGTTGGTTTTGCTGCTGGAGCAGGTTTTGTTGGAGTTGGTTGGGGCAACATTCCACCAGGAACTCTTCTTGTCCTGAGTTGACCAAATGGGGTCAAATATTGCTCTTCAATTATACCACCACCAACGTCTACTCTTCCAACAATTGTACTTCCAGGAACAACAGCACCTTCCATATCTTTGACATTTCTTACACTTAGTTTTTGAACCGTGTGTCTCTGATACTTGAATTGTGCAGTTACTCTGGTAACCTGCGCTTGTCCAAATTGCAGAGGAACAGAGTCAATTGCAAATGGCCATGCTTTATGAAGAATATACTTAATTGACTGCCTTTGTGTATCTCCTGTAGGACCTCTCTCAGTTTTTATGATTTCAATGTCACATGCGTATTGATGTCTATATTTGGGGTATGTTCTTCTAGCTTCACTGCCTTCATTTTGTTCATACCACATTGAATCATACCAATCAGTAAGAATCTTTAGTGCCGTCATGTCCGCGTCACACATAAATCCCAACTGAACATCAGTAAAAACTTTAGTATGTGGATAATCTACGATTCCAAGTCCAGTATGTAAACCCTTTATGTTGCCCGTATCAGTATTAATGTTTGGTAACTGCGCTTCCTCGCAAAATAGTTCAATAGTATCACTATAGTTTGTATATCCGCTCGTTATGACCGATGGTGGGTTGATAAGTCGTACAACAAAACTATTGGAGAACGCCATTCCCCCATTTGCTCCAATTGCACCCATGATTTGATGTAGAGTCTTTCCTGAGGACACGCTAAATATATACGTTGGAACAACTATATTTATGGCGTACTCTGGGTATTATAAACCTATACATCCCGAAAAGTACCGTGGCAACCCGACAAACATTGTTTATAGGTCGCTATGGGAACGAAAGTTCATGGTGTTCTGTGACAATAACCCTAGTATATTACAGTGGGGTAGTGAAGAGATTATTATACCATACAGAGCACCTGATGGTAAA
>Ga0213859_10000067_pt1 | contig 44173 bp, 31 predicted proteins | sample PICome_2_FD_160133 | JGI IMG/M metagenome (GOLD analysis project Ga0213859, IMG submission 160133) | Coastal seawater microbial communities near Pivers Island, North Carolina, United States - PICO304 | ecosystem: Environmental > Aquatic > Marine > Coastal | place: USA: North Carolina...
TCAAGCAGAGACCTCTATGTTAAAATTACTATGTGATGAAGCACAACTTCCTAATGTCGGTACATCTACAGGAAACTTGACTGGTAGATATACTGGTTCAGGAACTGTTGCATACGCACATACAAAAGTATATAATGAATTTCAGTTGGGTTGGATGCTAGATGCTCAAGCATATCCTCTGAAGTTTTTGAACACATGGCATGATTTTATCTTCAATGATATTACTGCTACAGATCCTATCACTGACAGTGATGGTAATTTCACATTTGGTTTCACTGATAGGCAACAGACTTCGGGTAGTCTTGATGTTCATAGAGCAGCATTAAAAGCAAAGGCAAAAAATAGAACAACTAGGGTAATGTACCCAAATCAATATCAGTGTGATATAATTATCACTAAGACTGAAATGCCAACCAAAGTAGCAGATGGTAGAGCGGATAGACCATCTATCTCTTACTATATGGAGAGAGCGTTCCCTATTGCTATCGATGCTGTTCCATTGTCATATGGATCGTCTCAGATTACTAAGGTGACTGCACAGTTCCAGTACGCTAGACATCATACATTCTACAACGATAGTAAACTGTAGTCAAAATTGACTTTTCAATTCCATGAAAGGGGGAAAATTTTTTCCGCTAATTTTCGATTAAAAAAGTCGATCTAAATAGTATTATGAAATGAGGTACATATAATGGCTATCCCAAAGATTGCCTTACCGACCTATGAGTTGGTAATCCCGTCAACGGGCAAAAAGATTAAATATAGACCTTTTCTAGTAAAGGAAGAAAAGGTGCTTCTCATCGCTCTAGAAAATAACGACGAAAAAGAGACGGAGAAGGCAGTAAAGGATCTGTTAAAAAACTGTATTATCACTAGAGGTGTCAAACTTGAAGATTTGGCAACTTTTGATTTAGAGTTTATTTTCCTCAGAATTCGTGCAGCGTCTGTTGGTGATATTATCGAAATGAAGGTAACTTGCCTAGATGATGGTAAAACTGAAGTTAGCGCAAATATTGATATTAATGATGTTCAGGTAGAATTTCCAGAAGGGCATGATAAGAAAATTATGCTAGATGACGAAACTGGCGTTATTATGAAATATCCTGGTTTTGATCGTTTTGTTGAATCTTCGGTTACTAACAAATCATTGTCAACAGATGATGTTTTTGGGATTGTAGCAGAATCGATTGATCAAATTTTCCAAGGTGAAGAGGTGTATGACTCTTCTACGACCTCAAAGAAGGAATTTTTGCAATTCGTCGAAAGTATGACAAATACTCAATTTGAGAAAATTCAATCTTTCTTTGAAACTGCTCCAAAACTGTCGCATACTTTTTCTGTGGTAAATCCCAACACTGGAGAAACATCGTCCTACACAATTGAGGGATTAGCAAGTTTTTTCGGATAGCACTCTTCCAAAATAGTCTGGAAGGGTATTACAAGACTAATTTTGCTTTGATGCAACACCATAAATATAGCTTGACAGAGATTGAGAATATGATGCCTTGGGAAAGGTTAGTTTACACTAGTCTTCTAATACAGTATCTCGATCAAGTTAAAAAAGAGCAAGAAAGTCAGAAATAATGGCATCTGGGACAGCAGCATTACAAGATACTAGAGGAGAAGGTAATCTTCTGGGTAAAATCGGTTCTGCTATTGCGAACCGAACGAAAGCTGCTGCTCAAATGGCACGCAAAGAGCGTGCATTCGCTGAAGAACAAGCAGAGAAAGGTGATACCTCCCTAGATGAAGCAGGTATTGAGAAAGGATATTTTTTTAAGAGAGCATTAGGATCCACATTTGGTGGAGACAAGATTGCTAGAACTAGAGGGTATTTTGAGAAGAATCCTCCTGCGGGAAGAGATCCCACAAAGAGCAGGGAGTCTAGATTCAGAGCACAGTTTGATTACGAAGCATCTGTTACTCCATTAGAACCAATTATTCCTCCACCAAAACCAATTTCTCCGTTTGAGTTGGAGCAAACGAGAAAAAAGTTGACTCTGGAGAACATGCTGAGGAAACCCAGCACTGTCGCGACAGAAGATTCTGAAGCAACTCCAGTTATCGATAAATCTCTCAATAAGCAAGTTGCTGCTGCACTTGGTGGTATTGAATTGCAACTTACCAGACTATCTGGTAAACTAGAGGGTGATAAAAATAATACAAATGCTGTTGCAGGATTAGTATCTAAGAATTCTCAAATTCTTGTAAAAGGATTTGATAGTATGGTTGCAGCGTTGTCTGCATTTAAGGATTCTGTACAACAACAGACAAAATCCAAAGAAACTATTGCTAGAGAAGAAGAGCAAACTGCAGAGAAGTTAGCAGATAGACAGAGTGTAGAAGCAGAGCAACTACAGCAAGAACAAATTGATGGTGAAGCAGGTAATGCTGATGTTCTTGGTGGTGAAGGAGGAGAAAAGAAGAAAGGTGGTGGATTTGGACTGCCTAATTTCCTAGGCATGAGAGGAGGTTTTGGTAAGTTTGGAAGAGGACTGAAATTCTTAGCAAATCCAAAAGTATTAGCAGTTCTTGCTGCAGTTGCAGCAGGTGCTGGATTATCTGCATTCCTTGGCAAGTTTATTGGTAAACCTAGGGTAGAGGCAGAAGCAGAGAGAATGGAAACCAATGTGAAAGCAGGTGGAGATCCTAACTTCCGTCCTCGTGATGCTGGTGGTTCTGGTAGTCTCAATGACTATCAGATGTTCCCTGGTGCATATACTGGTGGTACAACAACAAAAGAAACCTTATTGAGAGTTTCTGAGGGTAATTCTAAAGAAAGAATCACCCCTATGAACAAAAGCACTTACATGATGCAAGCGCAAGCACAGTATGAAGTGATGAAGAAAAAGCGTAATGATTACGCTCTAATTCAATCAAGAGGACTGCAGGAGTATTTTGACAATCGCAGTGGATGGAAGACTTTTGTTGATGTCATTAAAGGATTCTTTGATGGTTTTAAAATTAGTGATATCTTCGGTGGTGGTGGCAGAGATCCTCTAGTTCCAGAAGATTTTACTCCTGTCGGTGGTGCAACAGGAGAACAAAACCTTGCTGCATTCTTATCGACTATGGAAGCAAGTGGTAATCAGAACCAAGCAGATGCGTTCCAAGTAATGCTTAACAGAACTGCTGATGCAAAAGCAGGTGGTTCTATGAGAGTATATGGTGACACCTTAGCGGAACAAATTACTGCTAGAGAACAATTCTCACCACTTTCATCTGCAATTTATGGAGTTAGTGCTGATAGTGCAGCAGCTAAAAAGTATGGTCCTATTTCAAAAGCACTAGGTGATAATCCAGAAGAAAGGAGGACAAAATTACTTGAAATTGCTTCTCAACCAGATGGATTAGTTAAACTACAGCAACTATTTGGTGGTGGTTCTGCAACTGATGCGGCAAAAGTATTGCAAGATTTTAAATCTGGAGGAGCACTATCTCAGCAATCTGCTACTGATATTGGATCCATGGTATCTTTCAGAGGATATAATCCCGATGGAGGATATGATTTTAGGAGAGGAACAGGTGGAAATTACTTCTTCGGTCAAGGATCAAAGGGTAAAGTAGGTTCACTAGCTCAGGTTTCTCCTGAAGAAGAGAAAGCATCTAGATTTGCTGAGTACAATCCAGATGGTAATACTCCACACACTATTGTAAAAGTGGGTGATGAGTATCGTAGAGTAAATGAAATAGGAGCAATTGGCGGAGATCCAATGACACTAGAAACGGCAGAGACACTCATCAATAAACAAACTGGTGAAGTGATGCCAATGTATAGGTTACAATATAAACCAGGAAAAGATTCTATACAAGAAAACTTGTTAAACCCAGGAACTCTCCCATACATTCCACCTACTCCTAAAGTTGATGAGCAAACTTCTCCTGGTCCTAATGCTTCTGTACAAGTAGCACCTCTTTCTACAGAAGTTGCAATGAATAGAGATAGAGCAAGGAGTCAACCTACTGTTATTAATCTGCCAATACCAGGATCACAAGATGGTGCTGTGCCTAAAGAAGATTCGGTGCAACATGCTCCAGCGGCGCTTACTCCTGCATGGTTACATACCACATCAACTTGAGGTAACTAATAATGAGTAAGGAATTTTTAGACCCTCAAAGACCATATTACCCAGGTAAAATTAGTGATGCTCAGTGGGATCGCCTGAGAGCGAAACTACTTGGTGGGACAGATGCTGGTGGCACATCATACAGTAGAATTGTTAGTGTAACTGAATCAGAAGCAGACACTATCATTGAGAACATGAAGAAGGATCCTAAGGGATATCCTCAAATGCACACTCCTGGTGGTGCTGAGCAGTATAAAGTGTTGGAAGGATACTTCAATTTCTTAGTTGATGAATATCTGGAGAAACCTTTCAGGAAGCAAGTTAATGCTAAGATTGAAGAAGAAGAACGAAAAGCAAAACTAAAAGAATTACTTGCCAAAAAAGCAAATACTGATGTATTCAAGAAAGCATTAACTCCTACTGTATCGAAAGTAGAACCACCACAGGTAACTCCTCTACAAGATAAGGTAGAACCACCTAAACCATTAGAACCACCTGCTGCGCCAACTCCTGTATCACCACCAGTTGCACCACCAGCACAAACTAGCAAAGTCAAAGAGAAGAAACCGAGACCAGTCAAGCATCAAAAACTTGAGTCTGGTATGATTACAGTTCTCAAGAGAGTAGAGAAGAGTCTTAAAGAGACTGTTAGTGTCATTGGTAAATCAAATGATGATGTACAGATAAGACTGGAGAATCAGGGCAACCTGATGATGAGTGGATTTACAAAGGTAACTAATGTAATCAACTCTACTGCTAGAGCATTGCGTGAGCAAACTGACAGTATTGAAAAGATTGCTCAAGAGAAAACTCAAAATCTAGAAAGAGAATTAGATAGAGCATCTGCTGCTAAAGAGCAAACATTGCAGGAAAAGTTGAATGGTGCTGCTGGAAACTCTAGACTACAAAAATTTAAAGATGTTCTCTCTGGTAAGAAAGGTGGACAAAGTGGTAGTATGCTCAAGAATTTCTTGGGATCTGCAACTAATTTAGGTTCTGCTAGAGGAATCACTAGATTTATGAGAAGAATGAGAAATCCAAGAAGAACGATGACAGCAATGCGTCGTCTTGCTAGGATGAGACTAAAGAAAGTTCCTTTTGTTGGCAATGCTCTTGCTAGACAGGGTAGTAAACTGGTTAACTTTGGAGCAAAAGCATTCAGACCAGTAACTTCTGCAGTAGGTGGCAAGATTGCTGCTAAAATTGGTGGTAAGACAATTGCGAAAGCAGTTGGTAAAGGTGTGGGTAAGTCTCTTATTAAGAAAGTGCCATTGCTGGGTGCAGTTGCTGGTGTTGCTTTTGGTATTGAAAGAGCAATGAAAGGTGACTGGTTAGGAGCAATTGGTGAAGTTGCTTCTGGTGTTGCATCTACAGTTCCTGGTGTTGGTACTGCTGTATCGACTGGTATTGATGCTGCATTGATTGCTAAAGATGTTGCAGGCGCTGAGACTGGTGGAGAGATTCCTGGTATTTCTAGTCTCCCTGGTGCAACCAGTAAGGGTGAATATGATAGAGCAAGAAGAGATGCAGGAATCAAAGACCTATCTATTGCTTCTTTCATGGAAGAAGAGGAGGCAAAATTAGAATGGCAGAAGAAAAATCGTAATAAAATTGCAAATATTCTTAGTGACGGATATCAATTATATTTCCCAACTGCATTGAAAGAACTAGCAACTAAAGTTTGGGATGTTATCAAGTCTTTCTTTGGAAATGTGGGTAATTGGATGAGGACTAATCTTATGGGTCGATCTGGCGATGGATTTTTGGGTCCACAGTGGTTAGGATTAAGAAATCCTTTTGCTGGACCTCAAGGAGACATGCCAGAAGCAAAGGGCGAATATGATATTCTTATTCCTCTTGATCATGTAAAACCAGAATTAGCAGGTAAATTCCCTGACACTGAAGCGAAAGACAGTTTTAAGCAATCAAGAGCAACTGGAGCAGCAGGAAGAGAAAGAGATCATCAAGATGCTGCAGCAGCAAAATTAAAAGCAAAACTAGAAGCAGGTGGTCTCAGAGTAAAAATTGTTAAACCAGAAGAATTTACATCATATCAAAAACATGATGAATATATTAGAGCAGAAGCAGCAAAGGGAACTAGGATTCTACCTTTACACTTTGACGCAGGTGAAGATGCATCTGGAAACATAGCAGGAACTGGATTCTTAACTAGAGTTAGAGCGGGTGATGCTGAAGACGCAGCATTTGCTGCTCCAATTCAAGAAGTATTTGAAGATTTCCAAGCAGAAAATACTAACTTAGGTAGATTGGGGCAAATGGACACGGTTTCTAATGCTACCGTTAATGCGGGTGCAGAATCTCCTGCTGCCTTGTTAGAATTGGGTATCATGGTTTGGTGGGAAAAACACTATGGTAAAAACTTTACCGAAACTGATAAATTTGACGAATTAATTACGGGAGTTTCGGATGCTATTCTGGAAACGACAACACCTCGTCAACCAGAACCAAAACCACTCCCACTGCCACCAGTTGTACCATCTCCATTATCATCTCTTCCTCAAAATTCTGGTCAGTATGCAATGCCAGACTACTTGTCAACTGGATTTACTTTGAGTACACCATCGTTGAATTTGTTACAGTCAAATCAAACAACAGCTGTTCCCCAATTGAGTTCTTCTGCACCACAACTCGATGTGAACTTCCTAGATATAATAGAGTCTGGACAACTTAGTAGGTTAAAATAATGGCAGCGTTTCAACAGTCAAGATCTTTTACGATTGAGAGTATTGTAATCTTTGGAAGACAGTCTGGAGGAGATCAAAAATCTTATGACATCACTAAATTATGCACAAACATTCTGTATGTTGAAGATATCACGAAACCATTTCTGCAGTGTAATCTATTCATTGTAGATAGTGCTGGTTTGATTAACTTACTTCCTATCTCTGGTGGAGAAAAAGTAGTTATCAAATTACAGGATGGAACTGGATCAGCAGAACAAAAGGATTCTATTGAATATGATCTTCGTGTTTGGACAATTTCTGGTAGACAAACAAATGGCAAAAAGCAGACTTATATTTTAGGACTTTGTTCTGCAGAAGCATTGACTAATGAGACGGTCAAAGTACAGACAAAGTTACTAGGTAAAGCAGAAGGTATTATTCAGAAACTACTAGGACCAGAAGGACTAGGATCTACAAAAACTCTCGCTGCTGAAGAGTCTAAGTTCTCCATGGTATTCAATGGAGGAAAGAGAAGACCATTTGATATTGGTAGTATCTTAGCAAAGAAGTGTGTTCCAAATACTGCTACTGTAACTACAACAACATCATCTGGTGATACTGCACCATCTGTCAAAGGAAGTGCTGGTTATTATTTCTGGGAGACTCGCAAAGGTTATGCATTCTATTCTATTGATGGATTACTAGATCCAGAAGATGAAGATAGACCAGCATACTTATATGTTGAAAGGATTGGTAATGTCGATGATAGTGATGATACATTCAAAATCCTGAAGTGTGATTTCAAATCAGAAGTCAACATCCTTAAGAATTTGAGATCGGGTAAGTATGCAAGCACGATGGTTTTCTTCAATCCTTCGACAGGAAAGTATTCCGAATATTCTTACTCTTTAAAAGATTCTTATGAAGGGATGAAGCACCTAGGAACAGCAGGTGTTGCAGCAGTTCCTGTTGCAGAAAAAGAACTATCAGAGTTCCCTACTAGATACATTACAGAGATCCTTGATCATGAATCATGGTTCACTGGTGGAGATATTGCATCTCCAGAAGAGGGAGATGGTGGAGACAGTCCCACACCATATGCTGATTGGCAAAAATATTTTATGGCGCAGAGTATTGCTAGGTATCAGTCTATGCATAATCAGGAATGTGTGATTACTGTCCCAGGACAAGCACAAATCTGTGCAGGAGAGAAAGTAGACATTAGACTAAGGAACAAAGTTGCTAACTCTGAGGAAGCAAAGGAACCTGATGATAAAGAGAGCAGTGGATTGTATCTAATTAAATCAGTCACTCATTCTTATGATCTTGTTTCTGGAATACAAGGAGACTTCACAACAACTTTACACTTGATTCGTGATTCCTATGGTATGCTTGATAAGGATACTGCTCACGATTCGGAATAAATAACACGGAGGTAATTACCTATGGATAGCATCGAACAGCATATCGAGAAAGATAAGGAAATTCTTCAAAACCCTTTGACTTCTCCACAGCAGCGTCGCCATATTGAAGGCGAACTACACGATTTAGAAGATTATGTTGAGCACCACAAAAAAGAAATTGAAGAAGGAGATCATCACGATCCCACAGCACTAGAACTATATTGCGATCAAGAACCAGGCGCTCCTGAGTGTAAACTGCATGATAATTAATTAGTATGGATAATTTGTTTGCCAACGCATTCATGCCATCACACCAAGTAGGTAATGATGGTTTTGATTGGTGGTGCGGTCAGATTGAGCAAAGATCTGAAGATGACCCTACTGCTAAAGGAAACGCTCGTTTTAGAGTGAGGATCGTTGGCGAACATACTCAGGATCAGGAAGTTCTAAAACCAGAGGACTTGCCATGGGCAACCGTGATGTATCCAGTCACGGACCCTGCTACTATTGGAAACAGAAAAGCAGCATCAGTTGGACTTGAAGTTGGTTGCTGGGTTGTTGGATTCTATCTAGATCCATATAGACAGAAACCAATCATCATGGGTTCTATTGGCACCCTCCCTGGTGCTACCCAAATGATGAATGAGTCGGAACCTACAGTTCCTGCTAAAGCATTTACTACATTTGTCAATTATAATGTAAACCCACATATTGACGGATTGCCAACAATTGTCAATGAGAATGGCAAGAAAGTATTGGCAACCAGTGAGGGCACTACTAATGCTAATGCTGAAGATATTCAGACAACAGGTGAGTCTTCTGCTCCTATTAAACCAGGAGAAAACTATCCAAGAAATGATCCTGACAATCCAGCGGGAGTTACAGATACAAAGGCACCACAACCAGCACCAGCACATCGCCCTTTAGCAGAATTACTCGATCAAAAGGACAACGAATGTATCGAGGTTGCTGAGAAATGCGGTAAAGAAGCAAATATGTCCGAGCATTTCAATACTATTCTTGGACAGATGTTGTTTGAGATTCAGAATAGTAATGGAAATGTTGGAACCAGTCTAGTTAATAGGATGACTGGTGAAGTTGGTGAAGTTACTGGTATTGTTACCAAGTACACAAACAAATCTATTGCATTAGCGAAGAAGTTTGTCGCTAAAGTAAAAGGATTTGTTATTGAGAAACTTAGAGAAGGTGTTGAGTGGTTAGTAGATACCCTGTTGCGTCAAGATGAAAGTGGTAATGCACTAACACCTGTCACCAAGTGGTTTAATGAACAACTCAAGGCATTGGGTTGCTCCATGGCAGATATTGGTGAGAGACTTGCTAAGTGGTTGACTGACACCATCATGGGTTATGTTGAGTCACTCTATAAAATGGCAGCATGTCAATTGGATTTGCTAGTTGGTGGTATCATCAACAAAATTCAATCACTGATGGATGAGTTGCTTGCTTCTATCCTTGGTCCTTTGCAGTCTATCCTCGGTGCTATCGCTTCTCCTTTGAACTTAATTGGTGGTGCTGTAAACTTTATCCTAGACATCTTAGGAATCTCCTGCTCGGGACCTGATACTACTTGTGCTGATAAGAGGAAGGAATGCTTCAATGGTGAGGAAGAAGATGAAGAAGACGATGAGAATGGACTAGATAAACTTCTAGATGAACTCGATAAAGGCATTGACGATCTTTTCCCAGAAACAGGCAGAGACGACAATATCTACACCTGTCCTGATGCCTACGAGGGCAACACACTATCAAATACTAATGTTGGATTTGTTGGTGGAAATCAGGTTCCTCCTGGTCAAGGTTCTGCCCCAGGCGGTGGAACTGGTGGAACTACAACTAATCCTCCTCCACCAACAATCATCATTACTGAGGACGATACATTCTCATATACATGTGAACCAATTGAAGTTAAGGAAGGCAACCTTGCTATCTTTACCATTGTAAGATCTGGAGCACTTGGACTTGCATCTTCACTGAAAGTAAAAACTATTGATGGATCTGCAGAACATGGAAAAGATTATCAGAAACTAGAACCAACTGTTGTTCCATTTGCACCAGGACAGACTCAAGCAAAAGTAGAAGTAATGACTTTTGCAGATACTAACCCATCAGAACCTGATGAGGTTTTCTATCTCAAATTAAAGAGTCTCACACCTGAAAGTGGTGGTGGATACTATTCACTCATCCCACAGAACTTGATTCAGTGTACGATTACTAATGTTGTATCTGATGCACCACCAACTCCTGCACAACCAGGAACTATACCTGAACCAAACCAAGGAAGTAATATTGACCCTGTAGAGACAATCAATGGTCTCGTTCCTGGTACAGAAGATGATGATGCATTGACACCAGTCAACCCACAAGATCCAGAGTCTGCTAAGTGGGGACTATCTGTAGACAAGAATGTTGTTAATGAAGGTGAGTTTGTCACATTTACTGTGACGACTGAAAATGTTGCTGATGGAACTGAATACTATTGGAACATCTTTGGATCTAACATTACAAATACTGATATCTTTGGTGGCGAACTAACAGGCAGTGGATTTATCCAGAATGGTGAAGACAAAGTTGTTATTGGTATTGCAGAAGACACAGAGATTGAAGGGGAAGAAATTCTATTGTTTGCTCTTTCTGCAAAAGGACTTGTAGAAGAAGTAACTATCAATGGTCAACTGGATGAGGGTGGAGATCCAAACTCTCCACAACCAGGAGACAATGTTGATAACCCAACTAATCCAGTAAAAATCAAACCAACTGTCCCATGCGAACCAATTACAGACGCTAATGGTGCTATAATTAGTATTCCTGTATGTGAAACTGGAGACCCATGGACCAATCCTCCATATGTTTTCATTGGTGGAGAAGGTATTGGTGCAACTGCAACAGCATTGTTAGATGGCGATGGATTCCTTACCGAAATTAGAGTAACTAATGGTGGGTATGGATATAAGAAGAATCGTGCAGAAACCAATGGATTGCGATGCATTATTGATAGTTTTACCATGTTGAGACCAGGACTAGGATATACAAGTCCTCCATTAGTTTTTGTTGATGGTAAATCTGATGTTGCAGAAGCAGTCATCAATGAAGATGGATTTGTTGTATCTCTGAAGATTAAAGACAGAACCACAACATTTGCTTCTACTCCAGAAGTAGTCATTGTTGGTGGTGAGGGATATGGAGCAAAATTTATTCCATCCCTAGTATGTCTAGATACCGAAGAACTAGAAGTTGTTGGTTCCACTAAAATTGGAACTGGAAAATATATTGATTGCCCATAATGTCAAATCCTGCACCCAACAGTACACCAAGTAGTATTGCTAATTCTTCTACCCCTAATCAGGTACAAGTATTAGATGATGGTTTTATCTTAAAAACTGTCAAGAAGTATGATGATACTGCATATTATAATGTCTATTTTCCTGATGGATCACAATTTCAGCATATGATCTTTGGTCCTAGTGATGGAAGAGTTGTATTTGACAATGTTGGTAACATTCGTATTAAAGCAGGACAGAAAACTAAAGAGAGGGGTCCTGGTAGCGGCAAAATTCTCACACATAGTAATGGCATCCAATGCAGAAATGAAGGCAAAGGAATTTTTACCTTTAATGCAAATGAGGGCGAAGACAAAGTAGCACTGTCTGTTAGTTCATATGGTGATTACGATGAAGAAACATCAGGGCAAAGAACTATCAATGCTGAATCGATTCTTATAGAAGCTCCTGATATTACAATCAAAGCAGGATCGAACATTACTTTCCAAGCAGGGGAAGCAGGTGGTGGTACTATTACATTTGCTGCTGGTAGCATTACAACTAAAGCAAATAATAAATCTGATCAGGTTTCTGGCAGAGTAGAGAGTGTTGGTGCTGGTGAAACAACTGAGATTAAGTTTGACCCTAGAGCATCATCTAACATTATTTCTACTGGAGCAATCAATAACAAGATTCTTGGAGACGAAAAAGTAGAAGTTACAGGTATTTCTCACAAAACAGTTGTTGGTGGACCAGGACAGTTAATCAAAGATAGAACTGTGGCAATTAAATTACTGGCAGTTGCTGGTAACATTGACATCACTACACCTGCTATCGTTAATGTCAAGGGTGCCACCATCTTCCTAAATTGATGACAAAATGTGTCTGGCAACAAACTGGCACAAGCCCCCTTGCTTTTTGCTTGCAACCCTGATAAATTGTATACATGCGATGGGGAGAACCTCATCCAACATCTGCGGGTAACCACTCCGCAAGTAAACTAAACAAAGGTATTAACAAATGATCAAAACTGCTTTCGCTGCTGCCGCTGCAGCTGCTGCTTTCGCTGCTCCTGGTGCTGCCCTTGCAGGACCCTACGTTAATGTAGAAACCAATGCTGGATGGACGGGCGCGGATTACTCTGGTGCCGCGACAGATTTCCATGTAGGCTACGAAGGTGCTCTGGGTGAATCTGCTTCCTACTATGTCCAGGGCGGCGCTACCCTCGTCTCTCCTGACGGTGGCGACAGCGATACTGTTCCTTCTGGTAAGGCAGGTCTGGGTGTTGCTGTTACCGACCAACTTGGTGCATATGGTGAAGTCTCGTTCGTCGGATCTGGTGATGATGACATCGATCGTGGATATGGTGCTAAAGTCGGTCTGAAGTATAACTTCTGATCCACAAATAGTGTGATATAATAACAGGGGGTCTTCGGATCCCCTTTTTTATTCTAAATATCACTGTTAGTGAGGGGACTATGCTATCTACTCAGTACAGACTACGATTAGAAGGCATTTGTAAGAAAATTGCAAATAACGATGTAGTAGAACTGTCCGACATGATTTGGGCGGAGAAACTTGCCAAAGCACATACTACTGCTAGAGACTGGTTGAAACAAGCACGACGCCAGTCTAAGGGTATTGAGGAGGGCACTATAGATGATTTTATGAATAAGATGGGACTAGGAGATCCCGACCCATCTAATCATCGTACAGGGTTCTCAGGTGCAGACGAGATTGTAGACTGGTTTAAACAAGACAAACCTGATGATTGGAGGCAACGTGACTGAGAAAATTACACCAGAAACATACGAAAAAATGAATAAGGAATTTGAGGAAGAAGGTACTGCCTTTACAATCAAAGTTCCTACTCAAGAAGAAATTGATGAGTGGCAAAATCAAAATGATCGATGACGACTTTAGAAAAATTGCTGTACAAAATCATTTAGAAGGTGTCACTAAATTGATGGAAGGTGCTAATTGGGAAAAAGCAACAAATAAAGTAATTGCTAAAAATCTTATCGAGAGTATTGAAAAACTACTTGATGGCAAAGCACATTACTACATAGTTGCTGATAAGAAAACTTCTCATAGAAAAATCGTAATTGAATATGACCATAGCAGTAATCTACAGCAACGGGAGTCAGGAGTGTGAACGCATGTCAGCACTCTTGCAGAATCTGGGAGAAGTAACTGACTTCCAGAAATACGAACTAGGCAGACACTTTGAAGATCACCAATTTCGTAATGAGTTTGGTGAAGAAGCAACATATCCTCAGATTGCTATCGGACTAAGGCACATCGGTAGCATGAAAGAAGCATTACAATACATGAGTGAAAGAGGAATGTTCCTCTGACTTGACAAATGTATTGAGACCATATACAATTAGAACATGGAAACTCTATTATCATGAACTACAAACCCTATAGTATGGAGTGGAACAGGCGTCGTTACCTATCGGAAGCAATCAAGTCCTACTTCAACGATGACATTGATCCCAGTGTTGTGATCGATGATATTCGTGATGTCCTCGCTGAGGAGATTGATTACTATAGGGGTCGTGCTGATGACCTACAACAAGTAATGGATGGTATTACCAATGACTAAGCGCAGTGTAAAGAAGATCGATCGACATGGACATGAAGAGACTTGGGAATGGGAAGAGACTCCTGAACTCAAAGCATTCATCAAACAACAGTCACTAGTTAAACTGTCTACACCACCTACACGCCCTACCTAACCTGCTATACTTAAGGAGTTGAGAGGTAAACTACAATGTGTTCTCATCCGCAGAACCGCCTCTCACACTTGCGAGTGTGGTGGAATCGGTAGACACACCAGACTTAAAATCTGTTGATCGTTAAGATCGTGCGAGTTCAAGTCTCGCCACTCGCATTTCCTGTTAAATAGTAATGACAGGAAACACTGACAAGATGGCAACTAAGTACACGATCAGTCGCAAACATTGCTTCGTTGATAATGAACCAGTTTTGATGTATTTTGTTGAAAATATACCATTTGCTTTTGATGTTCTTGAAAAAGAAGAGAAAGAAGACAAGTGGATTTTGTCAGAAGCAGCACTCAATCCAGAATTTACTTTAGAGGATATTTTTAGATTTTCTGATTATTTGATTGCTGAAGAATGTCACCCAGTTTTATTTGAATTAGATCTCGTTAACCCAGAACTTATACCAGAATGAGTCAGTTTTTTGAATTGCTTGAGGGAACCTTCTCTAATAAGAGGCAAGCACAAGGTCACCCTACTCGTTATGCTCACATTATTATCACACATAAAAAGATTGGTGAGAACCGATTTTATGGTGAGCAATGCTATAATTACATGAAAGGTCGTCCCTACAGGCAATTTGTGCTTGAGGTTATCGAGAAAGACGAAAAATTTTTCCTGAGGAATTTTGAGTTAAAAGACGCAACTAAACATATTGGTGCAAAAAATCTTGATCAAATTACTGATGAAGACTTGATTTATCGTGATGGTTGTGATATTATGTTTGAGAGAGTTGACGATAATACTTTTAAGGGTGGTACAACTACCTGTGAGTGTTTTGTTCAATGGCAAGGGAAGCAAACTTATCTGCAAAATGACATTCTTTTGTCCAAAGAAGAATACCATGTTGTTGATAAAGGATATGATGTAGAAACCAAACAAAAAGTTTGGGGTTCTAACTGGGGATTTCTTAAATTTGTAAGGCAGTAATGCCTTTATTGCCACTCTAGCTCAGCTGGATAGAGCAACGGTTTTGTAAACCGTAGGTCGTCGGTTCAAGTCCGACGAGTGGCTCCAGGGGAATTAGCTCAGTTGGTAGAGCACCTGCTTTGCAAGCAGGCTGTCAGGAGTTCGAGTCTCCTATTCTCCATAAACGGGATGGCGACACCCGTGCTCACATTTCCGAGAGAAAAAAGAATCGGAGCAACAACCCATGTGAGAGAGGGGTGGGATCCCCCTTGATGCCACCGCTGCTGACGAGCAGCGGTTATTATCATTCCTCTATAGCTCAGTCGGTAGAGCGGGTGACTGTTAATCACCATGTCCCTGGTTCGAGCCCAGGTGGAGGAGTTATGTATAGAACAACTTACAGAGAACAATTTAGTTATATTTTTCTCTGTTTTAAGGAAATAGTCAAAATGCTTATTCTTAAAGATAGGTACAGACCTCCTGTATAAATAAATCGAAGAGAATCGTAGACGAATTCGGTCGGTTTAATACTATGCCACTAACAAGACTGGACAACCTGATCACCAGTAAAACAGGTAAATATTTGTATGTATCACCAGATGACTTCAATGCATCTGATGAACTGAACAATAGAGGAAACTCCCCTGTTAGACCTTTCAAGAGCATTCAGCGTGCTTTCCTTGAAGTAGCGAGATACTCGTATCTTCCTGGGGTAGATAACGATCGTTTTGACCAGTTTACCATCATGCTCATGCCAGGTGAGCACTTTATTGACAACCGTCCTGGTTTAGGTGGTGTTGATGGCATTAGTGTATTTGGTTTTGATCAGGCAACAAATGAGTGGACTGATAACTCCATTCTAGATCTGTCTAATCCAGATAATATCTTCTACAAATTCAATAACACTGAGGGTGGATGTATTATCCCTCGTGGTACTTCTCTTGTCGGTTATGACCTTCGTAGAACGATGGTCAAGCCTCTGTATGTTCCCGACCCTGCAGACTCTAGAGAACCAAGATCTGCTATCTTTAATGTAACTGGTGGTTGTTACTTCTGGCAGTTCACCATCAAAGACGGTGAAACCACTTCTCTATCTCCTCTATACAACTCTTCTGCTGCTATTCCTAGCGGTGAGGTTTACTATTCTAAGACTGACTTCACTAAGAAGACTGCTCCTAACTATTCTCACCACAAACTGACTGTATTTGAATATGCAGACAAGGAAGAATTAGGTCTACTTTACAGAAAGATTGCGAAGGCATTCTCTGCATTCCAACCAACTATTGATGACATCAATTCTAGTGGAAAACCAGAATTTGATGTAAGAATTCAGGAAAACAGAATTGTAGGTCCACTGTCTGACTCTAGAGCAATTGAGAGTCTACAGTTTGACGATGCTACATCCGATCCATCTATTCCTGGTTCTAATGTCAGAGTCACAGTAACCACAAAGATTGAGCATGGTTACTTTGCTGGACAGTCTGTTGCTGTTCTCAACACTGACATTGATGATAAGATTGAGGGAACTTTCGTAATTTCTGACATCGATCCTAACGATGGTAGAAAGTTTACTTACTTTGTATTTGGTGAAGTTGTAACTACGATTGGTCCTGGTTCTAACTCTGGTGCAAGTAGCATTGCTCCTGGTGATGTTCTTAATATCTCTTCTTCTCCTGCACTGGGAACTGGTGCGTTAACTCTTGCGGAAGTTGACTCTGTTGAGTCCGCATCTCCATATGTTTTCAACTGTTCTATCCGTTCTACCTGGGGTATTTGCGGAATTTGGGCGAACGGTCTGAAGGCGACTGGATTCAAATCCATGGTTATCGCGCAGTACACGGGTGTTTCGCTCCAGAAAGACGACAGAGCATTCATTCGTTACGACGAGTTTACCAACACATTTAATCAAGCATCACTCAAAGATGCATTTGATAGCATCCCTTACCACACCAAAGGTGATGCATTCTTCAAAGATGAGTGGAGAAACTTCCACGTTCGTGCATCTGAAGATGCATTCATTCAGAATGTCTCGATCTTCGCTGTTGGTTTCGCTGATCACTTCCTGATGGAGTCAGGTGGTGACATGTCTATCACCAACTCTAACTCTAACTTCGGTAATACATCACTTCATGCAATCGGTCATAAAGGATTTGCATTCAATAGTGACAAAGGTGGTTACATCGATGCTATTATTCCTCCACAGGTTATTGAACCTACTGAGAAGAGGATTAACTACTATCCATTCAACCTTCCTGCAACTATCAACGGTGTAGAAGGCATCCAGACCGCCAACCAAGGCGTCCCAGTTCTCAACCACACCAGATTATATCTTGAGTCTAATGATGATGCTCTAGACCCTTCTAAGCGTCCTGCAGTATCCATCGATGGATATAGACTAGGTGCTAGACAGAATGAGAAGATTTATGTAAAACTTGAGAAAGGATATGCTCTCGATGATCAAGAATATAGCGCAGAACTAAATCCAACTGGTTTCGTTAAGTTTATCGCTAAACCAGATATCATTTCTCCTTCTACTGGTGGAGTAATTGATAATAATTCTCTAGATGCTGCTAATCTAATTGAAGCAAACAAAGTATTCTTCCAAGAAGAAGTCTTTGGATATGTTTTAGAGAAGTATCCTAATCTTCAGCAGATTTCTTATGTCAACCCTGGTTTAGATCCAGAGTCGAATCGCTATCAAGATGCTCGTAATCTCATCGTTGCAAACAGAGATGAGATTGTAGATGAAGCATACGATAGAATGTATGAAACTTATGGTCCTGCTGGTTCTAATGAATTAGCTAGTGTACCTAATTACTCTGAGGCAACTTGTAAGCGTGACATCGGACTAGTTGTTGATGCTATTGCAGAAGACCTTAGAGATGGTGGTAATGGTAATATCATTGATGCTACCAGAAAATACTTTAACCCTGATGGAACTCCACTCGTTAATGGTGTAGTTGGTGAAGAAGAGTTTGCTGTCTTCGCATTTAATAGAGCTCGTGATTTTGCTAAGCAAGCAATTGCAAACCTATTGACAGTAACAGACAACACGATTACTGTTGATCCTGCTAACACTGTTGCTAAGGACTTCCAACCAACAGGAGCAACATACGATCCTTCTAATGGTAACTTTGTATTCACTCTTCAGGATCATGGATTTAATGTTGGAGACTGTCTAGAACTCAACCCAGGTGGATTTACTTTCACCTGTGCAATGGACGGTAATAAGACTGAGCATTCTCTACCACAGGCAGGACAGTTTGCATACAATAAGACTATCCCCATTGACGCAGTAACCGACGACACCATTCGTGTTAATGTTGGTGCATCTGGTCCTGATGTGCAGTTCACCCCATCTGCAGCAACATATGATCCTGCAACTGGTGACCTTGTACTAGAAATTGGTGCTCATACTCTATCTACTGGTGAAGGTGTTGTTATTGATGACAACTCCTTGAGTTTCACTTGTGCGATGGATGGAAACCAGTCTACTAAGACTTATCCTCGCCCTGGTATTGACCCATTTGCTGGTAGATCAATGCCTATCACGGCAACTACCGCTACTAGCATCACTGTTAATGCTGGTGTATCAGGTCCTAATGTATCATTCACACCTACCACAGGAACTACATATGATCCTGCTACTGGTGACTTAGTATTGGCAGTAGGTCAGCATGGTTTGGGAGTTGGACGCAGTGTCGTTCTTGCAGATAATTCCCTAACATTTACCTGCACTCAGGACAACAATGCTACCCAGCATACATATCCACGCCCTGGTACAGATCCTTTTGCTGGTCAGTCTATTGCAATTACTGCTGTCGGTGCTACTCAGCATACAGCAAGTAACGCTGTATACAATGCAGCAACTGGTGTCGTAACACTAACTATTCCAACTCATGGATTTGCTAACGGCGACTACATTAAGGTTGCAGATGGTTCTCTAACCTTTACATGTGATCTAGATGGCAATACAGCGCAGAAAGCATATCCTCGTGCTGGATATGATTATCCAAGTGGCAGATGGTTGGCAATTAGCAATGTAACCACTAACACATTCGATATCAATGTAGGATCTTCTTCTTACACTGGTGCTCATACATTCGTTAGTGCAACCACTAATGGTATTGATCGTCAGGACGGTACATTCACTATTAATGTTGGTGCCTCTCCTGTTGGTCAGCAATATGCACACACATTTATAAGTGCTACTGCTAATGCTGTTATTCATCAACCACAGAGTGCTCACACATTCGTAAGTGCAACTGCTAACGCTGTCAAGCATCTACCTCAGTCTGTACATACTTTTGTAAGAGCAACAACTACTGCTGTTACTATCTACTCTAGAACTAACATTCTTGCTACTGCATCTAGAAACAAGGATGCTAGAAACTTAATTCTTGCTAATAAGAGTGATATCATTGATGCTGCAATCGCTGCTATTAATGCATACAATCCATCGTTTGTATTCCCAGGTGGTAGTGATGTTAAGTGTAAGCGTGACCTAGGAATTATTATCGAAGGTATTGCACAAGACCTTTGGTTCGGTGGTAACGAATACTCTATCGCTAATGTTATCGAATACTTCGATGGTAACTCCCTGCTAAGCAATGGTGTTGCGGGTGAACTAAATGAGACACTCATCGCTATTGAAAAGGTTCATGATCAAATTAACCTTGCTGTTAACAACCAACTAGCAAGCACAGATACTACCATTACTTTAGATGGTTGTGGTGATCCTACAATCGTTGATGATTCTCACTGCGATGCTGAGAAACTAATCAGAAAGAACAAGAAGTTTATTGCTGAAGAAGCATATCAGCGTATGCTTACTGTATATCCTTCTTATACCCCATCTACAGGCAATACTAAGCAAGATTGTCTAGATGATGTTTATAATGTAATGGATGAAATCCTCTACAACCTCAAGTTTGGAGGAAACCATAAGACATATGATGCTGCTAAGATTTACACCACTGGCATCTATGAAGGTAAGAATCCACAGACCTTTACTCCTACTGCTGCTACATACGATCCTTCTACTGGCGTTACCGTTCTAACGATTCCTGGTCATGGTATGCTTCAGGGTCAGTATGTTAAACTTGCAAGAGAAAGTCTGACATTTACTTGTGCTGAAGATAGCAACCTAACAGAGCATAGTTATCCTCGTGTTGGTGATGCAAATTACCTAGAGTGGGAAGAGATTACTAACGCAACTACTGATACCATTACTATCAATGTTGGTGTCTCTAGCAATACTACAGCACATACTTTTGTTCGTGCATTCAATGATGCTGTTATCTACGGAACTGTTCAGCAAACATTCCTCAACGCTGAGAGAGATGAGGCAGCAAGAGTATTCACTGAGGCATTAGCAGTTTCTACTGATGTTATGCGTAACATCGTTGTTACTCCTACTAACTGGACTCCTGCTGGTGATAGTGTTCAAATTACTGATGGCACAATCATTCCTGATGTTACTAACCCAACATGTCAGGGTGTAGCATCTTCTCTCAATACCCTATTCGGTCTTATTACACAAGCAATTGGAACTGATGCGGGTGTTGGAACACTCTCTGCAACCAGAACTGAACCAACGCAACCAACATCCTACGCTGTACATAACTGCTCTGATGTTCTTGCTAACATTGATACTCTCGTTAGCATCTTTACTGATAACCTCTACGCTGGTAATCTAAATTCTCTACCTTCTATTGACAATGGTTTCTGGGATTGTGCTAATGTAAGAAGCACAATTGATACACTAACTTCTATTCTAACCGATGCACTAACTGCAGGTAACCTTAATTCTCTACCTGATGTTGTCACTGGTGGATTTGCACTAGACAGATTTGCATCTAAGTGTTATCGTGACATCGGCATTATTACTGATGCTGTTATCAATGACCTTAGATTTGGTGGTAACCTCAACAGCATCCAAGCAGGTGAGGCATACTTCATTGGTAACAACCTAGCATACATTGATGGTGAGAAGACAGAAACTCTCGATGCATGGGGTGCTATTAAGAACCTTGCAATCTCTGCTCTCCGTAACCACACCACACAAATTAATGGTTGTCAACTAACCACTGGTAGTGCAATCGTTAATGTTGGATCTAACACTGGTCTTGCTATCGGCATGAAGGTCAGTGAGTATCTCTCTACAGATTTCTCTGCTGATGCTCAACTAAATGGTGGCGCTACACCTATCACAACTAATGTTGATGGTGAAACATACATTAAGAGACTAGTTGGTGGAGATAGAATTGAACTTGGTGTTAGAAATGCAAGACTAGACACAGGTGCTACAAAACCTGTACAGGGTGCTGGTGGAAGCAACATCACTCTATACTTCGAGATGCTAGAGGGACAGTGGGCAGATACTCTACCTGTAACTGATCCTACGATCTCTACATCTAACGCTGGTTATCCAGAGTGTGCTAATACCGCATCTGCTGTTGCAACTCTAGTAGATAACATCATCTCTATCATCAACAATGGTATTGGTGCTGTTGACCTCGTAGAACAAGTTGCAACATCTTCTGACTTTGCTAAGAGATCAACTATTTGGACTATTGACACAACTGGTCAAAGTTCACCAAACCCACACCTACTAGAAACTGGAACTGCTGTAAGACTTGTTCCTCGCCCACGCTGGGATGATGAAGCAAGCAAGTATGTTGATGTTGATAAGCGTCTTGTCAGACTACCTAATGGATTTGAAACTAACAGAACTTACTATGTAATTGCTCCTGGTAGAAAGACTGCTCCACATGATTATTCTCCTACTAGTTTCCCTAAGACGGAATCTACTAAGTTGATGCTTGCAGAAACCAAGGCAAATGCTGCTGCTGGTATCTACATCTACTCTGCAGAATCTGACACTATTGATAAGGATGTTGAGATTGATCTCTATCAGTTCACTCTCGATGAGAAGTATGATCTCACGACATACAAGTGTAATCTAGATATCGCAGTATCTGGTGGTACTGCAGTAACAGGTGGTATTGAAACCAATGTTGCACATATCTTTGACGCACCACAGAATGTACCTCAGAGAGTCTTCTTTAGACCTATCGGTACAAATGATCTACCGTTGCTTGCTGCTTCGTTCCAAAGCGATAATGCTGCAGCAAACAACAATGATTCTACTGCTGGTGTTGCTGATTCTGCTGGTAGAATTAACCCAGAATTTGAATTCTTTGTTCGCTATCAAGCATCTGCAACAAAACCAAATAAGATCTTTACCATCTACAAGACATTTGCAGATGCAATTAATGATCAGAATAGAATCACTTTCCAGACTCTAAATCCAGATCTTAAGTTTACTGTATACGCTAACAAAGCAAAAGCACCATTCGGTTTCGACCCAAGAGGTATTTCTTACTCGAATGCTACTGGTGGTAGATGGTATATCAAGGTTAAGGATACATCTAGCGGTCCTGATCCTGCAATCTATCAAGAAAGCATTCTTTGGAGAACACATCAGTCTGACTATACTCAGTCTCCTGATCCTAAGACTGCTGACTCCTGGTACTTCAGACAGGAAGATAATCGCGAGGCAGATGATAGAACATACAAACTACGCTATGTCATTCCGAACTATCTTGAGGGTGTCAGAGATCCTATTAACGGATTTGTTATTAAGACAAGAACTGATACCAACCGTAGACTAAGACCACAGAAGATCTTACTCAAACCAGCACCTGGCAACTTTAAGTCTGATGCATTCTTCCAGAATGATGCCAACCCAGGTGAGAGAATTGGTTGGACTACAGATCAAATTCTAACCAACCTAGGTTCTTTAAACAATGCATATGATCCATATAACCTAGCACAAGGCAAGAAGACAATTGTCACTGATAACAACATCAGTATGACAATCCAGTCTGGTAGATTTAAGACTGTCGATGGCGATCAACTACTAGAACTTCATGTCTATGACTACGAACCAAATCCAAACATTCTAAGTCTAAACAAAGCAAGATTCAGAACTGTTAAGATTACTGCTCCACAGGGTGGTTCGTTTGAAGTTGAGAAGACACTAGACGGTGGTACTATCAACTCTGCAAACCGTATTACATGGACTGGTAACAGCTCTGGTAGTGCATATGTCCATGCATACACCAATGTTGGTAATGATCATTATCTAATCCTGAAAGGATTCAGTGATGGAGATCTAGAGTATTCTCCTTTCTACAATACCAGATTCCAGCAGGGTAGCATCTATGCTGACATGCTAGATGATCCTGATATGGGTAAGTCTCTACCACTTAAGAGACTGATTGCTAAGGAACAGAATGATCTCTTCTACAAGCAAGATGGAGCACCTGTATATACTATCACTCCTGGTGATACTATCAAGGAAGATGGAACCGAGAACAGATATGTTGTTGATTCTGTAGAGGATGTTGGAGATATCACTGACACCTTCTATATTTTTGAGATTGAGACACTACAGCGTCGTATTGCACAACAGCAAGATGGTATTTACTACCTGACTGCAATCCGTGGTAACATGTCTCCTCTACCACTAGGTGCAGGTAACCAGCGTAACTTCCGCAACTTTAAGTTCTCTCAACCAATTTCTTATCTGTATCCACAGAACTATAAGAACGATCCATTCTGGTTCCAGTATGCTGGTACGACAGCAAATGAGAGAGCAAATGCTGCTACATTGATTGATCCACCAGCAACCTTCTCTGCTGCTGACAACTATGTACATGGTCTAGTTAGAACTAACGATTCCAAGTCTTCGATGACTAAGGAAGCAATCATCGACTTGGTTGCAACTCCTGCATTTGAAGATAATACTTACCTCACCAATGTTGGTGATATTGATGCCAGAATTCAAGCACAAGAAGGTAATGCATCTTCTGGTGCTGAAGATAGACAGATTCCTATCGCTGGTGACAACAGAGTATTCACAGATCAGAAGTGGTATGTTGAACTCCGTCGCCCATCTATTGCTCGTGCAGGTAACCATACATTTGAATACCTTGGTTTCGGTCCTGGTAACTACTCCACAGGTCTCCCAGCGCGTCAGGAGATCGTCTTAACGGCGACTCAGGACTACTACGCCCAAGCGAAGCGTCAGGACGGTGGTATCGTCTTCTACACGGGTATTAACTCCAACGGTGAACTATACATTGGTAACCGTAAGATTAATGCTATCACTGGTGAGGAAGAGTTCCTTGAAAGAGCAGCACTTCTAGATTCTGATGATGACGATGATGATATCAGTTCACTCGTTACTACCTTCGAGGTTCCTGTAACATTCAACCAGAATATTACAGTCAACGGTAATGAAGGTGAGTTGGTAAGCAACTTCAATTCACCTGTTGCTATCAATGTCAACAACAATGACTTGATATTCCAACCTAATGCACTCCAAATCTATTCTAATGTCGATCAAAATGATCCTGACGAGAATGGACAACCAAATGGTCCTGCTAACAACCCACTCCTAGATCGTAACTCCTTCACTCCTCGTCAGACTGGTGACATCTTCATCGGTAAGAACCAAGTTAAGGCAGCACAGTTTGCACTGAACCCAATCAAGAATGGTCAGGGTTATAAAGTTCAGACACACACGATCATCGACGGTGGTATTGTATTCCCATCTAATGTATCTCCAAACCAATCTGCTCTATATTCCTTGAGCACTGGTGGCACTGCTCTAGATGCTAAGCAGTATGTCAAGTATGGTACAAATGGTGCATTTATTCTACCTACAGACGGTGACATCATCTTCAAGGGTGGTTCTGTTGAGAGATCTGGATCTCTTGGTTGGGTATATGCAAACTTCTACACTGCTATTCAGAATGCTGAGATTGCTTCGGTTCAATTCAATGGAACCAAGTATGTCAAACTGAACTGGAACATTGTTAGCTCTGTACAGCAGACTAACAACACTCTAGGAATTGTAGAGACATCTAGAATTAGAATTGGTAACTTCTATCCTAATGGTGCCCTAAACTCTGATGGTGGATTCCCAATCGTATCTCCAGTAATTAGTGGATCTGTAGTTCCATTCAATCCAAACGATACCTTCTGCTATATTGAGATCGGTGAGTCTATCGCTGCTGTATCTTACGATACCGATGGCGATGGTTTCATTGATCAACCAGTCTCTAACCCAACATGGGATAACCTTGTACTAAGAGCAGGATCTCCTATCAACGGTGGAACACCAGCACCTACGATGGAATTCTCCTCTGCTAACTGGAAGGAGACAGGTGTTATTGGTGCCGATGTTCTAAGAACTGACACAGGTAGCATTGGTGATTACAAACTTGGTATTAACACAATCGCAGCTGCAGCACACAGTGCATATGAGACTGCATTCGTTGATGTTAATACTGATCCAAAGGCAAACCTAGAAGTCATTGGTACTACATGGATCAGCGGCAAGAAAGTTCTAACTTGGTTGGACGAATCTGCTGCAACTCTAACCAATAAGACTGAAACTGGTCAGGCAAATGCATTCTTGGTCGGTGGATTCAGAGATAACCCTGATTCTACTGCACTAATTAGAGCGAACACACTAACAAACAGAGTTGGTATTAATATCGCCAACAACAATGCGCTTCTTGATAAGACATTTGTTGTTGATGGTGAGGTTAGATTCTCTAATACACTAACTCTAACAAACGGAACGATTGAGAGTCCTTCTGGAACCTTTAACCTTGGTCCTACAAGTACAACAATCAACCTGTTCCCACTAGCAACTACACTGAATGTTGCAAACGATGCAACAGCAACACAAACCATTAACATCGGTAACTCAACTGCGAACCAGACGCTTACGATTGGTGGTGGAGCAGATACATCTGCTCTCTATATTCACAGTTCTTCTGAGTCTTCTGTTGTTGACATCGCTACTGTATCTAACTCTGATGCAGGTTATCAGTCATCCATCACGATGGGTGGTGCATTTGCAAACAGTGCATCACTATTCAACATCAGAAACAGACTGCTGAAAGTTGATGGTGACATGCAAATTGGTACACCATCTACTGCTGTTACCAAGATGTACTCATTCACTCCAAAACTGGAGATCTTCAGTGCATCTGGTGGTTCTAACGAGATTGATGCTTTCCGTACTGGTTCTATCCTCAGCATCGGTGCTGACGCAGGAACTACAACCATCAACAACAGTCTATATGTTAAAGCAAGTGAAGAAGTTGATGGAAACATCACACTAAATGGTGGTCTATCTGTTGGTATTATCTCTGCAACTAGAGGTATCTTTAATACGACTACTTCTTCTCATGCTGTTGGTGCTACCGATGATCTCAATGTTGACATCTACAGAAGAGTAGAAATTGGTAAGACAATTGACTCCCAAGGTAATGCTCTATGGGGTAATACAACTTTCCTAGAAGGATCTACTACTTACTTCTTACCACTTAATGAGGCAATTGGTGTTACTGACATCGCTATCGGTGATCTACTTCTAATTGATAGAGGAGATACCACTGGTGGTAGTAACCAAGCAAACTCTGAAATCCTCAGAGTTGTAACTCTCATTAATGCTGGCAATGCTAATGACCCTGAGGGTTATAGAGTTGAGGTTGAAAGAGCACAGGAAGGAACTACACTCCGTACCGATCACCCTGATAACTGTAAGGTTGTCAAACTAACCAAGCAGAACAATGTAAGTTATCTAACTCAAGCAATTGCTACTGCTGGTAACCAAGGTGATACAGTACAGATTACAACTGCTGAATTTGGTGGTAGCATCAATATTAATGACATCCTCAGACTAAATGATGGTGAACTATTCAATGTAAGTGGTGTTAGCACCGATGCATCGAACATTCAAGGTCTGAGAGTCAATGATGGTGCTGAACCAACTGCCTTCACTGTATTTGAGGTTCTCTCTACTACAGGTCAAACGACAATCGAAGGTCCAACTGAAGTTAGAAATGACATCACTCTAACTGGTAGCACATCCAACAATGACAAGATGTTCACCATTACAAATGGTGCTTCTTCTCCTGTCACTACATTCGATGTTGATAGTTCTGATGGTGACACCAGAATCCTAGGTGATCTAAGTGTTGGTGCTAACTTCCAAGAGTTCACAATTGATGGCGATCTAGGTAATGTCACCATGAGAGGTGGTAACCTTGACATCTTCAATAATGCTGGCAACACCAAGCAACTCGAATTCATTAATGGCAATGGTAACCTAACTATTGCAGGTGTTATTGAAACTGAAGGAACAGGAACTAACCTGTTTGCTGGTGACATCCAACTCAATGGCGGTGACCTCACTGTTAACGATGGAGGCACTACAAGATTCAAGGTAAATAATGATGGTGGAATTGATCTTGGTGGAATCACAGACTACATCAGTCAGACTGGTGCTAGAAAGTGGATCTATCAGTCTACAGTATCTGGTGATGGTGGAGTCTTGACTGCTAATGTCAACTACTTCACTAAAGCATCCTCTGACCTAGTTCTCAAGTTACCTGCTAATGCACAGACTGGAGACATGATCCGATTTGTTGATATTGGAGGCGCTTTGACTTATAATGTCAGAATGATTATTAGAGCACCTGACGGCATCCCTGTCGCAGGAGACTCAACCAATACTAACCTAAGTATTGGTAGCGTTGACTTCACTAACTATGGTGGCGGTGAACTAATTGTTACGACACCTAACGCATCGTTCGGTCTAGTATACTCTGGAGCAACGAACGCAGATGGAAGCGCCACAGGCGTTCCAAGCAACCTACGCGGTTGGTGGTTAATGGAAATTTGATACGAACAGATGGCAACTTACGGAACACTTAAGACAATGAAAGCCGCCGCCATTGGCACCATCATGCCATGGGGCGGCGACTTGACGGGCATCCCAGCGGGATGGTTGATCTGCAACGGGCAGACATTAGAAGCGGATGATTTCCCATTACTTACACAGGTAATTGGAGATAATTATGGTGGCACAAGTTTGGGAGGAACATTTCCAAACTATACTGGATCAATTGCTCTCCCTAATATTAATCAGAGAGCACTGGTTGACCTTGACTCTGCATATTTTGATAATAGTAACACTATTGATACAACTGAAGCACTTGCTGCTCTAGTTGATCCAGTAAACGGAGCAAACTTTATCGGAACTGATATCGACAATGGTGTTGGTGACGACTATGATGCATATACTGATGTTAATTTTTCATATACACCAGAGAGTGACTTCACAGGAAAACTAACTGGTTCTAATTTGAACGAAACTTTCGGATCAAAGACAGTATACATGTCTCATCGAAAGTTAGGTAGAAGACATATTCTGATTCATAGTCACCCAACTACATTTGATACCATGTATCTTCCTTCTGCTGGAACAAGACCAGGACAGGGTGTTGCTGCATGGGGTGAGATTAACTATCGTATTTCTCGTGCTTCATTTGACCAATTAGATTATGGTCAGGTACAGGCGCAGTTGTCTATTCAGTATACCAATGACCAAGGATTTGGTGGCGGTGCTGCTGGTGTTGTGATTGCTAATGTTCAGGGTGAGAACCCAACATTCAACTTGAAACCATTTAATGTTGTTGGATCTCCAATCTCTAACTGGTTTGGACCATATCAGGTTCCAAACTCTACTAATAGTAATACTATGGATGAAGAGTTTCAGCAAGGTGACACTTTAGCATATACTCCTGGTGGTGGTACACAAACCATTGCAAATAGAAACTTTGATAATGGTGGTGCCAACAGTGGTGATACTCAGAACTGGACTAAAGCATTGTTCGATAGTAATGCTATTAGTTTTAACCAGAATACAGCAATTGCTGGTCAGCAGGCAGTCATCACGCCACATAATCATGAACCATTTGAGACTACCTTTGATAAAGCAAATTTGAGAATTCCTACCACTGTTAATGTAACTGCTATCTCAAATGTCACACCTGAGAACATCGACAAGGCATTTCGTCTAGATGTATCAGTTCCAACACCCAATCTACTCTGTTTATACTTAATTAGAGCATACTAATGGCAAATTACGCAAGAGAACGAGGAAAATATGGCGGGGTTGTAGGAGCAATCCAAATTTTTACTAGTGATTTGCCTCTCCAAGGCGATCCTTTAGATCCAAATTGGAGGCAAAAAATTCCCGCAGGATTTTTACGCTGTGATGGTAAAATATATGATGCTAGTGATTATCCAGAACTAGCAGCAGTTTTAGGAGTTGGTGATGGTTGTAAGTTTAAGAAACCTTCACAAACTTTAACTGAAACTCAATTTCAAGTACCTGATGTTGGTGCTAAGTATCTCTCTCCTGGTTTAGCATCAGGTACTTATCAAAGTATGGTTCTTGCTCAAAATATTACAGAGAATAGTAACGGTAATCCTAGAGTTGGCGCAGAAGTTTTAGTGTCTGCACAGTCAAATACTTTTACTATTGGATATTCTGGAAACTTTACGGTTGTAGGTCAATCGGATATTGCTTTGCAGGGAAATGCAAAATTTGCTCCGCCAAATGAAGATAGAGAAACAGGTTCCGCATTCCTAGATTCTAGTTCTTTCCAAGCACACGGTCACAACACTAATGCGAAAGTGTTGAACTATACAGGTAACTTTAAGGTTGGTGCTGAAGGTAAAAGTGGAACTGACTTAACACCATTTGCAGGCAATACTATTGTTGGATCTGGTAATCCTACTAATGATGCTGCATCAAACCATTTACACAAAATTAGTTGGCCATCAACAACTGATTATAGTCAGAATTATGTGTTCCAATTCCCTACATTTAATGTTCCTGCAGATAACTTGCAGACTACATTAACTGTACAGACAAAAACAATTGATGAGTTACCAGAGTCTATCCAACCGTTCATTCTAGTTGAATACATTATTAAGTTCTAAAGATGGCAGATTTAATTTACGACTTACGCCCAGGAAGTTCTGGGTTTGATTTTACTCAACCAAATGAATTTTTGGATGGGTGTGCTATCTATAATAGTTGCTTTGGTGTTTCTGGTTCTTGTGGAACTGGTGAACTTGGTGGATTCCAAAATAACATTGGCACAAAACATTTAAGTCTCGGTACTTTCAATTCTACTTTGTTTGTACAAAATAGGACAGCACAGTTTCTTTTGAATACTACGAGCATGGAATATATGATCATCGACCTTATTACAGGCGATGATTTCAATGGCGGAGAAAGACCAAACAACTCAAATGAAGGACTTAAGATTAAATGTGTGACTGGTGGTGACACTAGTACAACACAATTGGTTGCTGGTGGTAGTGGTTATGGTCCATACCCAGGAGTAGAAGGTGGTCCTGGATGGATTACAAGACAAGTTAATATTCCTGCTGCTAACAGAGGGCAATTTCTCTGGCAAATTTTTATGACTTCTGGAGCACCAGAATTTCAAGGTGCTGGTGGTGTTTTTGCTAACAACCAAAATGCTGGTGATAGATATGCTGTTTCTAGACTTAGAATTTATGGTACTGTTCCTACAACTATCACATATTTTAGGGCAAATGATGATTCACCAGACACGCTGATTGATCCTGGTGCTCCAGTTACTTTATCTTGGAACACCAAATTAGGACAATTTGATGGTGCTACTAGTGGATCAATCAACCAAGGTATTGGTAATATTTCTCCTATTGGAAATGGATCTATTACTCTTAACCCTGGTCCTACAACAGAGACTACCTATACTTTAACTGTACAAGGTCCAACAGGGCAGTTAACATCTCAGGTAACTGTCGAGATGGATGTTCCTGACAGTGATCCAGACTTGTTTACATTTGACAGTATAATAGAGGCAGAAACTTCTACGGTATACACTAGTAATACAGTAACAATTACTGGATTGGAAACTAGTGTTACACTCCAAGCATCAAATGGTGCATCAACTTCTAAAAATGGTGGGAACTTTAACACCAATAATAAAAATATCAGTAATGGTGATACGGTGAGAGTCAGGATGACCTCATCTTCAAATTTCAATACACTAAAAACATCGACTGTTCAAGTTGGCAGTGCATCAGCAACATTTAATATCACTACCAAGTCTGAACCAGCACAGATTCCAAATGCTTTCGATTTTAATGATGTAACAGATGCTGGACTGAATACCACTATCACTAGTAATCAAGTAACGATCACTGGTATCACACAATCAGTTCCTGTTAGTGCTCCTACAAATGGATTTGAAAGTTCTGTAAATGGTGGTAACTTTAATACTAATGCAAAAAATATTACTAACGGACAAACTTTACGATTAAGATATCAAACTAGTGGAAATACGGGTGAAACAGCAACTACTCAAATTACAGTAGGTGGTGGTGCTTCTGTTGACTGGAATGTTACTAACCAAGGAACCGCAGATACTAGTCCCGAGTATTTCTTCTTTGAAGACGAAAACAATGTTTCTCCCAATTCATTGATTACGAGTCAACCAGTTGCTATTACTGGTATTAATGTGCCAGCACCTGTAACTGCATCAAATGGTGCTCAGATTAGAGTTGGTAGTGGCAGTTGGGTTAATGGAAATACAGGAACTACCATTACAAATGGACAGAATCTAAGAGTTAGAATTACATCTAGTGCAGATCCTGGTGGTGTTGTGGAAACTGATGTTACTGTTGGTGGTTTAACAGATACATTTACAGTGACAACAACTACTGCAAATGATACTACACCTGATCCATTCTATTTTGCAAATAGAGATAACCAAGCACCAAATACATATATTGAGAGTAATGTGATTGTCTTACAAGGCATTACATCACCTTCTAATGTATCTGTCACTGGTGGACAATTCTCTAAAAATGATGGTAGTGGTTGGAGTGCATTTGCAGCAACAGGACAGGTAAATAATGGTGATCAGTTTAAGGTTAGAGTCTTAACTGGCGGATTAGCAACAACTAGTAACTTAAGCGTAACGATTAGTTAAATGGCAACTCAAACAGTCACCTACGATGTAGCTGGTACATACAATATTGTTTTACCAACTAATGTGAAGTCTCTCACATATGAGATGCGTGGTGCTTCTGGTGGTAAAACTGGTCCTGGTGTTTCTTTTAATCCAAGTTTTACTGCTGGTGCTGAAATTAACGGAGGACCAGGAGAAAAAATTACTGGTGTTCTTGATCCTGTTGCCTGTTCTGGTAAAACATTAGTAGTTCAGATTGGAACAAAAGGATTTCCTGGAACTACTAATACTGGTGTTGATGGTAGTGCATCTGGAGGTACTGGTGCATTTAATGGTGGATCAGGTGGATCACAACCTGGCGGTGAAAGTGGTAATATTACTGCTTCTGGTGGAGGCGGAGGAGGAGGTTCTGCAACCACTGTTAGTGTAGATAATGGATATATTCTCATTGCTGGTGGTGGTGGTGGAGCAGGTGGTGCTACTTATGATACATGGGATGCCCAATATAGAACTCCAAACGGATCTGCTGTTACTCCTGGCACAGTAGGAACTGTGTTAAATGCATCTGCTGGTCAAGCAGGTGGTGCTGGAAATGTTAATGCTAACGCTGGTTCAGGTGGCGGTGGTGGTGGAAATAATGGAAACAATTATAATGATGGTGGTAATGGTGGTGCTTCTGTTGGTTCTGGTAACCATGTTGGTGGTAACCATGGATTTAAAGGTGGTAGTTATAGAGACACAAATTTTGTAACTGAAGCATCTACAAGTGCCAATGCATTCACTGATAATGATGGATTCTTTGAGTTGGTATATGAGACTGGTGACCCACCTAATGTCCAGTTCAGTGTTTCTCCTGCTGCTGTTATTGTCAATGGAACAGGTGCTACACTTTCGTGGGAATGTACAGGTGATACAGCATCTGCTCCTACAAATGTTACATTGAATGGTAGTAATGTTGCTTTTATTGATACTTTAGCTGTTAATCCAAATTCCACTACAACGTATACTATTGTTGCTACTGGTCCTGGTGGAGTCACTAGTGATAGTATTGTATTGACTGTTATACCTGAAGGTGATCCACTAAACAATGAGTTTGTTACCACATATGGTACTGGCACACATACTCTACAAGTTCCTGCAGGTACAACGAATGCATTCGTAACTATTGCTGCTGGTAGAGGTGGATCAGGTGGTTCTGATTCAGGTGGTAGTGGTTGCCCTGGTGGTGCAGGTAGAGTAGGACAATTTAGACTGAAAGACGATGGTTCAGGTAATCCATATGGTACTGCAGGGTCACTTAATCAAACAATTTATCAGAATACTACAGTTGCTGTTCCTGCAGATATCAATGAAGTTAATTATGTAATTCAAGGTGGTAAAGGTGGAGATACTGCAGCATTTACTCTTGGGAAATTGGGGCAGAAAATTTCTGGTGTATTGACAAATGTTGCTGGACAAACATTAAGTATTGTAGTTGGTGGTAATGGTGGTAATGGTAACTCCAATGTTGATCTAGGATCGCCAGGTCAGGGATATAATGATGGTGGTGAAGGTGGTGCAAATTCTACAATCAGTGCTACATATACAACTGTTCCTCTGTACAGGTATTTTAACTCTACCACTAATGATCACTTTACTGGTTTAGATCTTGCACCACCTGCTGGATATATTAATGAGGGACAGATTGCAAATGTATTCACTGATCCACAACCACCAGGAACAGTTGTTGTTCAAGACGCTGAACCAGGAAAACCAACTAGTACATATACTGCATATGCTTTTCCTAATAATGGTACACAACCATTCTTTATTGATGTAACGGAAATTCCAACAACCGTCATTTATGCAAAGACAAATGGAACTGATGTTTTGTGGACATCTAATGCAGCAGAAGGAAATGGTGATACTCCACCGTATGCATTAGATACAACAAATAATGCATTTGGATATGCATTTTTTGCACCAACTTCTCCTGTTACTTTAACTGTTGATGGTGCCACTAGTGTAAGAGGTGGCGGTGGTGGTGGATCCAGTGCCATTCATATTGGTGCTACCACACTAGTTGTTGCAGGTGGCGGTGGTGGTGCAGGTGGTCCTGATGCCTGTGGAACACTAGATCAGACTTCTGGACAAGGTAATGGTATTCTATACACTACTGGTGCTAGAACAGACGGACTAGATGGCGACGACGCACAGCAAAATGGCGGCGGAGGCGGCGGCGGTGGAGCAGGTGGTGGTTGGACACCTACTAATCTTGCTGGCGATGGTGGTGGACCATGTGAAGGTGGCACTGGTGGTCAAACAGGAAATGGATACTATAATCTCTCATACTCTCAGAATGCTGGTGTTCTAACTCAAGGAGATAACTTTAACAGTGGTGATGGGTATGTAACTCTTTCTGGTGCTGGAAATAATAACTGGAATTTGCTAATTAGAGTAGGAAATCAGGGATCTAACGGTGCATCTGGTTCTCCTGGTAACAAACCTGGCGGTCAAGGTGGTGGAGGAGCAGGTGGTTTTATGGATGGTGGATCAGGTGGTGCTGATAGTCAAGGTGGTGGATGGTCTGGTTCTGGCGCTGGTGGAGGTGCTGGATCTGGTATTTGGGATGTAGATAACAATCGTTGGTTTGCTTCCGCTGGTGGCGGTGGTGGAGGCGGTGGAGGTTCTTGGAACCGTAGTTGTTCTGGATCTGCTGCTTCTGGTGGTTCATGGCAAGCTACTACTAATGTAAGTGCTGCTGACGGCGGTGGTGGCGCTAACTGTGGTGGTGATGGAGGTGGCGGAGGCGGCGGAGGCGGCGGTCATTCAGGTGGCGGCGGTGGTGGTGCTGGCGTTGACAATAGTTTTGGTGGTTCTTCTGGCGGTTCTGGAACATCTCGTTATGACAACAATGCATTAGAATTATTACAAGGTGGTAGTACAAACAGTGCTAGTGGTTATGCAATTGTTTCATTCTCTGTTCCACCACAGATCGCATACTTTAGAGCAAATGATGATAACACTGCTACTGATGTATATGAGGGAGATGTTGTAACACTATCTTGGAGTACATTATTCAATGGTGTTGAAACAGCATCTTTTGCTGAAATTGATCAAGGTATTGGTAGTGTTAATGTTGGTGAACAATCAACAACAGTCGTTGCTCCTGCCACAGCAACAACTTACACATTAACAGTAAGTAATGCTGGTGTATTTTCACAGAGATCTGTTACACTTAATGTATTGGCACCAGATAATATTCCTGATATTTTTACTTTTGATAGTATTTTTGATGCTGACTTAAGTACACAATATATTAGTAATGAGGTAACAATTACTGGTATTCAAGTAGATGTGACTGGTTCTGCATCTAATGGTGCATTCATATCAGTAAATGGTGGTGCATTTACGCAAAATGCAGTAACCATTAGTAACGGTGATACTGTAAGACTCAGACTGACTTCTTCTGGTACATATACCACTCAATTAACTAGTACAGTTACTATTGGATTAACTAGTTCTCAGTGGAATATTACTACTGCACAAGAACCTGGACAGTTCCCTAATGCATTTGAATTTGAAAATGTTGTAGATGCTCCAACTGAGGCATATGTACAGAGTAATGAGATTACGATTACTGGTATTACTGTTCCAGTTATTGTATCTGCTCCTACAAATGGATTTGAAAGTTCTGTTAATGGTAGTTCGTTTAGTACAGCACAGAAAGTTATTAACAATGGAGAAGTTTTAATTCTTAGATATCTTACTAGTGGCAACTTAGGTGAGACTGCATCCACTTATGTTACTGTTGGTGATAGTCCAAACAAAAACTGGTCAGTTACTAATGTCGTGACTGCTGATCAAGATCCAGATTATTTTGACTTTGTTAATGTTGTTGGTGCAACTGCTAACACAATGACTGAGAGTTTACCTCAGGTCATTGCTGGCATCAATGTTCCTACACCAGTAACACTAACTGGCGGAGCAGAGTTTAGAGTAGGCACTGGTGCATGGCAAACCAGTGGAAATGTTAATGTAAATGATTCTGTCCAACTGAGAGTTACTTCTAGTCCTGATTATGGCGGTGAAGTAGAAGTAGATGTTACTATTGGATCTCTTACTGATGTTTGGAAAGTTATCACTACTACAGATGGTGATCAGATTCCAGATGCTTTCTTCTTCATTAATCAAATTAATCAAGTACCAAACACATTTGTTTATAGCAACACTGTTCTTGTACAAGGTATGACTGCTGCAGCAAATATTACAGTAACTGGAGGTAGTTTTAAGGTTGGTAATGGTGGATGGGTAACCACGGGACAAATAAATAATGGGGAGACATTGCGTTTAAGAATACTTACACCTAATGGTCTCAGTCAAACAGGAAATATGTCAATCACAGTTGGTCCATAATGTCATATACTACTAATTGGTCTGTATCAACCTACGCTAGTGCTGATAATGTACAGTTCGGGCATTGGTACAGTCAGCGAAATCCTAAACTAGATGGAATGACAATCGGAACAGTTATGTCTATCTTTAGAGATAAGACAGGTAACTGGGGTACTCTTGATGGAGATTTAGATTCTAGATTTCCTGGATGGATTGAGTGTGATGGTAGAACAGTAAGCGCACAAGATTATCCAGATTTATTTGATGCTATTGGCACAACATATGGTGGCACTGCAACAAAATCTTTAAGCGGTAACACTTACACATATTCTGGTAACTTTGTATTACCAAACTATCACAACAGAAAATTATTTGGTATTGGAAATGTAGATGGTAACTCTCCATCTTCTCCTACTATTGTTACTTACAAGGGTCCTGATGTAACTCAAGGTGCTAGTGGTGACTCTACTACCGTTGGATCACAAGGTGGTAACTGGTTCATTAAAAAAATTGATGGAATTGGTACTCCTCCTGATGAACAAGTATTCCCAGGTATTACACAACCAGATGGTCAAGTTGTTGCATTCCAGTTGTGGCAGAATGAAGACTTGAATCCTGCTGCATATGTAACCAAAGCAATTGGTGAATGGGTGCAGAGAACTGAAGGTGGAGCTCCAAACTATTGGGACAATATAAATGAGTTTCAAGAAGCAGATATTACTATCACTGGTGGTAGTGGCACTGGATTACAAATTAGAGTGAGGGCAGAAGCACAATTAAATGATGCTGGTACTGATCCAGATGACACTAGAATCAAAATTATGACAGTATTGAACCCTGGATCGGGGTATCAAGTTGGTGATACGATGGACATTACATTCCCAGACCCTGCGCCTGGTGGTGGTACTATCTCACTCAGTCCTGGTCTCAGAGTATTGACTGTAACAGACTCATTTACCACCAATACTGACGGTAGATTTTTCAAGTTAGGATCTCTTACAACTAGTGGTATTGATAGTATCTCTGGTGAAATTGATTATGAAATTACTGGTAACTTACAGGCAGCTATTGGACCATTAAATCCAACTCCAACTATTCCAGCACAGCACACTCATGATATTATCACGGCACAAGTAGACCAAATTGGTGTTGGATATGTTGCATGGGCAACTCCTGGTTTCTATCAAATTGGTACAGGAGAAATTGGTTCTTCAACTTACTCACAAATCGGTTATAATAGTGTAGTATCTCCTGGTGGTGAAGTTAACTTCTCATTCAACAACTACTGGGCGGGTGATGTACAGAATAACATTCCTGGTCTTGCAAGTGGCGGTAATGATAGTGCTGGTATTGGTGTAAATGAAGTTCAAGGTAATATGGTTGTATATAACCCAGGCACACTGAGAACACATACACATTACTTGTCACAATCAGACTTTGGTGACTCTGAGAATGTTTATGGATGGGGTAATGTGAATGGTGGTGGTACTGCAGCAGGTGGTATGGCAACCAATAATACTACAACTATTAATTTTTCTCAAACAGATCTAGCATTGAGTGCCAATGAGGCAGATTTTGAATTAAACTTATCTAAAACAGTTGTTCCAACACCATCAATGGTTCCAGAATCGACTGTACCACTATTGACTAAATACCATCGAGTCAAGTATATTATTAAAGCATACTGAGGTAGATTATGGGAGCACAACCGATTCGTCCTATGGAATTAATGGACGATCCTAATATTACTAAGTCCGACTTTACGGACTTTATTGGTGTGTGGGAAAATTTCATGCCAAAATCCCGTTGTGATGCAATGATTAAACATTTTGAGAGTGTTGTTGCTAACGGGTCTGTGGTAGGAGGAGATGATGCTACCATGGGTGGTGTCATGGATGGAACTAACCAGTTTCCACAAGGATCTTTGGGTAGAAAGGATGAATCTATCCTTATGAACTATTCGGATCCTAATCTAAATTATGAGATTAATCAATATCTTACAGCATGTGTTCAGCACTATGTTGAAAAGTATGATCAACTGAAGCATGGTAAGTATGTATCTGAAGATTCTAAGATGCAGAAGACAAAACCAGGCGGTGGTTATCATGTTTGGCACTATGAAAGTGCAGGATTTGGACATCACGCAAGAGAACTTGTTTGGGCAATCTATCTAAATGATATGCCTGAGGGTGAAGCAGAGACTGAATTTCTTTACCAGAGAAGGAGAATCAGACCTACTGTAGGAACTGTATGTGTTTGGCCTGCAGGCATGACACATGTGCATAAAGGAAATACAGTGTTTACCCAAGATAAATATATACTGACAGGATGGTATATCAAGGTTCCTAAGTAACTAAAATGGCAGAATATTTCTATCAAAAACCAACAGATGACGAAATTAGGGAATTTTGGTCGAAGACCATTAGACCTAGAGAGTCTGTCATGGAGTTAAACTTTGCTGAGAAAGCAGTTACCTTAGGTAATGTTGCACAAGGCGGCACTACTACATTCATTGATGAGAAAGCATGGACAGATATTGTTCTTCCTGCTTTCTCATCTGAATGGCATGATCCTGGTAGAGATGAAATTAAGAATGTAATCCTATACAGTGATGATACATATCTCTGCTTCAGATCTAAGATGAGATATGAGTTTGATACAAATACTACTAGGTGGCAAGACTATACCTATAAGAAGGGTAAAGCATCTGAACTTAAAACTATTTACGAAACTATTCGTACAGTTGCTATCATTCAAAAAGAGGCAAAAGATAGAGAACTCTTAGAAGAAGTAAGAAAGTTAAATCTAGAAGCACTTGATTATTTCTATGATAGCAAGTGGTATAAGAAGATGGATGAAATCCAGAAGATGCTACTCTATTCTGATTGGAGAGTTCTTCCTGATGCACCACAGAAATGGGATGGTGAAAGAGATGCGTGGGTTACTTGGAGACAGAGATTAAGAGATCTCCTTCCTGATAATCCAAGAGAGACATTTGAGGACAACTTCGCGATGTTTAAGTTTCTTCAAACATTGAAGTATCCTGTTGACCCAAGAGTATGGGCAACAATGTATCCTAATCGTGATGTAGATTATTTGTCTACTGACGATCAGTTTAAAAAGTATGACTTTGAAGTATCCAAAGACTTTGTTGGTAAGACTCAATTGAACTTGATTGAATTCTTAGAAACATATGATGCTAACACTAGACCTATTGAAGCTAAGGTGTTAGAATTAGCAAAAGCACTGAGATTAGAAACTGTCTACGAAGGACTTGATTACGAAAAATTTGTTGCTGAATAATATATGATCTATGAATATGATATGCTCCCTAAAGGAGTTGTGAAAAATATACTTGACTTCTATCAGTTTTGTGAGTTTACAGACGGTTCGTGGTCTGGATCTTCTAAAAAAGAATTGAAATACAATGAGCAGTTGTTGGATGAAGCACACTATCCAACTCTTGTTTCTATGATGAATAAGTATATCTCTGAAAATCAGGGATTTAACTATTACTTTATTCCAAGCGCACATACACATCCAAACTTCCTTAGATACAAGGAAGGTATGCATTATCATTGGCACAATGACATGTGGATCATGGATGGTATCAAGACGGATTATAGTATAAGTGTGTTTCTCAGTGAACCTGATGACTATGTGGGTGGAGAACTAGAAATTGAAGTTGGTGATTCCTCAGTAGAATATAAACTAGAAGCAGGCAAAGCAGTAATTTACCACACTGGACTCAGACATAGAGTTAAACCAGTATTGAAAGGTGAACGAAATGTAATTACATGGTGGTTTACTTCCATGATTGATAATGGTAAGGTTCGTGATATAATTACAGAGTATTCTCGTCTCCTTGCAGAGACACCCATGGATCCTAGTGTGAAGTGGAAGTTTGAGAACATTCGTCAAAACTTGATTAGAGAACATGCAACTTTCTGATATTAAAGAATATCCTAACTTCTTCTCTCCTACTGATCATCTATCAATCAATCGAACAATTAGTAAACGACCGTGGTACTGGGGTCATCAGAGTCATCCTAAAAAGAATGCTGGTATACCTCCATTTTGGCAGATGCCACTGGATGATGATGCCTTCTTCACAAAGTATCTCCTAAATAGGATTGAAGAAAATACTAGCACTGAATATGATCTTGAGCGTGTTTACGCAAACGGTCAAACTTATGGCATGAGAGGTAGTATTCATCAAGATGGATTTGATGAGAGTTGTAGAACTCTACTATATTATCCTCTTGAAGTTTGGAATCCCGAGTGGAATGGCAAGACTGCTTTTAAACTGGGGAATGAATATCGTTATGTTACCCCAGAACCAAACAAAGCAATTATATTTCCTGGCGCAATTCCACACTGGGCAGAAGAGACCTCCAGAACATTTGCTTCACTGAGAATCACTATCGCATGGAAACTGTTTATTAAAGTAAAATGAACTATCAGGTATACGAATTTCAAGAAATTATTGAACAGGCAATTGCTTGGAGAAGAAGACCCACTGTCTTTGTTCGTAATATCGGTCCACGAGCAATTACAGATGAAACTAGACGAGATGAAGTTTACAATACTTACAGGATGCTGCTAGGTTCTGATGTAATGCAAGGTTTGCTTCGTAATGAGTATATCTTTATCTCATTTGATGATCTAGAAACTGCACGAGAGTATGCTGTAGATAATTTCCCAAGAAATAGCGAGGGAGATGCTGACATGTACATGCAAGTTGAAGTATATGATAACGAAGGAAGAATCGAGTACGATAACAAATAATCATGGCAGTAACAGAACATTATATGGGTGCTCAAGAGCACAGTATCAACACAGAGACATTCCTAAACTACCATAGATATGTTCCTCAGGCATATGTGAAGTATGATCTGATTGCTGAACCTGCTCGTGTAAAGTTACAAGAGTTCTGGGAATTTATCAAGAGATCTACACTCAAACCAGGATACTCATCAACAGCAATGTTGAAGACAAATGATTCTGGTATTTGGTTTACAACAACTGACAATACATTTGCTGAAGATCTATCATTTCATGCATATAGTACGGTAGATTATAGAACTGTCAATCGTACTGAGTTGTATACCATGTTTGGTAAGACAGAACCAGGGTTGATGAATACTTTGTTATTGGAAGAGTTAGACATTGGACTGGAAGGTATATCTGTCTCTCCTGACGGTGAGATGCAGAAATGTATTTTGGTATTTCGACCAAACTCGCATGTCCTGTCACTTCTAAATCTTCCTAATTATGAGAATATGCAGAAGTTTGTAAATCTTAGTTTTGAAGAATTCAAGACATCTAACAATGCTTCCACATCATTCAGTTCTCCAATTCGCTTGCAAGTTGACCCAGACAGTGATACAATCTCTGTAGAGTTTGTCAGTGCTTTCTTCCAGAAAGATTTCTACATTAGTGGTGGCAACCACGATTCTTATCTTAACAGAAAAAATCTATATTTTGAGAGAATGCTTGAGGCAGAGTTGCTGACAGCAGACGAGGTGGCATATTGTAAGACAAATAGTCCATCTTGGCAGCAATTCTCCATCAAATTCAAATATAGTGGTGGTGAGTTAGTAGATAAAAAACTGTACACATTCGATGTTAGTGACTTTGAAACTGTGACATGATCCTTGGTAGTATTATTCATGAGTATAAACTTGATTGCCCAGATGTAAACGAACAAGTTATTGATTTCTTATATCAATACAAGAGAGCACAATCTACTTCTGATGTTAGATCCAATAGAAATGGATGGCAGAAGAATCATCTTGAGACTTTCCCACAACTTAAACCTCTCACTGATCTACTTGCTGTAGAGTTTGAGAGGTTTATTTGTGATGAGATGTTGCCATTAGTTGAGACACGATTCTATCTTGGTAACTTGTTCTGTAATATCAATCCGCCAGGTGCTGTGCATGTACCACATGTACACCAAGGAGATTTTACTGGTGTATATTACTTGCAAGCACCAAAAGATTGTGGTATGCTTGGTATCTTGAATCCACATCAATGTCCTAACACTGCAAGAATGACATCCATGTTTGCTGGTGTCAAACTAGAGCAGAAGATTGTTCCCACTGTTGGCACTGGGTATTTCTTTCCAACACATCTTGTACACTATGTTGAGGAGAATCTATCACAATCAGATAGGATATCCTTGTCATATAATATTAATGTTGAACCAAAATGATTTGTACAGTTCTTGATGGATTATTTGATCCAGTATATCTACATCAGATAGATTCACTGGTGAGAGATATTCCCCTGTGTACAAATAATATTGCTAACAGGAAAACATATCCTTATGGCACGGAGGGTACACATAGATTGATGGGTCAAATACTATTCAATCGTGAGGATCTTAATACTATTACCACATTGAAACCTGAGTGTGAAGACTTCTTCAAGATCTTGAAAGTAATTGAGAAAGAACTCAATGCATACTTCTATTGCTCTCAGATAACTGTGAATGTACAGCACAGTGGTTGTGATGGTACTACACATGTTGACAGTCCCGACCCAAACGACTATACTATTCTATTATTCTCATGTGCTACATGGAATCAAGAGTGGGGTGGACAGTTTCAGTTGTGTACACCAGACGGTGAGGTTGTGGAAGAACACGAGTATATTCCTGGGAGAGTCATCCTCGTGCCATCAAAGCACCCTCATAGAGGTTTAGGACCAACTGAACCATATGTTTACAGGTCATCTGTAGCATTCAGAGTCACACCACTAGACTATCACCTTCGTAAAAACTATCAAGGACACGATGCTTGAATTTTGTTATGAACTCGACTACAAGAACCTTGACTTTACAGATGAAGAAACTCGCAAACTTTATCGTATTGGAAGGGGAGAACAAGGAGTGCTACTGGTACGCCCTTACACTGACAACATTTGCGCTCATTGGCGTTTTGTAGATGAAACTACTGCTCGCGACTCTTCTTCTAAGATATACGAAATGTTCCTTGGATTTAAAACCAAACGGGACTTCATTGGTATGGACATGGCGAGGAAATTCTTGGAGATGGGTTTTACGAGAGCCCGTAGGTATGCTAATCATGCCAGTGGACGGAAGTACGATAAAGTTTCTGGTGACACCAGACCCCAAGAGAAAGATTGGCGAACCAATGAAAAGTCCAAAGCTGCTGCCGTATTTAAGGAAGTTCGAGACTTGGCTGCCTATGATGAAACCTACCAACAAATGAGAAAGGAGTGGAGACACAATGAAAGTACCAACGCAAGCAGAGTTGACGCATCTGCAACTGCAAGCAATGTTAAGAGAGAATTCGTTTCCAGAAGGAGAACTAAAGTATCTGGGTGAGCGAGAGGGTGAGCATTGGTATTTGATTGCGGGTGAACATGAAGTTCCAGTGTCTGCCATTGAAGATCTTACGCAAGTTGATGAGTGACAGTCCGCATACTGGACCATAGGGACGCGCAAGCGTCCTTTTTTTGTATATAATTATCCTATAAGCAATCGATCCTATGCCACTCACTGCTGCCCAAGGTTACAAAATCCGCGAGGAATACTCTGACATCAAAGAAAAAGCAGTGTGTGATGCTCATGGTCTTGAGCAGATTGGCGGATCACGCACTAAGATTGATGGACAGAATGCTGATAAGCGTGTCAGTATCAAGAATGCTAGTGGTAGAAGCACCCAGGTGCATCTAACTACACAGAAGCATTTCATGGAGACTCTCAACATTACAGGTGATGCTGCTGAGTTTGTCA
>Ga0213859_10000068_pt1 | contig 44028 bp, 47 predicted proteins | sample PICome_2_FD_160133 | JGI IMG/M metagenome (GOLD analysis project Ga0213859, IMG submission 160133) | Coastal seawater microbial communities near Pivers Island, North Carolina, United States - PICO304 | ecosystem: Environmental > Aquatic > Marine > Coastal | place: USA: North Carolina...
GGCGGAAATACCGCTCCACAATTACCATTAGATTTTGAGTCATCTACGGTAAATTACACTTGGGGTGTATTCGGAGGTACTGGCCCAGCTGAGGTTATTGATAACCCAGATACTAGTGGAAATACATCAGCGAAAGTGACAGCAATTACAAAGCCTAATCCTACAGAAACTTGGGCAGGTGCATCTTTAGCTCTTGATGGAGGTATTGATTGGTCAGCTGGAACTACAATTCAGATGGATGTTTGGTCACCAAGAGCAGGAGTACCAATTCTGTTTAAGGTTGAAACTCCAAACGGAGGACCAACTGCAGAACTGCAGGTATCAACTACAGCAGCAAATACATGGGAAACATTAACATGGGACATGGGTAGCGTAGGAGGATTTGATTCTTCTTTAAGTTATGAGCTACTTGCAGTCTTCCCAGATTTTGGAACAGCTGGTCAAGGAGAAACATTCTATATTGATAATATTGAAGTTATAGCAGGAAATTAATTTTAATACTGCTTTTAATAAGCATAACACATGAAGTTTTTCACAAGATTTAAATTACTTACACTTTTGTTAGCAATGACTTTACTGGCTTGTCAACCCGACGAGCCAGTGCTAAGTCAGCTAATTGCACCAGCCAATATCAATGTAGAGGTTAACGTTTCTCAAGACCAATCCGGTCGAGTTACGATTACACCTTTTGGCGAAGGGGTGCTTTATTATCATGTTTATTTCACTGAAGAGAATCCGGTGGTTTTGAACCCCGGAGAAACAGCCTCCTATAGATACACCCAATCAGGGGTGTATTCTAAAAACATAGGTGTTGTGGCATACGGCCCAGGTGGTTTAAGCTCGAGTAGAAGTGTAGAAATTGATTTAGATGTAAAACTTCAGATTGACGCAACAACCTTAGCTCAGATCGCTGGTACAGGTACCAAGAGATGGGTTTGGGACAGAACAAATCCAGGTCACTTTGGAGTAGGCCCTTTGACCAATCGTTTTCCGGAATACTTTAGTGCAAGTCCAAATCAGCTGAATTCTTGTTTATATGATGATGTGCTTATCTTTTCTTACGACGAAATAGGCAATTATTCATTCACGCTTGATCCAGGAGCTGATGGCTTAACCTTTATGAACTGGACAGAGGTGAATCGATTCTTTCCAGACGCTTCTCCTCTTCAGTATGAAGATGAGTGTCGAGACATCACAACCTTTACCAGTTTTCAAGACAGTTTCACTATTCTCGATGGAGAAGCGGGTGAGCGCATGCTCGATTTAGGCCAAGGTTTTATGAGTTACTGGGCAATTATTTCAGGAGAATACGAAATCTTAGAGCTCAATGAAGACAAGCTTACCGTGAGAGGAATATCAAGTCCTTACAACGGTGATGCACCTTTAGCATGGTATTACAGTTTTGTTCCTGAAGGGGAGATCATTGATGATTACCAAGAACTCACTACTCAGTTTAACTCTTTAGTTTGGGCTGATGAGTTCGATGTTGATGGCGCACCAAATCCACAAAACTGGGGTTACGACTTAGGTTCTAACAACGGTTGGGGAAATCAAGAGTTACAGTCTTACACCAATTCTCCTGATAACGTAAAAGTTGAAAATGGAGAGCTCATCATTACTTCTTTGATTAATGAAGTAGGAGATGGGAGCTACTACTTTGACAATATCACATTATCAGATAGTGGTCAAACCAATTCTACTACGTTAGAAGATTTCGAAGGAACGGTTACTTTTGGAGGTTTTGGGGGTGCAAGTGCTACCATAGCTTCTAACCCTGATGTTGGAGCGGCCAACGGAAGTTCAAATACGGGGCGATTAGACAAACCAGCACAAGCAGAAGTTTGGGCAGGAATTTTCTTTGAAGCAAGTGGAGCAATTGATTTTCAGGCAACTCCTATCGTGAGTATGCAGACCTATTCTTCTAAACTAGATGCGGTTGTTAAATTGAAAATCGAAGATTCAACTTCGCCTCCTCTCAACGACGGTAGCCCTTCTGTATTTTATGAAGCAGACCAGTTTACTACTGTTGAAAATGGATGGGAGACCTTGACATACGACTTCAGTAACGCACCAGAAGGAAACTACGATAGAATTGTACTCTTCTTTGATTTTGGAGCCACAGGTCAGAATTCATACACCTCGGCAAGAATCAAATCTGAGAACCTCTATGAGTTCACCTATGGACGCGTTGACATTAAGGCCAAATTGCCGGTAAGTCAAGGTACATGGCCTGCACTTTGGATGCTAGGAGCAAACTTCGATCAAGTAGGATGGCCTAGTTGTGGAGAAATTGACATCATGGAGCAAACCGGTCAAGATAAGACAGGTGTTGGTGCTACGGTGCATTTTCCGAACAGTGCAGGAACAGGACCTTCTTTTATAACGGCTTCTAGAAGTATTGAAAATTCTGAAGAGTATCACGTTTACACGGTAGAGTGGAGACAAGATGAAATCATTTTTGCAGCAGATAACGAAATTTATCACAGGGTAACCAACGTAAGTGAATTGCCTTTCAACAGTGATTTCTTCTTGATATTAAATGTGGCGATGGGAGGAACCTTAGGAGGTTTAGTCGATCCAAACTTTACATCTGATCAAATGGTTGTTGATTACGTACGAGTATATCAGTAACGGTTTAAAAAAATAAGATCAACAAGTCGGTTAGAAGACAAAAACTGTACTTTTATATGCAAACAGCTTGTATATGAAATACGATTTAATTTCTAACCGACTTTTTATTGATAATAGGCAGCGTTTTATGGGCCAAATGCGCCCAAAGAGCATAGCTGTATTCAATTCCAATGATATCTACCCTGTAGGGGCTGACAGCACCCTTAATTTTGAACAGCACAGAGACATCTTTTACCTCAGTGGTGTGGACCAAGAAGAAAGTATTCTAGTGCTCTTTCCTGATGCACTCAATCAAAACCACAGAGAAGTTTTATTCGTCAGAGAGACCAATGCGCATATCGCAGTGTGGGAAGGCCCAAAACTCACAAAAGCAATGGCCACAGAAGTCTCTGGAGTTCAAACCATATATTGGCTGAGTGATTTTCAAAGGGTTTTTGCAGACATGATGTCTGAGGCAGAGACCATTTATTTAAACACCAATGAGCATTACAGACAGGCTGTGGAAACCCAGACCCGTGAAGACCGATTTATAAATGAGGTGAAGGCCAAATATCCCGCACATCAAACCGCAAAGAGCTTTCCTATTTTAAATGAACTTAGAGGAGTAAAAGATCCTATTGAAATTGAGCTCCTACAAAAGGCCTGTAATATCACAGAAAAAGGGTTTAGGCGCATCTTGAACTTTGTAAAGCCAGAAGTTTGGGAATACGAGATTGAGGCTGAGTTCATACATGAATTCATTAAAAACAGATCAAAAGGTTTTGCTTATACTCCAATAATTGCGTCTGGAAAAAATGCAAACATTCTGCACTATATCGAAAACAATAATCAGTGTAAAGCTGGAGAGTTGCTCTTGATGGATGTCGGGGCAGAATACGCCAATTATTCCAGCGACATGACCCGAACCATTCCCGTTTCAGGTCGATTTACAGATCGTCAAAGAGCAGTTTACCAAGCTGTATTGCGTGTAAAAGATGAGGCGACAAAAATGCTGCGACCCGGAGTATTATGGCATGAATACCACCGTGAAGTTGGTAAAGTCATGACGGCTGAATTACTTCAGCTTGGGCTTTTAGACAAGGCTGATGTGGCTAATGAATCTAAAGAAAATCCTGCCTATAAAAAGTACTTTATGCACGGCACAAGCCATCATTTAGGCCTTAATACACACGACTATGGCGTTCTCAAAACACCTATGATAGCCAATATGGTATTTACTGTTGAACCAGGAATTTATATTCCTGAAGAGGGCTTTGGTGTGCGTCTTGAAGACGATGTAGTGCTTCACGAGAGTTTGGATCCCATAAACCTCATGGCAAATATTCCTATTGAGGCAGATGAGATTGAAGAACTCATGAATTCCTAAAGGGATTTTGTCGTTAATTCTTGTCATACATCAAAGGAGTTATCGCGTTCTGAAATGAAAAACTATCTTTTTATTGAAAGTCGAAACCAATGAAAAAAAGATTAGAATCAGAAGGGAATCCAATAGGCACTTTAGTCTGTAATGTGTTAGGTCATAAATACGTAGTAACAAGAAGGGTGACATACCATTTAAAGGAGTTTCAGTGTGCCTACTGCGACAAACAAGTCACTTCTGACGAAGAAGGTCAATTGGTCGAGCTTTCTGAAGACCGAAAAGAAATCAACAATATTCTTTACCGAGTGCACCGAAATCGAAGAAAGAAAAGCGGTTTAGGTCGAATTACTCCCTAAACGAATCCCATCCTTGGGCAGTGATTTCTGCCATACTATCATCTCTACCCACTAAATAACAACCGGTATTTGGCCCTGTAAAGTGACCAATCACACTTAGATTTGGATTGGCTTTGATTTTAGGATAGTCTTCCTGAGGAATGCTAAAAAGCAGCTCGTAATCTTCTCCACCCGACAAAGCACAGAGACTAGGATCTAATTTAAATTCTTCTGCAGTGCGAACCACCGTTGGATCAATAGGTATTTTGTCTTCATAAATTTTACATCCCAAGGCGCTCTCCTTACACAAATGCTTGATTTCTGATGCCAGGCCATCACTGATATCGATCATCGATGAAGGATTTACCTCTAACTGCTTTAGCAATTCGACGACATCCTTTCGAGCCTCTGGTTTGAGTTGTCGTTCGACCAAATAGGCGTACAAATCTAAATCGGGCTGGTGTTGCTCGTTTACTTCGAAAACTTTACGCTCTCGCTCTAGTATTTGAAATCCTAAATACGCGGCTCCTAAATCTCCACTAACAACGATTAAGTCTCCTTCTTTCGCTCCGTCTCGACGGCAAGCCTTGCCTTTTTCAACACTTCCAATAGCGGTAACTGAAATCATCATTCCTTTAGTTGAGCTTGTGGTATCTCCACCAACAAGATCAACTCCATAAGCCTTACAAGCGGTTTCTACGCCTGCATAAAATTCTTTTAAAGCTTCAAGAGTGAACCGGTTTGACACCGCAATTCCAAGTGTGATTTGGGTAGGGATGGCATTCATGGCGCAGATATCTGATAGGTTGACCGTGACAGCCTTATAGCCTAAATGCTTAAGCGGCATATATCCCAAATTAAAGTGTACTCCTTCGATCAATAAATCTGTAGAAATCAAAATTTGCTCGTGCGCTGGTTCGAGTATTGCTGCATCGTCTCCAATACCTTTAACACTTGATTTTTGTTGGATTTCAAAAGATTTTGTGAGCTCATCAATTAGCTTGAATTCGCCTAGGGAAGACGCACTTTGTGCAGGGGATTTTTGTTCTTCGAACATGCGCTAAAATTTTGGGTAAAAGTAATCGATATACTTCAAATTTAATTGTTGCTCAGGATTAAGGGTGCCTGATACACATCTTTAAGCGCTTTTAAAGATCTTAATTCGTATAAGATCTCAGTTAAAACGTATATTTGTAGCCAATTTTGACGTGTAAATTATGATTAAAGTTGCAGTTACGGCAAGAGACAAAGTAATCTCATTGATGAGAGAGGAGGGCTTTAACGCTGAGAACGATTATGTTCGCGTCGGGGTTAAAAGTGGAGGTTGCAGTGGCTTGTCGTATGAATTAAAATTCGATAAAGAAATAAGAGATACGGATAAAATCTTCGAAGACAATCAGATTAAAATCGCAGTTGATAAAAAAAGCTTTTTGTATTTGATTGGCACCACACTTGACTATTCAGGTGGATTAAACGGCAAAGGGTTTGTGTTCAACAACCCTAACGCACAGCGCACCTGTGGTTGTGGAGAGAGTTTCTCATTATAATCTAAAAAATGGCTTATACAGAAGAAGAGTTAAAAAAAGAATTAGAGACCAAAGAATACGAGTACGGGTTTTACACTGACATTGAGGCAGATACCCTCCCGAAAGGGCTCAGTAGAGAAACGGTTATGGCGATTTCAAAGAAAAAGTCAGAGCCAGATTGGATGATGCATTGGAGGCTTGAAGCCTTCGAGGTTTGGAAAAAAATGACCGAACCTGACTGGCCTAATGTCACTTATGAAAAACCAGATTTTCAAGACATTTCTTATTATTCGGCACCAAATAATAAACCTAAATACGAAAGTTTAGACGAGGTTGATCCTGAATTACTCTCGACTTTTGAGCGATTGGGGATATCACTTGATGAGCAAAAAAAGTTAGCAGGAGTAGCTGTTGATGTTGTGATGGACTCTGTTTCTGTTGCGACAACATTCAAAGAGACTTTAGCCGAAAAAGGAATCATTTTTTGTTCGATTTCTGAGGCGATTCAAGAGCATCCAGAATTGGTTCAAAAGTATCTAGGAACGATAGTTCCACCAAAAGACAACTTTTATGCGGCCTTAAACTCAGCGGTCTTTTCAGACGGAAGTTTTTGCTACATTCCTAAAGGGGTTAAGTGCCCCATGGAACTATCCACATATTTCAGAATTAACCAGGCCGGAACAGGTCAATTTGAGCGAACTTTAGTAATCGCCGACAAAGACAGTTACGTCAGTTATCTGGAAGGTTGTACAGCACCTTCAAGAGATGAGAATCAGCTTCACGCAGCAGTTGTTGAGCTGATTGCATTGGACGGTTCAGAGATCAAATATTCCACCGTGCAAAATTGGTTTCCAGGAGACAAAGAAGGAAAAGGTGGCGTTTTCAATTTTGTTACAAAAAGAGGGCTTTGCGAGAAAAACGCAAAAATTTCTTGGACACAGGTCGAAACAGGCTCTGCGGTGACATGGAAATATCCTTCATGCATACTCAAAGGAGACAATTCCATTGGCGAATTCTATTCTATTGCTGTAACCAATAATTTTCAGCAGGCAGATACCGGCACCAAAATGGTTCATTTAGGAAAGAATACCAAGAGCACCATTATTTCTAAAGGAATTTCTGCTGGTAAATCACAGAATTCATACAGAGGCTTGGTTCAAGTTGGAGCAAGAGCACAAAATGCTCGAAATTTTTCACAATGCGATTCGCTTCTAATGGGAAATGAATGTGGCGCACACACCTTTCCGTACATCGAGGCCAAAAACAAAACGGCTCAAATCGAACACGAAGCCACAACTAGTAAAATCGGAGAAGATCAGATTTTCTATTGTAACCAAAGGGGAATAGATACTGAAAAAGCAATTGCCTTGATTGTAAACGGCTTTAGCAAAGAGGTGCTCAATAAACTTCCGATGGAGTTTGCCGTAGAAGCCCAAAAATTATTAGAAATAAGCCTTGAAGGCTCAGTAGGATAAACAAGCACAAAATACACATGCTAAAAATTGAGAATTTACACGCGTCAATTGACGGTAAAGATATTTTAAGAGGAATTAACCTTGAGGTAAAACCAGGGGAAGTTCACGCAATTATGGGCCCTAACGGTTCAGGTAAGAGTACATTGGCTTCGGTTGTTGCCGGTAAAGAAGATTACGAGGTAACAGAAGGGTCTATAAGCTTTGAGGGAGAAGATATTATCGAGATGGCACCAGAAGAGCGAGCCCATATGGGCTTGTTTTTGTCTTTTCAGTATCCTGTTGAAATTCCAGGAGTATCGGTGACCAACTTTATCAAGACGGCCATTAATGAGTCTCGAAAGGCTAAAGAGCTCGAAGAAATGCCAGCTAGCGAAATGCTTGCAAAAATTAGAGAGAAGTCTAGCCTGTTAGAAATCGACAGAAAGTTTTTATCAAGAAGCTTAAATGAAGGCTTTTCTGGAGGAGAGAAAAAGCGTAATGAAATCTTTCAACTGGCGATGCTCGAGCCTAAACTGGCAATATTAGACGAGACAGATTCAGGATTAGACATCGATGCCTTGCGTATTGTTGCTAATGGAGTCAACAAATTGAGAAGTGCTGAAAACGCAACCGTTGTTATCACGCATTACCAGAGATTATTAGATTACATCGAACCTGACTATGTTCATGTTTTATATCAGGGCAAGATTGTAAAATCTGGAACAAAAGAGTTGGCCTTGCAGTTAGAAGACAAAGGATACGATTGGATTAAAGCATAAATTCAAGCATGGAGTTAAAAGAAAATATACTTTCGTCTTTTATTGCATTTGAGCAAAACGTCGACGTCAACAAACCTCTGCATCAGAAAAGAGCAGAGGCTTTAAAGGTGTTTGACCAACAAGGCTTTCCCACCAAGAAAATGGAGGCGTGGAAATACACTTCTTTAGAATCTTTGAAGAAGACCAATTACAATCTGCTTCCAAAGGCAAGTGAAGTTTTAGACTATAAAAATGTCAAGAAGTATTTTCTGCACGAGATGGATACCTACAAGCTCGTCTTTGTCAATGGAGAATACAGTTCATTTTTGTCAGAGACCACGCATGATGGAGTTGACATTTGCTTGATGAGTTCGGCCATTACCAAGGAGAAGTACAAACGCGTCATTGATAATTATTTCGATAAAATAGCTGACACTAAAGACGCTTTGAGCCGCTTGAATACTGCTTTTATCAAAGAGGGAGCATACATCTATATTCCAAAGAGTAAAGCGCCTATAAAGCCGGTTGAAATCGTGTATTTGACTACTTCACAAGACAATGCATCTATGATTCAGCCTAGAAACCTAATTGTGGCTGAAGAAAATGCTGAAGTTCAAATTATAGAACGCCATCAAAACCTTACGACAAAAGAAGTTTTCACCAATGTGGTTACTGAAATTTTTGCACACAAGAGCGCAAGAGTTGACATGTACAAACTTCAAATGGACACAAAGACAAGTTCTTTAATAGACAACACCTTTATAGAACAACACGAAAAAAGTGTGGTACGAGTGCACACCTTTTCATTCGGAGGAAAGTTGGTGCGCAACAACCTTAATTTCTATCAAAAAGGTTCGTACATCGACTCCGTTTTAAAAGGAACAACCATTATTGAAGATACTCAGCACGTTGATCACTACACCTTAGTGCATCACGCCGAACCTAATTGTGAAAGCCATCAAGATTATAAAGGAATTTTCTCAGGACGCTCAACAGGGGTGTTTAACGGAAAGATTATAGTCGATAAAATCGCTCAAAAAACAAATGCTTTTCAGCAAAACAACAATTTAATTGTAGACGATAAGGCGACAGTGAATACCAAACCGCAATTAGAGATTTTTGCAGATGACGTCAAGTGTTCACACGGATGTACCATAGGACAATTAGACCGAAGCGCGCTTTTCTATCTTCAATCGAGAGGGATACCTAAAAAAGAAGCTGAGGCGCTGTTGATGTATGCTTTTGCAAATGATGTATTGGAGAGCGTAAAAATTGAGGCCGTTCGAAAAAGAGTGAAAGAGCAAATTGCCGACAAATTAGGAGTACGTCTTGGTTTTGAATTTTAGCACATAACCACATGCATAAAACTGATTTTCCAGTTGAAAAATACCGTAAAGACTTTCCTATTCTTGAGAGAAAGATCGGCAAGTACCCATTGGTATATTTTGATAATGCAGCAACAAGCCAAACACCTAAACAGGTTATAGAGGCCATATCAAATTATTACGCCACCTACAATTCGAATATTCACCGAGGGGTTCATACGCTATCAAATGAGGCTACGGATGCTTATGAGCAGTCTCGAAAAAAAATCCAAGTACATTTTAATGCCGCTCATCCTCATGAAATAATTTTCACCTCTGGAACAACACATGCCATTAATTTAGTGGCTTCTGGATTTAAGAATTTCATCAAAGATGGAGATGAACTTATTGTATCAGCCTTAGAACACCATTCTAATATTGTTCCTTGGCAAATGCTTTGTGAACAGACCGGTGCAGTACTGAAAGTCATACCCATGCTTCAATCGGGGATCCTCGACATGAAGGCCTTCGACCAAATGCTGAGCGACAAGACCAAACTTATTTTTTGCAACCATGTCTCTAATGCTCTTGGTGTGATTAATCCTATTTCAGAACTCATTGAAAAAGGACATAGCGTTGGGGCGGCAGTATTGATCGATGGGGCACAAGCAGCACCGCATATTCAGGCCAACGTACAAGAATTAGATGTAGACTTCTATGTGGTTAGCGCACACAAAATGTGCGGTCCTACCGGAGTAGGGGTTCTTTATGCCAAAGAAGAATGGCTCAATAAATTACCACCTTATCAGGGAGGCGGAGAAATGATTGCAGAGGTTTCTTTCGAGAAAACGACCTATGCTGGTCTTCCTCACAAATTCGAAGCAGGAACACCCAATATATGCGGAGGAATTGCTTTTGGAGCAGCGCTGGATTATATGAACGCGATTGGGATTAAAAATATAGCCGAGTACGAAAACGAACTTTTGACTTATGCTACGACGCGTTTAAAAGAAATTCCAGAGCTCCGTATCATAGGAGATGTTGCGCATAAAACAGCAGTGATTTCTTTTGTGGTCGAAGGAGTACACCCCTATGATATCGGAAGTATTTTAGATAAAATGGGCATTGCAGTTCGAACAGGACACCACTGTGCACAACCCATAATGGATTTCTATCAAATTCCAGGAACAATAAGGGCTAGTTTTAGTTTTTATAATACCTTCGAAGAAATAGACCGTTTAATTGAAGCCTTGAAAAGAGCCTTAAGCATGTTGTTGTAATGAGTAGCATCAAAGACATACAAGAAGAGATAAAGGAAGAGTTCATGCAATTTGAAGATTGGATGGAACGCTATGAATACATGATTGATCTTGGAAGAAGCCTTCCGCTTATCGACCAGGCCTATAAAACCGATGAATACATCATTAAAGGTTGTCAGAGTAAAGTTTGGGTTTACGCTGAACTCAACGACGACAAGCTGGTTTTTACTGCAGATAGTGACGCTATTATCACCAAAGGAATTATCGCTATTTTAATTAGAGCTTTTAGCAATCAGCATCCTTCTGATATTATGAACGCTGAAACCGGCTTTATTGATGAAATAGGTTTAAAAGAACATTTGTCTCCCACTCGTGCAAACGGGCTGGTGAGCATGATTAAACAAATTAAACTCTACGCACTGGCTTTTCAGACACAAATCAAAGAATCATGAGTACAGAAATAAACACCCAGCAACTCGGAGAACAAATTGTTAAAGTTTTAAAAGGCATTTTTGACCCTGAAATTCCAGTAGATATTTATGAATTAGGCTTGATCTACGATGTTATGGTGAATGAAGATTACGACGTTAAAATCCTAATGACCCTTACTTCACCAAATTGTCCAGTAGCTGAGTCTTTACCTTTGGAGGTAAAAGAAAAGGTAAAATCCATTGATGAGATCAAAGACGTAGAAGTCGAAATCACCTTTGATCCTCCTTGGACGCAAGAGCTGATGAGCGAAGAAGCTAAATTAGAATTGGGAATGCTTTAATCGCTGCCTGTATGTCCAAATCTGACCAAATTGTAAACCGCGTAGCTCAAAGTGCACTTGTTGTTTTCGATCTTGAAGATTACTATCCTGAAAACCCTATTTTAGAATTAGACCTTGCTGATTTTCTTGACCAAGGTTTTGTGCTCAGAGAAAAAGAATTTCGAAAAGCCTTAGAGGATTTCAATTGGGAAGTCTATAACGATAGTCTCGTCAGTGTACATTGCAGCACTGATGCCATCATTCCGATTTGGGCTAAAGCCTTACTTTCTTCTTATTTAAATGCCCAATGCACGCAATTTGTTTTTGGTTCGAAAACGCAGCTCGTATCCTCGTATTACAATAATATACTCATCGGTATTAATTTTCAAGAGTACCGTGACAAAGCAGTAATCCTCAAAGGATGTTCAAAAAAAGAAGTTCCTGAATCCGCCTATATTCATGCCATGGCAAAGCTGCAGGAAGTCGCAAAAAAAATTATGTACGGAGAAGCCTGTTCTGCAGTGCCTTTATACAAACGTAAATGAGAAAATTTTTAGCATTCGTTTTATTGGGTATAAGCTTTGCTCATGGTCAAAGTATAGAAGAGTTAAAGTCTGCCATTCAAAAGAAAAAAGATTCGATTGCTCAAATCGAAAAAAGAGTAAATGGCCTTCAGAAAGATTTAGACTCTGTAATCAAGATTGAAAAACACGACAGTATTTATCAATGGGAAAAGGGAGCTTTCGGAACTTTAGGAACGAGTTTTTCAGGATTTAACAATTGGCTGGCACAAAAAATTCCATCAAACCGATCCTCTAATATTGGATTCAGCTTTAACCTTTATGCCAACAAAAAGAACGACAAGTACTTTTTGAGAAATTCAGCCAAGATTAATTTGAATTGGGTTAAAATTGACGACAGAGACAACCCTAATGATATTGCAGACTACCAACAAACCAATGACATTTTCAACGCCTCTTCTCTTTTTGGAATTAAATACAACAAAACCATAGCGGGATCTTTTTTTACAGAATTTAGAAGCACCCTCATTAATAACTTCAATAACCCGGGTTATCTTGATTCTGGTTTTGGAATAACACTTACCCCATACAAAAATTTTGTGGTGGTGATTCACCCCATTAATGGAAACTTCGTCTTTCAGAAAAACGATTCAGACTTTGCTTCTTCCCTAGGTGCGAAATACGCAGTAGAGTTTTCAACCAAATGGATGGGGATACAAACCAAGAGCTCTTTTTCTGCCTTTCAGAGTTACAAAAATCGATTTTTGAGCAACCTTAACTTTAGTAGTTCCTTGAACTATTCACTGTGGAAAACATTGGGTATTGGTCTAGACTTTGGTTTTAGGTCAAACCGACAAGAAGTATTGAATTATTTCAAAAAGGTATTGAACGATGAAGAAGCAACTTTAGAAAGCGTCGGTAATAGAATTCAATCCTATTGGACCTTCGGGCTGAGTTACGCCTTAAGTAAATAATTTAATCACCTAAGGGTCCGTACTGATCCAAATGTTCGGGGTATAAAAAGTTGTTATACGGAAAACGGGTTACGTGTATTTTACGAACTTCAGAGTACACTCGCTTTCGAAACTCTTCCATATTTTCTTTTTCAATAGCTGAAATAAATAAAACGCGATCGCCCACTTGATTGTACCATGTTTTTTTCCATTCTTCAAGGCAAAAATGCTTAGGTTCATAGGTCGTTGTTAGATCTTCTTCGTCATAGGGCTCTGCCGTGTATTGATCTATTTTATTGAAAACAATAATGATGGGTTTATCGCTGCATTTGATTTCTTCAAGGATTTTTTCCACAGAGGCGATGTGATCTTCAAAGTTGGCATGTGAAATATCGACAACGTGCAGCAGTAAATCTGCTTCTCTTACCTCATCTAAGGTGCTTTTAAAACTCTCGACCAGTTGAGTTGGAAGCTTGCGTATAAACCCTACGGTATCGCTTAAAAGAAATGGAAGATTTCCCAAGACTACTTTTCGAACGGTGGTATCTAAAGTAGCAAAGAGCTTATTTTCTGCAAAGACCTCACTTTTACTAATGACATTCATCAGTGTAGACTTTCCGACATTGGTGTATCCCACAAGGGCAACTCGAACCAAGGCGCCTCTATTACTGCGCTGGGTTTCCATTTGCTTGTCGATTTTTAAGAGCTTTTTCTTGAGAAGGGCTATACGGTCGCGAACAATACGGCGGTCAGTTTCAATTTCTGTTTCTCCAGGACCACGCATTCCAATTCCCCCTCTTTGTCGTTCAAGGTGGGTCCAAAGGCCCGTTAAGCGAGGCAAAAGGTATTCGTATTGAGCTAATTCTACTTGAGTTCTCGCATAGCTTGTTTGTGCACGTTGCGCGAAAATATCTAAGATTAATCCTGTACGATCAAGAATCTTGCATTTGAGTGCTTTTTCGATATTTTTTTGTTGGGCAGGGGTGAGTTCGTCATCAAAAATAACAGAGCTGATCTCGTTAGATTTAACGTAAGCAACCACTTCTTCCATCTTACCACTTCCGATAAACGTTTTGGGGTTAGGAACATCCATGCGTTGCACAAAACGTTTGAAAACCTCGCCTCCAGCGGTATAGGTAAGAAATTCTAACTCGTCGAGATACTCATTGACCTTCTCCAAGTTTTGAGACTTGTTGATGATCCCAACAAGAACTGATTTTTCAAAAACGTGATCTTTCTTTTCTATCATAACGAACTGGGCACAAAAGTACGATTTGAATCATAGGTTTTCACCTCGATGAATTTAATTGTGCTGCAATCTTGTTCTTAAAAAGATTGTTTTAAGTTTATATAAAATACAAAACAATGAGAGCTCTTGGATTATTATTTTATGCTACGCTGTTTATTCAGTGTAAAGGGGTGCCTGAAAGCAAAAATACTCTAGCAATTCAAGAAGCGGTTAAACTTCAAAGTGACACCATAAATACAGTTGAAATTCAAACCAAACAAGAGTCGAGTGCTGCAACTGAACAAGAAATAGAGCCCAACATTTATGGTGAAGATTATTTGGGGATTGAAACGGCCATAAGCATGTATGAGATGGGCGGATACTATACTGAAGAAGAGGCCTTACAGCATCTCGAAAAAACTTGGACGGCCATCTATTTGAACAGCGAGGGTTCTGTATTACGTATTCCTGTGCGTTTCGACATGCTCGAAACCGAAGTGGATCCTTTCTTTGAAGAGTGTGACCCAAAATACAAAATGCAGGTTCTGCTCAATGAACAATACGAACAAGAGCTTTTAAACCTAAAACCAATAGTCTATTTATCTGGTTTGAGCTTTAATGATGTAAAACCATCAGAAGATCAATTGTATTACAACTTGAAGTCAGAGACCAATCAAAAGACGAATGACCAGGGGTATAAACTCAGTCATTACGACTTCGACTGGAAGGCCTACAAAATTGTAAATCAAGACACTATTGCTCAACAACTTTTAAAATTAAATGGATTTTTAGACGACCCTATTATAGAGCCTATTTTAGAAGCTGATATTGATGGTGATGGTCTTAAAGACTTGTACGCTTTGGTTGCTTCAAAATATTCGTACAGCTTAACGGTTTTATTTTTATCTTCTATGGCTGAGTCGAATCAAGTCTTAAAAGCAGTCGCTGCAAAGCAAGAGTTCGGCTGTTAAAACGAAATGTATGAAAAAAATACTAGCACTTATCGCACTAGTCTTCTTTAGTGCCTGCGCCGAAAAAAAAGAAAATAATGTGCAGACTAAAGCTTCAACCCCTCAAGAAGAGATTGTTTTTGAGGCTAATTATTTTGAAGCAGAAAGCGACACAATAAACACCTTTGAACAAGCGACCGAAAAGGCAGAAATAGAGACTGTGCCTAAGACAGCTACTCATGAAATAACCGAAACGAATTATGAAGACGTTTCATCTGAAATCAGTATTTTTCAATTGGGTTCCTACGCCGAGGAAGAAGAAATGCCTTCTTCTTATAAGGAAAAAAAGTGGACAGCTTTTTATGTGATAAACAATGAATTGCAAAAGCAATCGGTAGAACTTGAATTTGGCATTGAAGAAATGCAAGAGTGTGGAGACGACACACAAGTAAAGTTAAAAGAAGGGTACACGGGCCCAACCCCACTTTTTTTAATTTCAGGACTACAAGACTACGAGGGTACGCCTTCGCCAAACATTATAGATTTCGAGTTTAAGAAAGGAGAAATGGTAGATTCGAAGTACGGAATGGTTCATTCTCTAGTGAAATGGACAGCATTAAAGACTGTTACAAATGATACTATTAGCCAAAGTTTACTGCATGACGAACAGGTCTCCTTAGAAACTAATTATAACATATTATATCAAGGAGATATCGATGGCGATGGTCAAGCTGATTTAGTAGCCGATATGGCCGAAGGATATTCTTATAGTAGAATTGTCTTATTCTTATCTTCTCGAGCAAAAGAAGGAGAAGTATTAGCCGCAGTTGCTCAGTTTTTATATTGGTATTGTTAAGGAAAAATTAAGACTACTACATCGAGATGATAAAAAAACACAGAGATGTTAATTTATTACTTCGGTATACCGATATAATTAACAGTTCACTAATATTTCTTTACACTAACCTTAAAAAGCACTTAATCTTTTGGTAAAAGTTCGTCTATAGATTTACCCCAAACTATAAACAACATGAAAAAGTATTTATTTGTGTGCTTGGCTTTAATAAGTTTAGGCACCGCAGCACAGACAACAGTAAAAGGTAGAATTTTAGACGAAAACAATTTTCCATTACCTGGAGCAGTGATTGCCAAAGAAGAAGGGCAATATGCAGTTTCTGATTTCGATGGTTTTTTCTCAATTTATATCGATGGGTTAGAATCAGTTAACGCAACGGTGACTTACACCGGCTTTGAGAATCAAGAAATCGTCTTAGATCCGGCAAGTGACCGCATACAACTTGTGGTTTTACAACCTTCGGTTAATGAATTAGACGAGGTAGTCGTTTCAGGCTTTCAAGGTGGAGTGGTTAAGTCATCCTAAACCTATTGAACTAACTGAATTACAACAAGATTTTGAGCCACAATTGACTTACGAATCTCGGCTGAAAAAGCTCAGAAAGTGTTTGACTTCAATCGAAAATTTAGCCAGAGAAAAAGCTAGTATCATTAAAAGCAAAGAGGTATTTATTCACTCTCAGAGTCGAGAAGATAAGCGTATCAAACTCATCCGTTTAAATCAACACTAAGTACCTTAACCAAACAAGCTCGCTTGCGACAGCCCTTTTTCGTGCATCAGAAGTTGTTCTTTTCGTGTAATGCCTCCTGCGTAACCCTGCATCTGACCATTTTTTGCGATAACTCGATGACAAGGTATCACAATAAGATGCTTGTTTTTGGCATTAGCAGTCGCTACCGCTCTAATAGCTTTGGGGTCACCCAAATCTAAGGCTAAGTCTAAATAAGAACAGGTTTTACCGAAGGGAATAGTCAATAAGTGTTGCCATACTTTTCGTTGAAAATCAGTACCCATGATTTCTAAGGGAAGATCAAATACGGTTAAAGCTCCATTGAAATAGGCGTTGAACTGTTCTTGAACAAGGTCTAACAAAACGGAAGACTCACCGTTTTTTTGTGGACCGTTTACAAAGCAAATACTAAGCACATGAGTACTGTTTGCTTCAACAGAAATATAACCTACTGGACTATTGAAACAGATAGAATTATTTTCCATCCTTGAGCCATTGCGCGACTTCTTTTGCAAAATAGGAGGCAATAATAGAAGCACCTGCTCTTTTTATGGCGATGAGTTGTTCAAATACAACAGCATCGTGATCAATCCAACCTTTTGCGCTGGCCGCTTTGATCATGGCGTATTCTCCAGAAACTTGATAAACGGCGATAGGAAGCAAGACATTTTCTTTGAGGTCTTGCACAATATCTAAATAAGCCAATCCTGGTTTTACCATTAAAATGTCAGCGCCTTCATCTTGGTCGAGGAGCGCTTCTCTTATCGCTTCTCTTTTGTTGGCAAAATCCATTTGATAGGTTTTTTTATCACTTGGAATATTGGCCTCGTTGGATGGTGCTGAGTCAAGTGCATCTCTAAAAGGTCCGTAGTAAGAACTGGCATATTTTGCGCTATAAGAGAGAATGCCACAATTTATATATCCAGCCTGATCTAATGCCTCACGGATGATTTTTACACGTCCGTCCATCATATCGCTTGGCGCAACCATATCTGCTCCAGCTTTCGCATGAGAGACGCTCATTTGGGCTAAGACAGCTGCAGTTTGATCATTTACAATTTCTCCATCTTTTACGATTCCGTCATGTCCGTATATTGAAAAAGGGTCTAAGGCCACATCAGTCATGACGTAGAGTTCTGGGCAGTTTTCTTTGACCGCCTTAATGGCGCGTTGCATCAAACCATTCGGGTTAAGGGCTTCTTTACCGGTATTGTCTTTTAAATCGTCAGACACCTTGGTAAAGAGTAAGATACTTTTCAAGCCTAAATTTTGAATCTCATGGGCCTCTTTGATCAATTGGTCAATACTTAATCGAAATTGCCCTGGCATAGATTCGATTTCTTCTCGAACTGAAGTTCCTTCAACAACAAATAAGGGCACAATAAAATCGTTAACACTTAAGTGGTGCTCTTGAACCAAGCTTCGAATGGCATGGTTTACTCTTAATCTTCGTGGTCTACTATTGGGGTACATATATTTCTCCTATTAAATAACAAAACGCTTTACCGCGAATTAAAACGCGATCTTCAAGCAGGGTACATTCAAAATTACCGACTCTTTTTGATAATTGTTGAGCACTGAGTTGAGTCTTTCCGAATTGCTCAGCCCAATATGGAGTCAAGGTGGTGTGTGCAGAACCCGTAGCAGGGTCTTCAGGAACGCCGCATTGGGGAGCAAAAAATCTAGAAACAAAGTCAACGCTATCGCCTGGAGCTGTGCAAATAATCCCCCTCACTTTAATTTTATCGATTTCGAAAAAGTTGGGTTGAAGCGATCGAATCTGGGCCTCATTTTCATAAATCAGCATCAAATCTGTTTTTCCTTGGTATGCTTTTATCGCTTTGCAACCCACTAAGACCTCTGTGTGAGATAATTTAAAATCGCTCTGCTTTAAATCATCCACAGGAAAATTGAGCTCATACAAATCATCACTTTTTTTAACCACAGATAAGGGGCCGCTTCGATGTGAATGCAATTGAAGGGCATTGTTTTTAGTAGCCTCGCTGAGGTGTTTTGTTTCGTGATTAAAAAGCACATACGAGGTTGCTAATGTAGCGTGACCACAGAGGTCTACTTCTTCTTCAGGTGTAAACCATCGAATGTCGTATACACCATTGTTATAGACGGCGTAAGCGGTTTCAGCTAAATTGTTTTCCTCTGCAATTCGCTGCATGGTCTCATCAGCAATCCAATCCTCTAAAATGCAGACCGCTGCAGGGTTTCCCCCAAAAACTGCAGATGCAAAAGCATCCACCTGATACATTTTTAATTTTAAGACACCCATGATTTTGGATTTTTTAAGACTTCAATAAGTTGTTGTTCCTCGGAGCCTTCTTCTACTTGTTTATTGTATTGCCAACGAACTCTCGGTGGCAGTGACATTAAAATACTTTCAATACGCCCATTGGTTTTTAAACCAAAAAGGGTTCCCTTATCGTGAACGAGGTTGAATTCGACATAACGCCCTCTTCGCACTTCTTGCCATTCTCGCTGCGCTTCCGTGTACGGCAAATTCTTTCTGCGGTTGGCAATTGGAACATAGGCATTCAAAAAGTTTTGAGCCACATCAGTTACAAAATCATACCACTGTTGCAAGCTCATCTTTTCTGTTTCTTTGAGGTAGTCAAAAAACAATCCACCTATACCTCGTGCCTCTTGCCTGTGGTGATTGTGAAAATAGGCATCACACTTTTCTTTGTAGTTGGGATAAAATTCGGGATCATGACGGTCACAGGCCTCCTTACAAACTCGGTGAAAATGCGCAGCATCTTCTTCAAAGAGGTAATAGGGGGTAAGATCAAGCCCTCCTCCAAACCAGGCGTCTATTTTTTGACCTTCTTTGTCATACAATTCAAAGTACCTCCAATTGGCATGAACGGTAGGAACCATTGGATTTTCAGGATGCAAAACCAAACTCAATCCGCAGGCAAAGAAATTAGAATCGTCAACCTTGAAATAGTTTTGCATACTCTCGGGAAGCTTACCGTGAACTGCCGAAATATTGACGCCGCCTTTTTCAAATACGCCACCGTTTTCAATTATACGTGTTCTTCCTCCGCCGCCTCCTGGCCGATCCCATAAATCTTGTTCAAATTTTGCTTGGCCATCAATTTCTTCAATGCTTCGGCAAATGTCATCTTGCAAGTTTTGAATAAAGGCGTAAAATTGATCTTTGGTGTTTTGCATATTAAGAATTCAGATAAACAAGTTCTGGGGTGTTAAAAGGCATTTGCTTGGCATCAACGGCTTTGGCATCTTCAAGCATACTCATCAAGGCTTCAATAACTTCAGACTCTCCTCGATTTAAATGTTGCTTGAACAATTCAATTCCAATTTGATTGTTGTGCAAATCCATTGCTGTTTCAACAGGATCATTGATAAAGCATCTTTCGTGAAAGTCTGTCATTTTTTTGGTCCAAACACAGACGTCTTCTGTATTGCGACTCCATTGATAACAATAGTTCGAAATTAGGTAACACCAATAGGCGTGTCTAAAGGCATTTGCCTTACCATTGCCGTGGTGTTTGTCGCCATATGTTCGCTGCACTTTTAACATACAGTTTTTAGTTGCGGCCAATGTTGGCCATATGTATAAAGGTCTTTTTAGGCATTCTCGAATTAAATAAATCAATTCAGAAAATGGTATTTTAAACAAGGCCTTTATGACTCTCATCAAGCGTATTCTTTGACCGCTTCAATAAAGGCACGGGCATGATCTACTGGAATATCCGGTAGAATTCCGTGTCCTAGATTTACGATGTAGCGGTCTTTTCCAAAGGCTTGAATCATTTCTTTGACATCTTTCTTGATTCGCTCCGGAGGGGAGTACAATCGAGAGGGGTCGTAATTTCCTTGTAATGTAATTTGACCTCCACTCAAATAACGTGCATTTCGTGCTGAACAGGTCCAATCTACTCCAAGTGCAGAAGCTCCCGTTTTCGCCATTTCATGCAAGGCAAACCAGCATCCTTTTCCAAATAAAACCACTGGAATTTCATCTTTAAGTGCAGTTACAATTTGGCGCATGTAAGAAAGTGAAAACTCTTCGTAGTCTTCAGGGCCGAGCATTCCTCCCCATGAATCAAAAACCTGCACGGCATGAACACCAGCCTTCGCTTTTGCTTTTAAATAGGCGATAGTGGTGTCTGTAATTTTTTGAAGTAAGGCATGTGCGGTTTGAGGATCAGAGAAACACAGCTTTTTGGCTTTGTCAAAGTTTTTGCTTCCTTCACCCTGAACACAGTAACACAAGATGGTCCAAGGAGAACCGGCAAAACCAATAAGAGGCACGCTGTTGTCTAGCATTTCTAAGGTGAGTTTGATCGCGTCAAAAACGTAAGAAAGACTGTCGTTCACATCAGGAACAACTACGCGGTCTAAATCACTTGCCGTTCGAACAGGGTTTGGCAATACAGGGCCTTTGTTGGGCTCCATATACACATCGATGTTCATCGCCTGTGGAATGACCAGGATATCTGAAAAGAGAATGGCTGCGTCATTTTCAAAGCGTCGCAGCGGCTGAACTGTAATTTCAGAGGCCAATTCTGGAGTTTGACAACGTGTAAAGAAGTCGTATTTCTTTTTGAGCTCCATAAATTCAGGCAAGTAACGACCGGCTTGTCTCATCATCCATACAGGAGGTCTTGACACTTCTTCTCCTTTAAGTGCTCTTAGATATAAATCGTTTTTAAGACTCATTTTTTGCTTTATAATGTTGAATTAATTTTAATACTAAACTTGTTGAAGTAGGGCTTTTGGCCACCACAACATCTGGGGTATGTGTTCTGGCTTTGGCAGCGGTAGTTTCTCCGATGCAAAAAGCGGTTTTGTTATTTAAGTCATTTTCACTCGCAAAACTCTCGACACCTCTTGGGCTAAAGAAAAGTACAGCACTGTAATCTTCTGCAAATTTCTTTTTGTTCATGCTGCTTAAATATACGGTATAAGAGTCAGAACCTTTTGCTCTGAGCCACTGTTCTAAAGTGGGTGTGACATGATTTCCGTGGAGCCAGCAAGACTTTAAATCTTGCGTTTTCAAAAATTCGATGAGTTGCTGAGCGTTCTCAAAATGCTTTAACACTTCTAACCCTAAGTCTTTTAATCCCTGAGCTGTTTTTTCTCCTACACAGTAAATAGAAGCTTGCTGCAGATGTGCTGCGTTTTGGTTTTTCCAGTACTGTTTAAGGGCAGCAACGGCATTTTGACTGCTGAACAAATAAGTGTCATAGTCAGATGCAATTGAAAAAGGAAGGGTCTCGATTTTGAGCGCGTCGTATTCTACAAGAGAAACACCAGCCTGCAACAGGTGATTCTTGTCAGAAGCAGCGAGTGTTTTAGTGCTAATGATCTTTCTCATCCTGAATGGCTTTTAATAGTTCTATTCCTCCATTGTTTCGTATTTCCTGCGCCAAATCGCAACCGATTTGAGCAGCCTGAGACAAAGGAATTTCTCGCTCAACCTGTATGGCCTCTTGCCCGTTTAAACTGTATAGACCTCCCTTAAAACAGAGCGTATCTTTATCTACAAAGGCATAGGCTCCTACAGGAGAACTGCATCCACCTTCTAAGGTTTTTAGAAAATCGCGTTCAACACTTGTACAAAGTGCGGTGTCGCTGTGGTTGAGGTTAGTTACACCTTTGAATTTTTCTAACTGTTCTTTGAGCCCAACAATCAACAAAGCCCCTTGAGCAGGTGCAGGAATCATATAATCTAAATTGACAAGCTGATGCCCAGCCATATTCATGCGTTCTAAGCCTGCTTGAGCAAAAATGGCACCTTCCCATGAGGATTCTTGTAATTTCTGTATTCTGCGCTGAATATTACCTCTAAGATTTTCTACTTGATAATTCGGATTTTTTCTTAGCCATTGCGCTTTTCTTCTAAGACTTCCTGTGCCAATTATCAAGCTTTGCTCTTTTTTGGGATTAAGCACGAGTACATCTCTGTGGTCTCCTCGTTGAAGCACCGCATAGGGCACTATCCCTTCGGCGAGTTGCGTAGGAACGTCTTTCATAGAATGCACCGCAATGTCAATTTGTTTTGTAAGTAAGGCCGCATCAAGTGTTTTAGTAAATACACCGGTGAGCCCCATTTGATAAATGGGCTGGGTTAAATTCAAATCACCTTCTGAGGATATAGGCACGATTTCAGTGGCATATCCCAAATCGTTGAGCTGATTTTGAACAAACTCTGCTTGCCAGAGGGCTAGGGCACTTGATCTAGTGCCAATTCTAATGGTTTCACTAGTCATTTATGAGTTTGATTCCTTCTGATTTAATTCAAAAACATCATTGAGCAGAGCAACGCTTTGATCAAAATCACCATTTGCTGATTTCAAGTGATTGGCGATTTGTTTTGTGATTTTTTGAATCAATCTATTTGATACTAAGTCTATCGCTTTCTCATCTAATACCGATTGGTTTTTTTTCGAATGAAAATCGATTTCTTCGTTTTTATAGGATTGAAGTTTTGCTTTTACCGCAGCTACAACTGGAGCAAATTTTCTATTGGAAAGCCATTCTATAAAGTCGGCTTGAATTTCTTCGATAATCGCTAAAGCTTGAGGGATGTATTGCTTTCTGCGCTCAAGGGTATCATCTGTAATTTTTGAGAGTTGGTCAATACCTACTAAGCTCACCCCATCAATTTCAGTAACATCAGAGGCAACGTTTTGAGGGACCGATAAATCTAAGATGAGTAGGTTGTTCTTGGTTCTCAGTAAGTCTTTATTTACAGTCGGATTCGCTGCTCCTGTTGCTACAATTAAAACATCTGCTGTTCTGATTTCCGAAGGCAAATCTGAGAAGCTCTTTACATCTACCTTGAATTTACCCGCGACTTCTTCGGCTCGATCTCGAGTTCGGTTGATCAGGGTAATTTGTTGGTTCTTGGTGTGCTTTACTAAATTTTCACAGGTATTTCGACCGATTTTTCCAGTACCAAACAAGACGATTTTTTTAGATTGAACCTCTGGTATTTCTTGCATAAGGTATTTCACTGAAGCAAAAGAAACCGAAGTGGCTCCGGTAGAGATTTCTGTTTCATTCTTTATGCGTTTGCTCGCTTGAATAACAGAATTGCATAAACGCTCTAAGAACGCACTTGTTAGTTTTGATTTTTTGGCCTGCTTAAAGGATTTTTTAATCTGTGCGATGATTTCGAAGTCTCCGAGAATTTGACTGTCAAGTCCTGTTCCTACTTGAAAAACGTGATCTATCGCCTCTTCCTCAGTTTTGATGTAACCATGCTTGGCGAACATCTCCTTTGTGCCTTTCGTGAATTCACATAGCAGACCTACAAGAATCTCTTCATTTTCAACTTCTGCATAAAGTTCAGTGCGGTTACATGTAGAAACAATCATTAAAGAGGAGGCTCCAATTTGCGAAGCTTTTTCGCTTAGTTTGCGAGACTTGTGTTCATCGAGACTGAACAATCCTCTTGTCGGCGCATCTGTTCTGTGATAGCTCACGCCAACGACACAAAACGAACTATTTAAATTTGTCTTATTCATAGATTGTGGTGGCACAAAATTAAAAGTCATTAAAGGGAAAAAATAACGCTAAAGGTTCTCGTGTTTTTTGACTGATTTTCAAGAGTATTCTGTACCTTTGCGGAGTATATAAATTCATGTATATCAAAGTTTTAAAGGGATATTAGAGCTTATTTAGAAAGATTCTAAATTTAAACTAATACCGAATAGAGCAAAAACTTATCTCAAAAAACATCGCTAGAAGGTTATGCAGCACATCGATATTCAAAATTTAGGAACGGTTTTAATTGAAAACACTGATAAAGAGCGAGAAAAAACTATTGTATATCCGGTAGAAATAAAGCAAATCCAGTTGCATTTTGTGCTCAAGGGCGGATTGCGTTTTTCATTTAACGAAAACACTTATTTCTTAGAAGCAAAAGAAGATCAGACCCTTTTACTTTTTAATTCACAAAAAGCCTTGCCCATTTCTGCTGAGTTAGAAAAAGACACCCAATGGCTTTGTTTAGTGTTAAGCATAGATGGCCTGCATGCACTTTTCAGTGAACACGCTAAAATCATTCCCTTTTTAAATACAGAAACACAAGAGACCAAGTTTTACAGTCAAGGAGAGTTGAGCCCAGCCATGGCCATTGTCGTGAGTCAACTCATGGAAAACCGATTACACACCGCCTTAAAAAATATTTACAACAAGGGGAAAGTCTATGAATTAATCAGTCTTTATTTCAATAAAACTGAAGACACCGACCTTGAGCAATGCCCTTATTTAGCTGATGATCAAAACATTCGTAAAATCAGGCAAGCCAAAGAAATCATTGTGGCAGAAATGAATGAACCGCCCACTTTAGAACACCTGGCAAAAACCATTGACCTTCCATTAAAGCGATTAAAAGAAGGGTTTAAGCAGTTGTATGGAGACTCGGTTTACGGATTTCTTTTTCAACACAAAATGGAATTCGCCCGAAAATTATTACTCTCCAACAAGTATAGCGTGGGTGAGATCGGCTTGCGCGTGGGCTACAGTACACCGAGTCATTTTATAGCAGCTTTTAAAAAGAAATACGGAACAACGCCTAAAAAGTATTTGTCAGAATTACAGGCCTAATTAAAAGACATCGTACAATGCAGGGCGCACGATGATAATTCCTGTACACCTGTTGATTCCTTGAGCAAATTTGTAAAGGGGCTTTTTAGAGATGACAACACTCCCAGAACTCGAGGCATGAAGCAGATGTATTTTCTTGTTCTTTTCAATGGCGATCCCAGTATGGGTTACATCTAAGCCGTCAATATTAGTGGCAAAAGCAATAATATCCCCCTCTTCAATAGCAGCGTTTTTTATGGCGTCTAATCCTAAAACAGCAAAGCGCATGGGGTTCAAAGCCTTTTCAATTTCAACCCAGTCTTCAAATATTTCATCGTCCTCTAAAGCGCTATAGCTCGAGCGATGGCTGCTCATAAAATCCAATGTTTTTTCGATAGTGCTTCCTCCCAAGTCTTCGGTAATATCAAAGACGTATCCCTTCTTTTCATTGTTTTGAATCCACTCTGTAAAGTAGTGCAAACGAGAGGTGTACCCCGCTCTTTCGCGGTTTCTATATCGAATGTTTTCCAAAAGTTGAGCGTAAGTTTTTAAGTGGTCTTCTTCTGCGGTAAACTCCTCTAAGTTTTCGTATTGCAATAGGTAAAGGCTAAGGCTATTCTCGACAAAGGTGGTGCAGTCAAAGGCACTAAAGTTTAAGACTAAGGGTTCGTTTTGAAATCCTTCAATAGTATGAGCAACATAGGGGCTTCCAAGAAATGAAGTTCCGATTTCTGAGATGTTCTCAAAGGATGAATTTGCGCCCTGTTTTGCAACTAATTCGTCAAGTCGTTCTTGGTCGCTTTCATTGAATACCATTTCTTGGGCCAAGCACAGATGAGACCCAATTAAAACTGAAAAAAACAAGAATATTTTAGGGATAGACATAAACAAATATAGCTTTTAGACATAGCAAGTTGTATTTTTGAAAAAAAGAAATTGTGAAAAAGGGTGTATTACTTGTAAATCTGGGTTCCCCAGATGCTCCTACGAAAAAAGCCGTTCGACCTTATTTAGATGAATTTTTGATGGATTCAAGGGTTATTGATGCTCCAAAAGCACTCAGAGCATTATTGGTTAAAGGAATCATTTTGAACACGCGACCCAGACGCTCAGCCAAAGCTTATTCTAAAATTTGGTGGGATGAAGGTTCTCCTCTTATCGTAATTTCAGAGCGCTTTCAAGAAAAACTTAAAAAGCATATAGATTTACCCATCGCCTTGGGAATGCGCTACGGTTCTATGAGTATCCGAAAGGCCCTGCAAGAGCTGCATGACCAGGGAATAGAAGACACCTTATTGGTGCCGCTCTACCCGCAATACGCGATGAGTTCATATGAAACGGTTGTAGTAAAAACACTTGAAGAGCAGCGGAGGCATTTTCCAGAGATGAAAATCACTACACTCCCTGCTTTTTACAATCAAGATGATTACATAAAAGTCTTAGGAGATCACATTGCCAAAGAACTCGAAGATTTTGAATACGACCAATTGCTCTTTTCATACCACGGAATTCCAGAACGACATATAAGAAAATCAGACCCTACTAAATTTCATTGTAAAATCGACGGGTCTTGTTGCAGTATAAATTCAGTTGCTCATCACAGCTGTTACAGGCACCAGTGCTACACCACCACCAAATTGGTTGGTGAACATTTGCAACTCGAAGAAGATAAAATAGCGACTTCATTTCAATCTCGAATAGCCGGGGACACCTGGTTAAAACCCTATACAGATTACGAATTTGAGCGTTTTGCCAAAGAAGATAAAACACGATTAGCTGTTGTCACACCAGCCTTTGTCGCCGACTGTTTAGAAACCCTTGAGGAAATTGCGATGGAGGGTGAAGAAGAATTTATAGAAGCTGGTGGAAAAGAGTTTAAACACATCTCTTGTTTAAACGATAGTGATTCATGGGTAGCCCTAATGGCCAAATGGATTTCACACTGGGAGCAACACGCTAAACTTCCGTTTTAATGGCTAAAGCAAGTCCAAAAGAACTAGGCGAAAAGCCTATAGGATCTTTATTGATCAAGCAGGCGATTCCAGCCTCCATCGGAATACTCGCTATGTCACTGAATATTTTGGTCGACAGTATTTTCGTTGGAAATTGGATTGGCCCTACCGCCTTAGCCGCTATAAATGTCGTCTTACCGGTATCTTTTTTCATTGGTGCTATCGGAATGTCTATAGGCGTTGGAGGCTCAAGCGTACTTTCTCGAGCCTTAGGTGCAAAAGACGATACCAAAGCATTAAAAACCTTTGGAAATCAAATCAGTCTTACCCTGCTAGTCTGCGTCAGCATGGTCGTTTTTGGATTGATTTTTATGGAAAGCCTCATCCCTGCTTTTGGAGGATTGGGAGCCATTTACGAGCCGGCGAGAGTGTATTATGAAGTTGTTTTATACGGGGTTCCTTTTTTAGCCTTGTGTATGATGGGAAATACGGTCATTCGCGCCGAGGGTCAACCGCGACACGCTATGATTGCGATGATCATTCCTTCTATTGCCAATTTAGTCTTAGACGTCGTCTTTATTTACTATTTAGATTTAGGGATGTTAGGCGCTGCTTGGGCGACCACTGCAGGTTACTTTTTTTGCTTTGCCTATGTCTTATTTTTCTTTTTAAAACACTCCAATTTAGCGCCGAAGAAATCAGACTTTAGTTTTGATATGGTCATATTAAAAGAGATGAGTTCACTCTCCTTTGTCACCCTTTCAAGACAGGCCATTTCAAGTGTTATTTACCTGATCATGAACACACTGCTCTTTAGACTTGGGGCAGAGGCTCTTATCGCCGTTTACGCCATTATCGGCCGTATGCTGATGTTTGCCCTATTTCCTGTGTTTGGTGTTACCCAAGGGTTTCTTCCGATTGCGGGATACAACTACGGCGCAAAACTATACGATCGTGTTCGTGAGAGCATCACCAAAGCCATTCTCTACGCCTCAGGCGTGGCTACCTTAGTATTTATCTTCTTGTTTGTTTTTCCGGCCGAAATTGCCGCCTTGTTTTTGGGAAGTGGTGATAATTTAAGTCAAGAAGCCATGGATATTCGTACAATGGTCATCGAAAAAGTTCCTGTTGCCATGAGATGGGTATTTGGTGCCAGTCCAATAATTGCCATTCAGCTTATTGGAGCAGGTTATTTTCAAGCCATAGGTAGGGTGAAACCAGCACTCTGGCTTACCCTGCTCAGACAAGGCTTATTACTGATGCCCCTGCTATTTATTTTGCCTCCTTATCTTGGAGAGAAGGGCGTATGGCAATCGTTCTTTTTTGCGGATGTTTTGGCCACATTAATTACGGCCTACTTCTTATACCGTGAAATCACAGTGAATCTAGCGTCGGTATCTAAATAGCCCTCTTTTGCGGTTGATGACCGTTTGTTGTACTGAAGGACTTTCTTCAGCAGGAGACACCATTTCTTCTTGTTGCGTTTCAGTTGATTCGGCCATAACTTCTTCTGTGCTTGCCTCAACTTGTTCAGCCGTTTCTTCTAATTGAACTTTCTTGATTTCAGATTTAAGCGTTGCGAGAACTTCTCGAGCCATCTCTCGAGCCTTGAATTCCGTATCTCTCAATTTACTTGCTTCTGTATTTTTAAGGTGCATGCGCTCTTTCATCTTAGGCATGTAATACTGAAGGATTTCTTCTGAACTTTTAAATGACTTCTTGTTCTCCATGACGTTTATATTTATTGAAGAATTTGTAATTATCTTGACTGTCGAAATAGTTTTTTCTTCTGATCCAAACGAAGCCATCCCCTTTAGAGATTACAGCCACATCTACTGGACCACCAACCGTTTCGTCTTCTGTTGAGTATTTCTTTTTAATACAAGTCAAATGAACTAAACTCTCGGCGAGTTCAGCCAATTCATCCTTAGCCATAACAGAAGTTACGGTAAGTACAGGATTGATATTGTACTCCTTCATAAAGCGATTGATATTAGACTTATATTTTTTATATGCTTTAAGACTTTTAGCCTTGATGGCTTTGTGAATTTGATTTTCTTGTTCGTCATCAATAAGGTCCTCGACTTCATCTAAAATGAGTTGAGGTAATTCTGAAACGAAATACTTAAAGAAGAAATCGTTGTAACTCATCAGATAGGGCGAAATACCATCAATGAAGGTTCGCATGACCTCGTCTTGTGCAAAAGGCATGATGAGTGCTGTGTTTTGGTGTGTCACTTTCTTGTACTCTTCTTTTTTGAATTTAAGTACGCCGAAAAGCAATCCAAAAATCTTTAAGGGTTGAACTCTTGGAAATATATCCTTGTCGCCAAAACCAGAAATAACCACCCCGGTGTAATCGTATTCTTGAGAGTCTTCAGGATGATAGATAAACAGATAAGTAGCCAGTTGCTTTAAGTTTTCTTTGGTTTTATCATCCAAAGGAAAAATTTCAAAAAGCTCTGCGATAATCTGGTCGACATGAGCTCCCAATTTTTGTTCGATGAGCTGGCCGTATTCCTTGGGTTTGTTTACGTAGGTTTCTCCGTTGGCGTATTTCTCTAATTCTTCTTCAACGATGTCTGAGAATAGTTTTTTGATGTCCTCCTCGTTGATTTCAGATTGATTTTCGAAAAAACTAAAGTCCAATCTGTGCGATAGGGTCTCGATGATCAAACTTTCAAAGTAATCATCGATACGACTCATGGCGTATTTAATCTGTAGTTCTTCTGGAAATAATTCTTTGTTATTTTCAAGAAACTCCACCAGTAATTTACCATAGTCTTCAAGCTGATGTTGTTGTTGATTGCCCAGGGTCTCTCTGAACATCTTAATGAGTGTTTCCCATGGAATTCCCATAAAAGTCGCAGAGCTGTATATCATCACTCCCACAGCGTGTTTAGCACCAAGGGATAGAATTTTATTTGCGTGAGTGTAAATCGGCCTTCCACCCGAGTAAGCGGTGGCTGCTGAGTCTGCTGCTAAAGCAACAGCTTGACGATTCATAATCGCTACTTCAGTTGTCATAAATTCAGGTTCTTTAAGGCCTTAGGCAAGACCGCATTTTCGATTCGAAAATTAAATTAATGCTTTTCTAATCTTTTTTCTAATTTTAGAAGACTAACATTGAGAATACTATGAGAAATACATTGATCTTATTATCGGCCGTTTTGTCGATCGCATTAAGTATATCAACCGATACCGTTAATGCACAACGAAAGAGAAAAGCCAAAAAAACCGAAAGCATTTCATCGGATTTATACGGCAGTTTATCCTACAGACTTGTGGGGCCTTTCCGAGGGGGTAGGTCTGCTGCGGTAACAGGAGTGCCGAACAAACCCAATTTGTACTATATGGGAGCAACAGGTGGAGGTGTTTGGAGAACCCAAGACGCGGGAACAACCTGGGAAAATATTTCTGATGGATATTTTGGTGGAAGTATAGGAGCCGTTGAGGTCGCTCAATCGGATCCCAATGTGATCTACGTAGGAGGTGGCGAGGTAACTGTTCGCGGTAACGTTTCTTCAGGATACGGGGTATTTAAGTCCACAGATGCCGGAAAAACGTGGGAATCTAAGGGTTTAACTAACAGTCGTCACATTCCGCGCATGAGAGTGCATCCCAAGAACGAAAATATAGTTTATGCTGCTGTGCTGGGAAACATCTATAAAGAAAGTACTGACAGAGGGGTATACAAAAGTACAGATGGCGGAGACAGTTGGTCGAAAATACTCTACGCCAATGATATGGCAGGGGCCGTAGATTTAATCATCGACCCAAACAATCCACGAATTCTCTATGCAGCTACATGGCGTATTCAAAGAACACCCTATAGTTTGAGTAGTGGAGGTGAAGGTTCTGCGCTATGGAAGAGTGAAGACGAAGGCGCAACTTGGACAGAAATATCATCCCACAAAGGATTTCCTCAAGGAACACTTGGAATTATGGGGGTCACTGTTTCACCTGTAAATTCTAACCGAGTATGGGCTATCGTAGAACACAAAGAAAAGGGTGGCTTATACCGTTCAGAAGATGGTGGTGAAACTTGGGCTCAGGTCAATTCAGAGCGCAAACTAAGACAACGCGCTTGGTATTACACCAGAGTATATGCTGATACTCAAGATGAAAATATAGTGTATGTACTGAATGTTCGTTACCATAAATCAACTGACGGAGGTAAGACCTTTCAGACCTACAATGCTCCTCATGGAGACCACCACGATTTATGGATATCCCCTGAAAACAACCATCGAATGATCATTGGTGATGATGGAGGTGCTCAGGTCAGTAATGATCAAGGTGAAAACTGGAGCACATACGGGAATCAACCAACAGCTCAGTTTTACCGGGTAACCACAGACAATGCCTTTCCTTATCGAATTTATGCTGCACAGCAGGATAACTCTACGGTGCGTATTGAGCACAGAAGTGATGGATACGCCATTACTGAAGACAACTGGGAGCCTACTGCCGGAGGAGAATCTGCTCATATTGCCGTAGATCCTAAAAACAACGATATCGTTTACGGTGGAAGTTATGGTGGATACCTCACCCGTGTGAACCATCAAACCAAAACCCAAAGAGCGATTAATGTTTGGCCAGACAACCCAATGGGTTACGGAGCAGAAGGCATGAAGTATCGTTTTCAATGGAACTTCCCCATCATGTTTTCAAAGCACGACCCCAACAAGCTCTACACTTTCTCTAATCATGTTCACATGTCAACAAACGAAGGTCAAAGCTGGGAATTGTTAAGTGATGACTTAACTCGAAATGATCCGACTAAATTGGTTTCTTCAGGAGGGCCAATCACTCAAGATAACACTGGAGTTGAATACTATTGTACCATTTTTGCAGCAGGAGAAAGCCCGTTGAAAGAGGGTCTCATGTGGGTAGGAAGTGATGATGGATTGATTCACCTTACTCAAGATGGAGGAAAGTCATGGAATAATGTTACCCCTGCTCAAATGCCAGAGTGGAACATGATCAACAGTATAGAACCATCAGCCTTTGATGAAGGAACTTGTTACGTAGCAGCAACCCGATATAAAATGGGAGACTTTAAACCCTATTTATACAAAACTACAGACTACGGTCAAACCTGGACAGAGATTACAAACGGAATTGAAGACGAGCACTTTACCAGAGTCTTACGTGAAGACCCTAACCGTAAAGGATTACTCTACGCAGGAACAGAAACAGGCATGTACATCTCTTTCGATGACGGAGCTAACTGGAGGTCATTTCAGCTCGACTTGCCTATAGTACCGATTACCGATTTGACGATTAAAGATGAAAACCTCATTGTGGCGACTCAAGGTCGAAGCTTATACATCATAGATGATTTAAGCGTTTTACACCAATTGGAGGTTGCTGATAACAATGCTGACTTTAAACTATTCGCACCTAAGGATAGCTATAGAACCAAAGGAGGAGGCAGATCATACGGAAATACTGCACTTACTGCAGGAGCCAATCATCCCTCAGGAGTAGTCACTCATTTTTATATCAAAGATATGGATGCCAAAGATGAGGTGAGTTTGACTTATACCAAAGCAGGTGATACCCTTGCACATTTTAGCACAAAAGCCAAAGAGCGCAACAAAAAGTTGAGTGTGCAAAAAGGGGCAAACACACATAATTGGAATACGCGTTCAGATGGAGCAGAGCGCCTTCAAGGCATGATATTATGGGCTGCAAGTCTGGGTGGAGCGAAAGCCGTTCCTGGAGATTATAGGGTTCATTTAAACATCAATGGAACAACTCAGTCTCAAGACTTCAAAATATTGCCCGATCCAAGGGCTGAAGCTAGTGTTGCTCAAATGCAAGAGCAGTATGACTTTATCAATGGAGTCAATCAAACCGTAGACAAGGCGCATCAATCGATTAAGAAGATCAGAAGCATCAATTCTAAATTAAGTGCCTTTGTAAAACAATACGGAGATGACGAAAAAGTAAGTGCATTGGTAGAAAAGGCGAAAGCCTTAAAAGAATCATTTTCGACGGTAGAAAAAGCCTTGTACCAGACTCAAAACAGATCAGGGCAAGACCCGCTAAACTTCCCAATTCGATTGACCAATAAATTGGCTCACGTAAACAGTTTAGTCGGAAGAGACGATTTTCCACCTACGGCACAAGACAAAGTCGTTGCCGCTGAATTGACTCAAAAAATTAATGAGCAATTAGAAGACTTTGACGCCTTGGTTGATCAAGAGATGAAAGAATTCAACGCTGAGTTCAACAAGCTCGAATTAGATTATCTGGCGATAGAAGAATAGTTCAATAAATAAGCCGGACCTTTGGTCCGGTTTTTTTTAAGTTTTATGTTATATAATTACCTTAAGGCGTTTCACCTCATTTTTGTCATCACCTGGTTTGCTGGCTTGTTTTACATGCCAAGATTATTCATTTATCACATCGAGGCACAGGAAAAGGCTGAAGTTGAAAAAAAGGTATTGTCTGCACAGTTTAAACTGATGGCGAAGCGACTTTGGTTTATCATCACATGGCCCAGTGCAATTCTCGCTACTTTATTTGCCATTGCCTTACTCTACGTGATGCCGGGATGGCTTTCTCAGGGGTGGATGCACGCCAAGCTCGCCTTTGTTTTGCTTTTATTTCTCTATCACTATAGAACGCATTTGATTTACGGTCAATTGCAAAGAGACGAGTTCAGGTACAGCGCACGTTATATGCGACTTTGGAATGAAGGAGCGACCTTAATTTTATTTGCAATTGTTTTTTTGGTCATCCTAAAAAACACCTTGAATGGCTTATTTGCACTCATCGGCTTCGTTCTTTTGGCAATATTTTTGATGTTAGGTATTCGTTGGTATAGGAAGGTCAGAGAAAAAAATCCTAATGCCTGATGCAAAATGAGTTTAGCAAGACGCTTTAAGACATCCATTTCACTGCGAAACCGCATTTTTTTAGCGATGACAGGCTTAGTAGTTCTGTCTTCTTTTTTTATGGCGATTGTCACGCTGTATCAGTATCAAGAACAATCATACGACTATCACAAAACAAGGCTTAACAGAAAAGAACTTCAGTTGGTTAAAAGTTTGCAAAATGAACTGCGCAAATCAGAAGAATCCATAGACGAAGAGCATTTAAAGGCCGTGTTTGAAAATGAAATTTACAGCATTGCGAGTATACACAATGTCGATTTTTCCATTTATAATTTAGCTGGAGAGTTACTTCTGCAGTCAAATTTTATTCAAGAAAATCAACCTGAAGAGCTGAGTTCAAAACCAAGACTTGCAGCGGATTTTCAGCAACAGATTATCGCTTCTGAGTCTTCAGTAATTATTGAACCCATGAATTCTGATGTAGGGTTCTTTTTCTCTTCCTATTTCAAGCTCAGAGACATCGATTACAGTCCGGTGGCCATTGTGCATTTGCCTTATTTTGAAGAAGACACATTCAATAAAAAAGAACTGCGAGAGTTTATGATTCGTATTTCAGGGGTTTATTTTTTGTTGTTAATCGTGGCACTTAGTCTGTCTTACATTGTTTCTACCTATATCACTAAGAATCTTAAAGCCATAGCCTCTGTGTTGTCAAAAACAGATTTCAATGCAGTAAACGAGAACATTGTTTTGAGCGCTGAGAGTGCAGAAATTCAAATTCTAATCGACTCGTACAACAAAATGATAGAGGCGCTTAAATCAAGTGCTGAGCGTCTGGCTAAAAGTGAAAGAGAACAGGCTTGGCGTGAGATGGCCAAACAAGTCGCTCATGAAATAAAAAATCCGCTCACCCCGATGCGTCTTCAGATTCAAGAATTTGAACACAATTACAAGCAGACCGAAAAGATCGATCCAAAAGAGCTCAAAGAATTCGCTCAAACCCTCATTGAGCAAATTGATATCATGAGTAATATCGCCACGGCCTTCTCTGATTTTGCACAGTTTCCAAAAACAAAATCCTCAAGAATTGATTTGGTGGCTCAGAGCAAACGCATTATCGATTTATTTAACCAAGTCGACATTGAATTTGAACATGATACAGCGCAGGTTGAGGTAACCTTTGACAAAGATCAGTGGTCGAGAATATTAACCAATTTGATTAAAAACGCCATAGAAGCTACCGAGCATCAAGAACAACCCTATCTGGCCGTTAAGATTCGACAAACCTCAAATGAGGTTTATATTGAAGTAATCGATTCAGGTGATGGCGTTCAGCAAGAGCTTGAAGAGCGCATCTTTGAACCAAAGTTTACCACTAAAAACAGTGGAATGGGTTTAGGCTTAGCCATCGTTAAAAAAAGCATAGAATACCATGGAGGGCAAATACACTACAGCAGACGTGATGAGGCGCAAAGCTGTTTTAAAATTCAACTCCCCTTAAACAATTAGATCAGATGACATTCGAGCAATTAAACCTTAAAAAAGAAGATAAAATCGCTGTTTTAACTATAGCCCGAGAAAAAAAGTTAAACGCGCTTGATTCTGCGACAATTCAGGAGCTTCACCAAGCTTTTTCTGCCTTAGATGCGGATAAAGAAGTCAGAGCAATTGTATTGACGGGTCAAGGTCAAAAGGCTTTTGTAGCCGGAGCAGACATTGCAGAATTTTCTTCGTTTAATCAGCAGCAAGGTGAAGCTTTATCTCGTTCAGGGCATGAAAAGCTTTTCGCCTTTGTCGAAAATCTAAGCACTCCAGTTATTGCTGCAATTAATGGATATGCATTAGGTGGTGGATTAGAACTGGCCCTTTCTTGTCATATGCGTATGGCCAGTGAAAATGCGAAAATGGGCTTGCCAGAAGTAACGCTCGGGCTCATTCCTGGTTACGGCGGAACCAGGCGATTAGGGCAAATTATAGGAAAAGGTAGAACACATCAGATGGTCGCCTCAGGTCAAATGATTTCAGCTGAAAAAGCGCTACAATGGGGTTTAGTCAATGAGGTATATTCCCAAGAAGAGTTGATATCAAAAGCCACTGAATTGGCGATGAAAATTGCTTCAAACGCACCTATTGCCGTGAGTCATTCTATAAAGGCAATCAACGCACAATACTCGAATTCAGTAGCCTCATTTGAAACCGAAATACAGTTGTTTGGTGCTTGTTTTGCTACAAATGACTTTAAAGAGGGTACGTCTGCCTTTCTTGAAAAGCGCAAACCTGATTTCAAAGGAGACTAATCTTTAGGCCTATGCCAGGATGGTGTTTCTCCCCATTCTTCATAAAATTGATTCAAGAATTGCTCCATAAAGGCATGTCGCTTTTCAGCAATGCCTATGGCGGTTTGCGTATGCAATTGTCCTTTAATCTTTAGCAGTTTCTCATAGAAGTGATTTAGACTTGGACCCTTACTTTTTTTATAAGCTTCTTTGGAGTCGAAACGCAGAGGTTCAATTGTTGGGTCATAAATAAGCCTGTTTTTGTATCCACCGTAGTGCAGCGCCCTACAAACTCCAATAGCCCCAATGGCATCAAGACGATCGGCATCTTGAACAATCTTAAATTCAAGACGGTCGCAAATAGGGTCTTTTTCACCATCAAAAGCATTGCGAAAAGACATGTTTCTGATGATGAGTTCTACTTCTGCTATTTGAGTTTTGCTTACATTTTGAGAAGACATAAATTCTACGGCCTTTTTCGGGCCTAATTCTTCATCTCCATCGTGAAATTTTGAATCTGCGATATCGTGAAGAAGTGCCGCCAGCTCTACAACGAGAAGATCAGCGGCTTGTTTTTCTTGAGCTGCAATGCGCAGTGCCAGGCGATGAACCCTTTGAATATGATGCCAATCGTGACCTGCTTCAGCTTCGGCCAAAGCTTTTTTGACATAGCTTATGCAGTTGGAGATGACAGCATTCATTATACTGGCTTTTCAAGTTTAGAGGCGATTACGGCCTCAATTTTAGCAGCTAATTCCTTATGGTCACCTTTGTTTTCAATAGCAGGGTGAATGGTGTGTGATACTTGAACCCCAAGACCCAGTGGGTATTTGCCATAGGCTAGCATTTTGTAGGAGTTATTAATTGTAATAGGCACAATTAAAGCTTCTGGCATTTTTTCCATTAAGCTAATAAGCCCCGTGGTTTTAAAAGGTTTGAGTTCGCCATTTCTGCTGCGCGTTCCCTCTGGAAAAATCACTGCTGTAAACCCTTGACTATTGACATAATCTGCGAGCTTGTGTATTTCTCTAATAGCCTGTTTCCCATCTTTGCGATCGATCAGTACAGACCCTCCGTATTTGAGATTAAATGAAATAGAAGGAATTCCTTTTCCCAATTCTTTTTTGGTTACGAATTTCGGATGTAGGGCTCGTAGAGTCCAAAAGAAAGGAGGCACGTCGTACATGCTCTGGTGATTGGCAACAATCAAAAGTGGTCGATGTGAAATAAGGTTTTCTGCACCTTCGAGTTTATAGCTCGTGCCCAAAATTTTTCCGGTATGAATCAGTAAAAAATTCAAGACGGCTACTGAGTAATCGTGAGCGTATCGCCCTCCAATTTTCAAGCAGAGGTACTGTATAGGATGAAAGAGTAACAGCCAAAATCCAAATACCAGGAGAAAAATGGGCGTTAACAGGTGAGAAATGAGTTTTTTCATCAGCAGTCAGTCTATAAAAAAACCACCGCTAAGGGTGGCTTTTAATGTTTTAATTACGAGCAAAATTCGTCGTAAGCCGACATTAAGTTTTCAGCAATCATCTCAGCTGGTCTGCCTTCAATGTGATGTCGTTCAATCATATGAACCAATTCACCATCTTTAAATAAGGCCATAGAAGGCGACGAAGGAGGAAAAGGAACCATCATTTCTCTAGCCTTGTTTACGGCTTCAAAATCAACTCCTGCAAAAACAGTAATCAGCTGATCGGGATTCTTTTCGTTTCTCAAACTAAGCTTGGCTGCAGGTCTTGCGTTAGCCGCTGCACATCCACATACCGAGTTTACAACCACAAGCGTTGTACCCTCTTTAGCAAGTGCTTGTTCTACTTCATCTGCAGTAAACAACTCATTAAAACCAGCCATGGTCAAATCTTGTCGCATGGGTGTAACTAAATCTTCAGGATACATATTTATTCATTTTAGTCGACAAAGATATGGGTTTTTCAAAAGTGTATCTTTGTAAATCATTTTAAAATATCCATGCTAAAATCAATTGCCCCTTTGTTATTTTCCATACTCGGATTCATGGTCATGCGAGTGCCAGGAGCATTAATCGGCTATTTTATAGGTCGAATGTTTCAAGGGTCAACAGTATACACCAGCAGGGGGCCATTCAACGGGCCGTTTCAATCGGTTTATCAACCCGATAACAATTTTCAGCTCAATTTGTTGGCCTTGGCTTCTATTATAATCAAAGCGGATGGCGCAGTAGAAGAGGTCGAGTTGAGAACTGTGCGAAACGCTTTTAAACAGATGTATGGTGAAGAGCGTGCCCAACAGATTTTTCGTCAATACAAAACAGATTTTGATCAAAAAAACACTTCATTAGAAGAGATATGTAGACGAATTGCGATGCGGAGCCCCATGGAGACTCGAGAGCAAATCTTTTTGTTTTTGCGAAGAGTGGCAGAGGCTGATGGAAGTATTTCTGATTCAGAATTTGAAAAACTATCTCAGATTGCGCGATTTTTCAACATAGGTCAGCAAAAAGTACAAGACACCTATAAACAGAGTTCAGCAGCAGCTTATAACATATTGGGCGTTTCAAAAGACGCCACAGATGCTGAAGTTAAAAACGCCTATAGAAAATTGGTAAAGCGCTATCATCCAGATAAGGTTATCACCAAAGACGAAGCATTGAAAATAGGTGCTGAAGAGAAGTTTAAAGAAATTCAGGAAGCCTACGAAATCATTCAAAAAGAAAGAAGCAACCACTAAATGGAACAGGTTTTATTTTATTTCGAATTGGGCTTAACCCATGTTTTAGATCCTCAGGCCTACGACCATGTGCTCTTTCTTGCTGCACTTGCCCTGCCTTTTCAACTAAAAGAGTTTACAAAGGTGGTTTGGCTCGCAACGGCTTTTACATTAGCACATTGTACCTCATTGGCTTTAAGCGTTTATAAAGTAATTGAAATCGACTCATCAATCATTGAGTTTTTAATACCTGTGACCATAGTAATCACGGCGGTTTTCAATATTTTGATTGAACAATCAAATGCAATACGCTTTCCGTTTAGGTCACACCTTTTGGCCACTTTAGTTTTTGGGCTCATTCACGGTTTCGGCTTTTCGAATTATTTTAAAATGTTGATGGATAGTGAGCCTGAAAAATTAATGCCATTGTTCGGCTTTACAGGAGGAATTGAAGTTGCACAGCTCGTGGTGCTTACAGTGGTTCTTTTAGTTACAGGATTGCTATTTAAAATTGTACCGAGCTGGAGTAAGAAAGTCGTTATTGCAATGTCTATCTTAGTAATACTTATTTGCATTCCAATGCTTGTAGAAACCTTTCCGATATGAAAGAGCATCCTCAAAAGGTAAAACAACTTCGATACGACAAGGCCTATATGAAAATGGCTGAACAGTGGAGTACACTCTCTCACTGCAAGCGTAAACAGGTTGGAGCTCTTATTGTAAAAGAACGTATGATTATATCTGATGGATACAACGGAACCCCAACGGGTTTTGAGAATTATTGTGAAGATGATGAAGGTTACACAAAATGGTATGTTTTACACGCTGAGGCTAATGCGATTCTCAAAGTTGCCGGATCTACGCAGTCTTGTCAAGACGCTACTTTATACATTACCCTATCACCATGTAAAGAATGTAGCAAGCTCATACACCAAGCCGGTATAAAACGCGTTGTATACTTAAATGCGTATAAAGATATTTCTGGTTTAGAATTTTTAAAACGCGCAGGAGTAGCCGTAGAACATCTTAATTTGAATTGATGCTAAAGTTTATACTACGATTTATTGTTTTCTCTTTTTTCGCAGCCTTGTTCTTTGGGGCTGGATGGTTTTTGGCCAATTCAAGCGATGTTTTGTATTCTTCAAATCCTAATAAAGAAAAATTAAATAGGCTTATAGATTTTATCGATAGGGAATACGTAGACACTGTAAACACTGAAGAAATTGTCGATAAAACGGTCAATTCAATACTGTCAGAATTAGATCCACACTCTGTATATATTCCAAAAAGTGACATGACGGAGGTCGCTGAACAAATGCGTGGAGACTTTGTTGGAATCGGTGTCACTTTTCGAATGAAACAAGATACCGCCACCGTGGTTAAAGTCATAAAGGGAGGCCCAAGTGAAAAGGCAGGTCTGCGGGCAGGTGACAAAATCATGATAGCAGATAAAGACACCCTTTACAACAAAGAAATTGCTTCAGGTGAAATCGTGAGACGACTCAAAGGAGAAAAAGACAGTCAGGTCGAATTAGAAATTTACCGAAAGGCAATCGACAGTACTTTTCAGGTGACAATCAATAGGGGAGATGTTCCCATTGTGTCTGTGAATGCGAATTATATGTTAAGTGATAACATGGGTTACATTCAGCTCAATCGATTTGCAGAAAGCAGTTATACAGAATTTAGGTTGGCCCTACAGTCACTCATTAGTAGAGGAGCTCAAAAGCTTGTTTTTGATTTAAGAGGAAATCCAGGCGGATATATTGGAATAGCCGAGCAAATTGCCGATGAGTTTTTAGAGGCTAATCAGATGATCGTTTATACCAAAGACAAATCAGGCCGAATCGAAGAGAGTTTTGCATCGAGCCTGGGCATTTTTGAAAACCAACCGGTTTACGTCTTAATTGATGAGAGTTCTGCTTCAGCTTCTGAGATTATTGCTGGCGCTCTTCAAGACAATGATTTAGGTACAATCGTCGGTAGGCGTTCTTTCGGAAAAGGACTGGTTCAAAGAGAAATGGAATTGGGAGATGGTTCAGCAGTGCGCTTAACCATATCAAGGTATTATACTCCAACTGGAAGGTCAATTCAACGACCCTATCAAAAAGGAAAAGAAGATTATTACATGCAGATTTATGATCGATATGATTCAGGGGAGATGGATTCCGCTGATAAGATAGAAGTCAATGATTCGCTGCGATTCGTAACGCCAAAAGGTAAGGTTGTTTATGGCGGAGGAGGAATTATTCCAGACGTTTTTGTCGGAGTAGAGAGCACGACGCTTGAAACCTTGAAGATGCTCGATGAAGAAACCTATATTTCTAATTTTGTTTTCAATTATTTGGAGCGCAATCGAAAGAAGTATTACAATTTCACCAGGCAAGAATTTCTAAGAGATTTCAATTTCACTCAAAACGAGGTGAGGTCATTTATTGACGATTTAAAATCTTATGGTTTTGTGTTGGATCAAAAACAGTACGGTCAAATCATAAACACTCTCATGAAGGCAAACATGGCAGATCAACTTTTTGATGCCAATATCGGAGCCCAACTCAGAGGAACCTTAGACCCAATGCTCGAGAAGGTTTTAGAAATAGAAAAAACCCAGTAAGGCTTATTTACCCTCAACTTTATCTTCGATCTTCTTTGAGGTCAAAAAGATGAGCATTATTACTATTGCACATAAAGAGGCAGTTATTCCGATCAATCCAATTAAGCTGTCTTCTTCAAAAAGCTGCTCAAAATCAAGTTTAAAGGCGTTGATTACAATGAGGATAACTGAGATTAGTATGATAATGTAAGCAAAAGGTTTCGACATAAAATCAATTTAAAAGAGTTGATTAATATTGGCAGCAAAGAGTTTAACAGCAATAGCCATAAGAATTACACCAAAGACTTTTCGAATCACATTTAAGCCCGCGCTCCCAAGCATCTTTTCTATTTTGATGGATGATTTTAGCACCGCAAAAACAAAAATGATGTTGATAATTATGGCGATGATGATGTTTTCGACATGGTACTCTGCTCTTAAAGATAAAATAGAAGTCAAGGTTCCGGCACCCGCAATAAGAGGGAATGCAATTGGCACAACAGATGCACTTTCAGGTTCTTCATCCTTGTAAAGTGAAATTCCTAAAACCATTTCAATGGCCAAAAAGAAAATCACAAATGAACCTGCTACAGCAAAGGAGTTAACATCAATGCCGATTAACTTTAATATAGTTTCACCGACAAACAAAAAAGCAATCATAATGACAAGAGCAACTATTGAGGCTTTTTCAGATTGAATATGCCCAACTTTTTGCCTTAAACTAATGATGATTGGAATGCTGCCAAGGATATCAATTACAGCAAACAAAACCATGGTGGCTGTCAATATTTCTTTACCATTAAATTGCATAGGCAATTTCTAAATTCAGGCAAAAGTACTGAGATTATAACTTGGTATTAAAATTTTGTCTAAAAGTCTTTCCAGTGTGAACTTTGAAGGCATTATTAAATGCATCAATTGAATTAAATCCTGTCATTTCGGCTAATTGAATAGTAGATTTTCTTTTCAACAAAGAAGGATCTTCATTAATTAGGGTTATTAAAAAGTTGCATCTCATGGCATATATATATTTTTTATATGTTGTGTTTTTACTCTTAAAATATAGAGTTAGATATAAACTATTAGTTTCCAATTCTTTTGCTAGATCATTCAAATTAGTTTTTTCTAAAAACGCTTTATTTTCTTCCCAAACTTTTAACTTGTTATTTATCTGAGCTATATTCTCTTTACTTAATTCTTTGCTCTTTTTTATTGTTTTACTATCTCTTTTCCCAATTAAAATGTAAAGGAGAACAATCAAGCTTATTGGGATCAGAAAAATGAAATAATTTTTTTGTTGAGTTTTAGTAAAGTTAAACTCCCTTTTAAAGAAGGGGATATCAAAGTTGTCATTAGAGATTTTCTGGTATACAGCATTTTGAATTTTTCTTAAACTATCATGGAAAATAAATTTTTTCATGTAATCCTCATTCGAATAATTGTTATACGCAATGAGTTGATTATAAACTTTAAATGTTTGTTCTAGTGGAGGACTTTCTAGAAGATTAAGAACTGAGTCATATTTTAAGAGATATTTTATTTCTTCTTCTTCTCCATCGAGAATTTTACCTATTAGAGATAAATAGAAGTATGAGTCAAGCGCTTCATAGTCGTTGGCTCCTTCTAAATATTTTAATAAGGTATCTCTAGATTTGAAATATATACCATCAAAAAAATCAATCTTGGCTTTTAAGGTTATGAAATTGTCAGATATGTACTTCTCGTTTATTTTTTTTGATTGTTCAAAACCAAGATCACAATAATACCTGGCTGAGTCAATATTTTCAAGTGCTAGATAAGTTTTGGATAGGTTATCCGCAATGACCGCATATGTTGTAGGATAATCTTCAATGTTTTTTTTATTCTTTGAAATTAAGTTTAAAGAATAATTCAAAAGAAATATAGCTTGTCTTTCCTGTGAATACTCACTTTTTATACTAGCAATTGAGTTGAGGTTATCGATAATAAGGGTATAATAATTCAACTGATCGGCTAACTTCAAAGATTGTATAAAATATTCCAAGGCAACTACAGGGTCATTTAATTCACTGTAGTAGTATACTCCCAAATTGTTTAGAATGGTGGTGCGGTACTTCTGGTAGTGTCTTGAATCGCTTAAGTTTAGGACATAATTAAACTTAGCTAAAGCTTCTTCATCATTTAACTCCCAAACATTCCATAAATGGGTTTTAATTATTTCGAGTGTGTCTTTTCGATTAAAGGCTTCTTTTTCATGTATTTCAATAATGTTGTTGTAAAGTTCATAATCAACATATTCTATACTATCCTCAATAGAATTAAAATCTTCAAAGCTGTAGTTTTCGGGATTCTTTAATAATTCTTCTACATTTTGAGGGAAAGAATTAACTGTATAACAAACCAGTAAAACAAATATTTTAAAAGAGTTGGCTTTAGTCAAACACATAACAAATTTTATTCCAATTCATTCACCTGTATATTTTCATTTTCGATTCG
>Ga0213859_10000069_pt1 | contig 43900 bp, 55 predicted proteins | sample PICome_2_FD_160133 | JGI IMG/M metagenome (GOLD analysis project Ga0213859, IMG submission 160133) | Coastal seawater microbial communities near Pivers Island, North Carolina, United States - PICO304 | ecosystem: Environmental > Aquatic > Marine > Coastal | place: USA: North Carolina...
GGAGGAGGTTTAGGTTTTTCTTTTATAATAATTTCTGTGAATTCTGTATCAGATTTTTCTTGTAGGCTATTTGGTGGGATTGGTGATTTTATACTATCTGAAGTTATTTGATTATTATTTTCATTATTGACAGTATTATTTTGCTCGTAGGTACTTACGGAAACTCCAGTTAATTCCAAAGATCCGTAACATCCTATGACAGAAGAGAGCAAAAATGTGGTAATGGAAACTTTGAATAATTTTTTTAACATAGTATTCTCTCACTTTTACAGGTTCAAATACTATTATATAACAATATAAAAAAATGTCAATCACTATTTTCAATATTATGCAAAATATTATACAAAGTTTCTGAATCTGGTGTTAATTGACCAGATTCATCGAATTTCTTTGACACATCTTCTTCATCTTTAAAAACTTTCAAGTCACATTGCATCTCCTCACCATCAGGTAAAGCAAAAAAAACTATCTCATATCCCTTATGTGAAATCATTAATGAAAATGGACCTTCTGGTGCAGATATTTTTATCATAAAAATCCTTATCTAAAAGAGAATTCAGAAAAATCTTTCTTTTTACTCATTCTATTATCAGTGCCTATATCAAAAGAAGGAATGTCATCATCGTCTTCCTTTTTCTTTCCCCAAGGCATTTTTATACCTTTTTTCTGATTGGTAAGTTCTATTAAATTTGCCTGTGCCGATTCTTCTAAATCATACAGTTTCATTTTTGCACGATCAACACCAACAACAAATCTCTTATTCATTCCTGGATCATTATATCGGTTTTTCAACTGTTTAACAAGTATTTGTCCTAAATCTTCAAGTTCTTCTGTTGATATTAATGCAAACATAAAATCAGCAGTGGCAGGAAGACCAAATGATTCTGAAGTATCCTCAAGACCAACATCACTATTTGTGTAACCGCTTCTAGTTGTTTGTGTAGCACTCACAACAGGAACATCACACTCCACGGCAAGACCTCTTAATTCTTCAGCAATGGATTTAATATAGTTATAAGAATTGACCGAATTTCCAAACTTCAAGCGAGAAGATGTAGCAATATTAATATAATCTACAAAAATAATATCAGGAGTAAATCTTCTTTTTAGTTTCAATTCATTCATCAAATTTCTAAAATGATTTACATTTGCACTAGCGGTGGGATATTCTTTAACAATTAATTTTCCTTTCACCATATTACGAATTCTACCCATTTTCTTATCGTATGCATCTTTAGGTATTTCCTCAAGTTCATCCATAGTAATATTCATTAAATTAGCATCAATTCTTTGAGCGATTCTTTCTTCAGCCATTTCAAGAGTAATATAAAGAACATTCATACCATTTGATAAACAAGAAGCTGCATGATGACACATGAACAAACTTTTTCCAACCCCAGTTCCAGCAAGTGCTATGTTTAATGTTTTTCTCGGTAATCCACCTTTAGTTATTTTATTAAAAAATTCCAAGTCAAAAGGTATTCTTTCTTCAACTTCATGATAACTTTTATATCTTTCATCAGCATCTTCAATATAATCATGACCGATATAAGGATCAAAACATACTGAAAGCGCATCAGATAAAAGTGTAGGTATAGATCCTTTATCCTTCAATGTTTTATTTTCACCATCTAAAATTTGAATAGATTCCAAAACTGCGTTATATATTGCTCTATCTTGACAAAATTTTTCAGTAGTATCTACAATCCATTCTATTTCTGGTTTTTCATCTTTTGTAAAAAAGTATTCTGAAATTTTCTTTGATACTATTTGAAATTGATCCTCAGTCAATTCAGACTTCTCTCCCATTTCAATAAGTAAAGATTCTTTTGTGGGCAAAGAATTATATTTTGATAAAAAATTTTTAATTTCAGAGAATAGTATTTTATCTGTTTGCTCAGAAAAATATTCCGGTTTAATGTAAGGCAGTGCTTTTCTAGTATACTCCTCAAAGTATATTAGATTTTTTAAAATTGTATCTTCTAGTCTTATCGTCATCTTCCTCTTCGAATTCTACGTTTTCTTCCAAAACTTGTATTAAAATATCACCTATCAGTTTCTCAAATTCCAAACCTTCCTTATCGGAATATTTTTTTCCTCTTATTTCCTCAGGAATTTCAATTATATCATATTCAAAACGATATTTCAATGTTTCTTCACCTTCCTCAGGCTCGACCAAACCGAATCTATTGTATTTGTAAATAACATCCTTAAATTTACCATCAATTAATCTAAAAGCATGTTGTTTTTCATCCAACTCTATCAATTCATATTTACTCCTCAGATCTGACATTTTCTTCCTCCAATTGTTCATCAAACGTTTGATTACTTTTCCCATAAAGGAATTCGGTTTGACAAAAATCATTAATTTTCTCTAATACATCATCAGTAAAATATTTTTCAGGTTCTGCCAAAATAGTTTTTCCAAATTGTTTTGTTCCATCAGGCAATTCATATCTAGTAGATACCTTTTTAAAAATTTCACAAGCCTCTGCTAGTTCTAACAGTCCATAATATCTATCTAATCCTTTATCGTATGTGACCAAAGCATCGATCATTTTATTTTCAATGGTCAATCTTGATTTTTGATTTTTGCAATGGATAATATTACCGATCACTTCTGTTCCTACCTTCTCCTTTCTTTTACTCAAGAAAATGATGTTGGTTGCGGCATAGTAAAGTCCTGAATTGTGTGATACTACACCATTTTCTAAAATATAATGAGCTTCATCTTTTACTGTGATGTCATATACTTTTTCGGATTCACATTTTTTGATAGACTTAATTTTCATAATATACAATCTCCTTTATGTTATATTTTTTCCATAAATTTTTATACTTTTTCATATTCAATTTAAGGCCTAATTGCTTACTTTTACCAAGATATGGACCCAGATCTATTATTTTATCAAAAACTATTTCTGTGTCATTTAAAAACAAGACTTTAATTTTTTTTGATTTCGCATCGGATAAAATCTTTTTTGTTTTATCACTATGGCGTTTACCTTTAAAAGGGTTTTCATTTTGTTTCGACCATTCTTTATTTTTTTCTGAAATAATTTTTCTGGTTTCATCGCTATGCGTTTTACCATAAAAAGGATTTTTATCACCAGACATATCAATATTATGAATTCTCATTGGATTATTATCACCTTTCATCTCATCCGACACAATTCTTCTAATAGTTTCATATTGTCTTGATGTTAAATTTCTTTTTTGATGTTGATTATTTCTATTAAAACTTGACAGAGCATAACACATTTTTCTCTTGTATTCACCTTCTGTGAATTTTGTCAGCAAAAGGTGACAAATATAGTGTTCTCGTGGAGTCAATACTGCTATGTTATCAATGTCATCTGACCCGCCAAAACATTTTGGGATCACATGATGTTTTTCTATAGTTTCTGGATTTTTATCCCTATTTTTAGAATTTTCTATTATTGAGAAATAAATTCTCTTATATTTGTTTTCAACAAACATATACTCTTCCCCATAAAAATTAGCGTATATGTTTATTTATATCAATCGTAATTTAGACCACTACCACCTCATTATATTTTTCTTGATTGTTGAAAATATCTTGAGCAGGTATCCATTCATCACCAATCAAAAATTTATGATCGGATGAGCATTTAATTTTATACCCATCTTCAAATTCTATTTCATATAATTCTTTATCATCAAATTGATGTGTTTGTAAAACTTCTTTGTCACCATTCATCGTTTTAACAAAATCACCATCAGAAATTTCTGAAATGTTTCTAAGTGAACCGTCAGACATTTGAATGAGTATTCCATCAACTAAACAACCTCCGCCCATCACCTGTTGCGGAAACATTGTACCGACTTGTGAATAAGTATGATTGGTTACTAGCATAGGAATTTTACATTTGCCTAATTTCAATGTCAACACTCTAAATGCTGCTTTAGTCAATGCGGCACGTGTCATATCTTTAGTTTCTTTACCGTCAGTAGTATCTGCCATTTCTTTTGATGTGGAAAGCATTCCTAAAGAATCCAAACAGAACATCATAGGTTTTCTTTCTTTTTTATCTTGTTCAAGATACTTGTCTAAAATTCTTGCCGATTGATGTGAAAATTCTTGAATAGTAGAAACAGGCATAATTACCATTCTTTTGCTATCAATACCTCTTGTTTCTATCATTTTTTTTGTAAGTGCAGATTCACTTTCAAAATAAATGACACCTGCTTCTGGATTGTCATCTAGAAACTGTTTGACAACACCCAAAACAAAGAATGTCTTTCCGGTGGCACTCTCACCTGCAAAAGCAGTAATCTTGTTCGAAGCCAGTCCACCATAGATAGAACCTGAGAGTAAAGCATTAAGAGCATAACTTCCAGTGTCGATAAATGATTCAACATCACCTGCTTCAATTCCATCAGCAACGATTCCGGCATATTCATTTCCACTCTCCTTAATTAACATTTTTAGATCCATATTTTTACCTTTAATTATAAAATTTATCAATAGTGTTTTCGAAAGTTTCAATATAATTTTGATTATTTTTTCTGAACACCCAAATAGGTTCTATAAAAACATCTGCCAATTCACTGGCATTTGGTCTTGCAGCCATACGCATACCTATTTTTCCAAGATAATTAGATTTTTCAAACTCTTTAAAATATTCAACCATATCATCACACAGATTTAATCTTTTATTTCCAGTGCTTCTCGGCTCAATAATGTTTATCATCATAAAACCATCATCTTTAATTGTATTCCAAACTTTTTTCGTAACATTAAAGAAAAAGTCATATTTCCATTTATCAAATGTATCATATCGATTCCAAGATTGATCATCAACTTTATCAGAATCTTCGGCATATTTTTCAGTTTCAAAATAAGGAGGAGATGTAAAATAAAAATCAAAAGTATTTTCATAAAGATTCCAATCTACATCTTCTGAAGGTTTTCTCCAAATCTTAACGGTTTTACCACCAATACATTCAAAATAATCTTCTTTCTCTATTAAAATAGGTTTATTTGAAAAACCTAATGTTTTTTCATAAAATAAACATTGTTTTTTGTAAACCTCAAATGTTTCAGGATTAGGATCACATCCCACATATAAATGAGTATTTGCAGTAGCATAAAATCCAGCTAAACGATCACCCCATCCACAAGAGGTGTCTAATACATTTTTTGCTTTATGTTTTTCATACAATGCTTTCGCCACGGTAGGTTTAAATTGAGTGGCTGTATAGGTTCCAAGTCTAAACGATGATCTAAATGTCTTATCATCGACTGCACTATTTCCCATAACACCATCTCTCCAGAATATCCAATTCATTTTTGAAAGTTTTTTTTCATCATACCAAATATTCCATGGAGAACTCACTGAATTTGAACCGCACTTCATTCTATTTTCTTGCTGAAAATAATCACTGACATCATTATATGCATGAGAACGATCAATTACCCCTAGAGGGTTGTCCGAATACTTATATTTGTAATCATATCTTTCTTTAACGATGGAAAAATTTTTATATTCTTTGAGCATACTAACAATGGAAAAACGATCAAACAAGCGTATCAATCTTGCATGTTCTATTTCTTTTAGAGGAAAAGGAACACCATTCAAAGTGATATATCTTGCCAACGAATCTCTAATATCATCTTTACCATATTCACTAATCAATAATTTCCAATTTTTTTTGATTATTAATGGAATTTTTCTATGGTCACAATTATTTGTGAAATATTCTATAAGTTCTTCAACGATCATATAAAAAAACTATCAATGGTGTTTCTTCTTTCATAGTCCCAATCAACACATTTAAGAATTGCCTTTAAAGGTTCAAGGAAAGATTTATCAAATTGAGTATCATAATCAATATAATTTTCTAATTCAAATTCTGGAGGCAATATAGTTCCCATACTAATCACAGATTCTCCAGAAGGATTAGGAACTTTCAAATAAGTAAATTTTATTTTTTCACCTTCCTGTATCAATGCATGAACATTTGTTAACTTTTTTTGTTTTAACATATGATTGTGCATAATAGTACCACGAACATGAATAGGTGTGCCCTTTTTATATAAGGTAACACTATCTGAGTATTTAGCTATACCTTTAACTGATCTAGGAAATGCAACATCTTCAGCGGGTAATTGACTAAATTCGATTCTAAATTTTTCAATAAAATCTATCATCTGATCTTCAGTTCCATTCATCAGTATATTAAAGGCATTGGTCAGTTTATTTCTAACAATTGAAGGAGTTGAAGATTTTACAGATTCTAATCCCATAACTTTAAGTTTAGGTTTAGCATATTGAACACCTTCAGAATTATGAACATTCATAATATAATGTTTTTTACCAGTCCAAACAGCTTTATCAGCAAGAACTTCTCTCTTCATATTCATTTTTTGCTGATATGCATTCATATAATTTTTTAGATTTTCATAAGATTTATTGATCACATCTTGCATTTTAGTGTCACAAACTTTGTCTAAAAAACTAATAATCTTATTTTTGTCAGAAGTATCTTCAAATACAGTTTTAACCAACTCATCAAAACATACATAAATAGAATCTGTATCAACTGCAATAATATAGTCCTTATCTTCTGTTTTAAGAATTTTATTCAAATAAACATTAACATCTCTCTCAATCCAACGAATGGATAATTGACCTCCGCTTGTAATCGCTTCAGCCTGTTTTATATCATAAAATCTAAAGTATTGATTACCTAAAGCACCATAAGCAGAATTCAATTGAATTTTTCTTGCCATTTGCATATTATTTAATCTGGAAACTTCATTTGAAAGTCTTTTCTTTTCTTTCAATAATTGTTCCAATGACATTTCATGATAATTCATATATTCCTTATATTCTAACCCTTCTCAATTTTCTGTCATAACCAGGTTTAGGTGGAAAAACAAGATCTTCAACAATAGTTGAAAACATTTCTCTAGAACAAATATCTTCAATTTTTCTTTCAGCATCATGTATAAAAACATCTGTGTCTTTGTTTGATACCATCATAGAAAGAAAAATACTTTGAGCTCTACCTGGATTATCACCATTCGGCCAACCTGTAGGACCATCAACCAAAATGACATCCCATTTTGTTGTTTCAACTATTTTTGGAAATTGAATAATAAATCTATCGTAATTTCCATTTCTATACTCTTCCATCATTCCATCAAATTGATTCATCTTACAAGTATATTTTACAAGATGAATGTCTGTGGCATCTTTCAAAACCCAAGAACGTTTATCTTCTAAAAAAAGAGTGAATCCATCTTTGTTAACCGTTCTCCAATATTCAGTATCATATCCTGTTCCAAAAACTAAAAAATTTTTATTTCCTAAAAAGTCAGTAATATGTAAAAATTCTTCTCTACAAATTGAATTTTGTCTAGGAGTTTGCATCAACTCATCTATCGTCATGTTTATTCCTTTCTGAAATTAGTCCTTCAACAATTTCTAATTCTTGCTTTGATTTTAACATTTGTTTTTTAAAAATTTTTCTTTCAGCATACATTCTCTCCATCATTTCGGCAAGAAATCCTTGTCTATCATTCTTAAAATGAAAACCATTTGCCGCAAGAACCATTCTCTGGTTTTTAGCATAATCAGTATCTATTTCTTGGTTTAAAAGTTGATCTACAGTAACAGGTTTTGGCGGATAATCTCTTATAATGGTGTCAGGAGATATATTATATTGCATAATCAAATGAGGATATAAACTATCAAGATCGAAGCTAGCAACCCATTCGTACATACCAGGAACAGGTTCTTTCACAAAAGCACCCATATAGGGTTCATTCTTTATAGTAGTTTGCTTAGGAGGTATAACAATATTTTTTCTTCTTAATTCATTATAGATCAAAGTATCCCACATTCTAACTTGAGTGAAAACATCCGTGTAATTAACTTTAGCGTCATAAGCAAGAACTATTGACATTTCAATTAATCTCATTTTTTCTTCAAGTCTTGTGACCAATTCAACGTCTTTAATATTATAATCAATAAATTTCTGATAGTCTTCTTTCCATAAATTATGTAAAGAACCAAATTCCGAATAGTCTAATTTTCTCTCTCCCAATTCAACGTGAGCAATGTGGTCTAGTCTGTAATTTTCTTGTTGTGTATGTGTAAATTTTCTATAAAGATCCAAATAGTCAAGAGTAGCAACTCCCATAACTTCAAATGATTGCTGTTCTCTGGTTCCTCCAAATCCAGCCTGATTTACAGTTCTCTCACTTACAAAGTTCCAAGGAGATAATTTTGAAGGTCCCATCTTAGATGTAGATTCATCAAACAGTCTATTCATGCGATTTACAAGATATGGAATATCAAAAAATTTAACATTCCAACCAGTAATGATATCTATATCCTGATGACTCCACCAATCAATAAAATCACTCAAAAGATGCAATTCATCTTCACACCTAAAATATCTAACATTATCTTGTGTAACGTTGTAGTGACCTACACCAAACACCCACAATCTTTGACCTATCTGAACGGTTATTGCAGTGACTGGTTGACTAGCAATCTGAGGATCAGGAAATCCGTTCTCAGATCCAACTTCAATATCTATATTAGCAATAGTTATTTTAGATAAATCATATGATATTGTATCAGGAAAATTATCAGATATGAATGTATAATGATAATTAGTATTTCCATAAATACGAAAATTTTCTATGTTTTCATATTTTTTTATGAATTCTTTTGCTTCTTTAATAGAACCACATTCTATAGGAGAAACATATTCGCCATCTAGAGTTTTGTAATCGGAAGGTTTGGGAGAAGGTATGTATAAGACAGGATTATAGTTGTCAACACTTTTAAAGTGTTTACCATGTTCATCAATTCCACGATAATAAATTTTACCGCCCCAGTTCTGAACATTTGTATAAAAATTCATTTAATATCCTTGACATCAGTGTTTGATAATGTTTGATTGTAGTCATGTACTATGATAACATTTATCTAACTGATTGTCAAGAAATCTTTTATATTTTAATGTCAATGATACATTATAAATTAATAGTTTTTTATATTGATTTATTAAAAATTTTTTCATTTTTTATCGGGAATCCACTCCAAATATTTACCTTTGGTTTTTGAATTTATGATCAATCCTTTTCTTCTGTTTTGTCCATCTTTTCTATATGAAGTATGAATCCATCCACTATTAGGATCTTCATCTGGATCATGATATTCTAAAATAATTTGATCAAAATCTAAATTCTCATAAATCCAGGTAGCCAGTTCTAAATTTGACATACCATAAATTTCAAAATCTGCTGCCTCTCCTTTTGCATGTTGTGATGTAGACGATGATCCAATTGCCTCACACAATTCAACCGAACGATAACCAGAATTTATTTTAACAGATTTATCAAAATAATCACGTACTGGCTGCAACACATTACAGCATAGATTAGTTAATGATACAATATGTTCTAATTCTGGAGTGTTATCGATACCTTTTCTAATTGCAGTATCAGAAAATGTCATTTCTTTTAAAGAAAAATTTTTACTAAGTTTCATAATTATCTTTTTGAAAGTTTTATTTTGGTAGGAACAAGTTCAAAAACAAAAAGGGGACATGAAACATGTCCCCGAAATTGTTAAATATTATAATCCACTTTTTTCACTCCATCATCAATTTTAATTTTACGTGGTTTCTTTTCTTCAGGTATTACTCTTTCCAATTCAACAGTCAATAACCCATTAAATAAATCGGCGCCTTTCACAACAATATCATTAGCGAGATGAAATTTTCTTGTAAATACCCGTTTTGCAATTCCATGATGTATGTATTCATCATCACCTTTTTTTTCCACAGGTGCTGACTTAATAGTCAAAGTACCTTCGGCCAATTCAATATCCAAATCATCTTTACTGAAACCAGCAAGAGCTAATTCAATAGCATACTTATAATCATCTAGTTTTCGAATATTATATGGAGGATATCCACCTCCATTTGTTGCCGCAAAATCATTAGCAAATAATCTATTGAAAAATGTGTCAAATCCAATTGACTGTGACAATTGTCTTTCAATATCTTCAATTGTTCTTGGTACTAAGTAATTAGTCATATTTCTCCTTTATAAGCGAGATTAACAAAATTCCTCTGCTTTCGCCAGAGGGTGTGGCTTTTTGCCACAATTGAGGATTCAAAAATGAACTCCTCTTAAAATTTTAATTAATTCTTTTTAGATCATCCAGTTGATCCAAAACCACCATCTCTATTCGTTTTCTGTGTTGGTCTTTTTTCTATATTATATATCCAAATTGGTTCAACTTTGCAAACTTCTGCCTGAGCAATTCTCTCTCCGTTCTTTATACTTATATTTATACCACTTGTATTTATCATTAGACATTTACACTCTTCCACATAGTCCTCATCAATTATACCAGTATTATTTACAGTAATTAATCCTTGTTTAATTGATTGACCTGATCTTGGATGAACTTTTATATGATGGCCTTGTGGAATATCAAAAATCAAACCTGTAGGAATCATATATCTATAGTTGGGTTTCATGACTAATCTGCTGTCAGTAACAACTAATTCATTTTTTTTATTATTAGGTTCAAAAAAAGTAATAATAGTATCATTTGTTAAATAAGCAGACAAATCAAAACATGCAGATGATGTTGTCGCATATTCTGGAACTGTCACATCATCATATAATTTATAAACTCCTAATTTTTGCATTTTATATCCATAATTATAATTTATTTTTTCTTTCCTATATTATATTTTGGTGTTAAAGTCCATTCATTTTTTTCACCATAAGAAATAATTTTCAATTGATTTAGTGGTAATATAGGATCTTTTGTTTTTTCGGAATCAACTAATATTAATAATTCCCATTCAGATAACAAATTAGCAATAGTATTTCTTCTTGCCATATCGGTATCACCAAAATTATATGGTTTACCATCTAAAGCAAATAATTCCTTAAAATGCACAATATAATATTTTTGCTGTTTATGTAGAATATGACAAGATTGATATAAAGTTTTATCTTTTCTACTTGCCACTCCGATTCTAGTTAACGTTTCTTTAACTTTTAGAAAGTCATCTTTCTCTTTTAATGTGACCTCAATCATATTCTCAATATCATAGGCCATTTATTCTCCTTTCAATCCACCTTTATCAAGTTTTTCTCTAATAATTTTCAATTGATCACTAGAGTGTAAAGGCAAAACCTCTTTTGCTCTATGAATATTATAACCATAATACTCTTTTAGCATATTAATGTCATCATTCTGTTCAGCTTTGTGCCATTTAGAATATCTTTTCTTTTGCCTAACTGTATTTATCAAAAAATCAAATTGAAGTTTTGAATCAATATGAGAATTTAAATTCATCTCATTTGCAATCATAACAGTATCTAAAAAATAAGAAAATCCTCTATTTACAATAAAGGCAACATATTGTTTTTCAATTTCATGATCAACATCATCTACCATTAAATTATTTTTTTCATGAGAAATATCTTTGATAAAATCAAAAGGTGTCAATTTATTTTTCATAATATCATTATTTTAAATCTAAATAGGTTGCACCATTTCCGGTTTGGGAAATTTATCCTGCACACATTCTCTGCCGAAACGTTGTGATTCACTTATCATCCAAGAAGAGCCTCCCATTCTAACCATATCTTCATGAGGATAAACACTTCTAAACTTATCCAAAACACAAGAACAAAATGATACTCCATTTTCAACATCGTCAGGTCCATTTATGACACCAGGAATTTGTGATAGTGTACCAATACACCTAACAAAATACATTCCAACTTCATAAGTAGGATATTCATAGAGTTTCTGGTCTGTTGTTTCTTGTGAGTATGTTATACTAGACATCAAAAAGCATGTCAAAATAGCAATTGTTTTTTTCATTTATGCCTTAAATTGACATTCTACCATAACTTCAACAAGACAAGCGACCAGGTTTAATTCTTGATCAGGTGTGAATGCTGATTTATACTGATAGTCAGCCAAAAATAATACTAATTGTGGAATAGATGCTGCTTCAATGTAATCTGAAGCAGCATCATATATCTTACGGTAAATTTTTTGCGGATCATTGTCCACATTATTAGACACCCATTTACGAACATCATTAAACCTTTTTTCTTTCATGGCACCCATCAGTTCTTTTAAGTTAACTTCAGAAACCTGCGAAAGAATACCAGAATCTATTTTACCATAAGATGAATATTTCTGCAGTTCATTAATGACTCGGCGATAATCTGGAAAATGTTTGAATAAAACTTCTGCAATAACTTTTTTATCATATTCCATACCTTCTTGATCAAGGATATGATAAAGGCGTTTTCCAAATTGCGAACCGACTTGAACCTTATCTTCTTTATTTATCCTAAACTCTACAACCTGACAACGTGAATGAAGAGGTTGAATGATTCTATTTACGTAATTACATGTCATAATAAATGAGCAATGTTTTTCAAATTCTTCTATAAAAGAACGTAGTGCTGGTTGTGTTGATTGCGGATTTAAATAATCCGCTTCATCTAAAATCACAACCTTACGACCACCGTCAAAACTAACAGTAGATGCATATCCACGAATTTTTGTTCGAAGAACATCAATACCAGATTCTTCTGATCCATTGATCATCAACCAATCACATCCTATCTCATTACATAATGCTTTGGCCACAGTTGTTTTACCCATACCCGGACCACCTGCAAGAATCATATTTGGAACACGACCATTCTGAACTATTTTATTAAATATTTCTTTTATGGAAGTAGGTAAAACACAATCATCTATTTTTTGTGGTCTATATTTTTCGACCCACAAAAAAGATTCATTAATCATAATCAATTCTCAAAGGTTGATGTTGGTTCAAGTGCAATATAATATGTTAAAGTATTATCAGAACTATCAAAACGAGATAGACCTCTAGAAGAAAGAAACACATTGTATTCTTTAGACATGAGTTTACTGAAATTTTCGACCTTAAAAACAAATTTAAAATTAAAAGTTGTTTCTCCGACTTCATGAGAAAATTCATCAGACATTTGATTCTTAGAATCAAGAATGGCAATTTCCATTGTTTTACCATTACCTGCCACAGCAATTTCAGGATATTGAAGAACCGCTGCGGCCTTGACGGCTTCATTGTAAACATCTTCAGTCAAAACAAAGGTCACTTCTTCGGTAGGAAGTTTAACTTCCTTTCCTTCAGGAGGACGGACTACTAAAGATGCATCACAATAAGAATATTTGCATGATTTTCTTTTATTTGAATCCTTGAGAATCAATTGCTTTTCACCAAAATCTATTTCTGGTTTTTCAAATAAAGAAATTGTTCCTAATAAACGATTAAGATCATAAATACCAAAACTTGTAGGAATTTCTTCATTAATATTTGCTTCGGCCAAAATAGCTTTTGACGGTGCTACAGTTTTTAACTTTTGTCCTTCCTGAAAGTAAAGACCACTATTGATGTGAGAGAAATTTTTCAAGACCGATATAGTTTGTTCACTCAAATTCATTATAATTCTCCAATAAATGTTAAAAATATAATTATATCTTAATTATTTTTATTTTTCAATGCTTTTCTTCTCTGGGCTCTGTTCATTGTTTTTTTTTGAATTTCCTCAATTTCCTTCACCGCATTAGCATTTTCATCTCTAATTCTACGGTCTTCTCTCAATTGATTAGACTCTTTCATATTTTTCAGTGCTTTAGGATTTGCAGGATCAATTTTACCAAGATCTGCCATTGTTCCATCAAAAACATAAGTTCCAACGTGACCCAATTTCATCCACGGACACAAATAAATTTTATGACCAATCCTGCGAGATAACTGACAGAACATATAGTCTTCTGATAAATATCTATCTGAATTTCCAGATTCACCACCTGGCATATAACTATCATTATCAATCACAGTATCAAAGTATGCATGAATATATCTGTCACCTTTGAAATTTTCAGATCTATTATGGTCAGGTTTATAGTGAAAACGAGGATAAGATTCTTTAAATGAATCAAAAACACTTCTCTGAACCATCATAAATCCTGTTCCTATTTCAAGAACTTCAACTGGTTCAGTAATATTCATTTCTCTAGTTCCTGCAACAGGATTAAATACAAAATCTCCGACATACTTTGCTAATTCATCAGGATTTTCATCTGAAACACCTGCATCAACTGCTTGTCTAATTTTTTCCCAAGCAATACATTTTTTACCATAAGGACCTCCAATGATAGGTTTATCATCATCACACAATACAGCAAGAGATAGTACATCTTTAGGATCAAAATGAATATCACTATCGATAAACATCAAATGTGTATATTCTTCTTGCCTAAGAAATTCATCTGCAAGATAATTTCTAGCACGTGTAATTAAACTTTCATTGAAAATGAAAAAGAATCTACAATCAACTCCATAATTTGAACACATGGTTGCTAAATCTATACAGGCTTTAGCAAACATTCCAGAACATTGACCTCCATACATCGGTGTTGCAACAAAAATTTTCTTTTTCCTAAGTTCTTCAACTTTTACTTCTATACGCATTATATCTCCAAAAAATACATAAAAAAATAGAGGATAGGCTCACAGACACTATCCTCTATTTATGCGGTCAATTAAATTGTTTCTGAAACCGTTTCTTCAGAATTGGTATCTGCAGTAGACTCACCTCCTTCGGCAGTACCATCAGGGTTATAATTTACATCAGCATCGACTTTACTATAAAGATCCAAAAATGCTGTTTTAGTTTCATCATCAAATCTATTGACACACATCTGAATTGCTTTCATCCGATCACCAAAAATTGCAAATGCGTTGCAAATGTGAACTAATCGGCGAGTGGCAATTATCTCATCAATACCGCCATCAAAAAATGTTTTACGAATGATATCTGCCCAATTAACCAAACGGTCGACAAAATCATCATTAGATACATTTAAATCTTCTAAAACACTTTTAAGAATTCTTTTCTCGGTGGCAACGGTAGGATACTCTTGCTCCATAGTAATCGCAAAACGTTCCAAAAATGCTTCATTCAAAATATTTGTTCCGATAAAACGACCATCATCGGAACCTTTACCTTTTGTATTTGCAGTTGCAAATACATTAAATCCTGTTTTTGGATAGATCCAACGATTTATTTTTTTGATAAAAACACCTTTGCCTTCTAAAACTGGTTGTAGACATAGAATCTTATTTGATGCTAAGTCAACTTCATCCAATAAGAGCAATGCGCCACGTTCCATTGCCTGAATTACAGGACCATCTTGCCAAACGGTTTCGCCATTTTTTAAAGTATAGTGTCCGAGCAAATCATCTTCATCAGTTTCAATTGTTATATTTACCCTAAACATTTCACGTTTCAACTTCGCACAAGCCTGCTCAATCATAAATGTCTTACCATTACCAGATAAACCTGTGACGAATACAGGATAAAAAATTTGTGATTTGATAATTTTTTCGACATCTTTAAAATGTCCAAAACGAACAAATTTCTCATCTACCTTTGGAACAAAAGAAACTTGTTCTGATTTAAAAGGAATGACGTTTTCCACTTTTTCTTTAATTGTAGGATTATTTTGTTGAACGATACTATTGGAAGTTTCCTCATTTAGTTTTGGAATTGTATAAACTCCACGAGAAACTTTATACATGTTATTTTTTTCCAACCATGTAGTTGAAATTCCAATACTATCGCCTATTTTCTTCAATTCTTGACGATTGATCTGATCGGTAAATCCATTGGAGTTTAGTGCCTGAATAAGTTGAATTTGCTTGCTGTTCATATCAACACCATTAATAAGAATCATAACAAAAAAGAGAGAAAATTTTCTCTCACACAATAATTATAGTATAACTAACTTTTATATATTTGTCAACTTTTTTTTTCTGGCATCGTGAAAAGTGCCTTGACGCCATTTTCCGTAGGTTTTCTAGCAAAAACACACCAGCAAAATATTTTTTCATCTACTTCAAAATTATCATTTACATAATCTTTAAAACTTTTACCAGTTGTGTATACATCATCCGCAATTAGAATGGGATCGTCTGGATTCTGGGTACTATATTTGTCTAATTCAATTCCTAATTTTACACCTCCCCGTGGTATACCAATAGCCTTTCTCCAATTCTTATGCTCATACTCTCTTATCATTTTAGCAAGTGTGGCCCATTCGTCATCATGAATTGCGTCACATTCTATTTTCCAGGTTAATGGTATACCCGAATGACTTATAAAATTTACACTTTGGAATAATCTCTCTTCCATCATACCTTATTTAAATAATTTAAAAATGAATTTGAATCTAAACCTAATTTATCTATTTTTTTAGTAAATTTAGACCATTGAATATATATATCATAAAATTCATTACCTATTTCGTTCTTGACACTATCGAAAAAATCCAACTGAAAACTTCCTGTATTTTGAATTTCTTTCGCAATTGTTATATTCAATAGAGATTGAATCATTTCATTTTTATTATCATTTTTTTCTCTATAGTATTTTTCATATGAATCTTTATAATCTGACATTTAAACTTCCATTTTTTGAATTAATTTATCTAAGTACCATTTTGCTTTATGCAAATCTTTAATCTCATTTCCTTTTTTATCTGCTCTGAGTATATATTTGACAATATTACCACGATAAAAATCTAAATCAAAACTATCAATAATATCTATCACCTCAATACCCTGTCCTTGATAATGGTCAGGGTGATTAACAGAATCGCTCACTACACTTTTCGATTTAAACACATAATCTCCTATGAAATCAATTCAGCAAAACTTTTCATTACAATTCTACTTCCTATTTTATCTCTATTGAATTTTTTAAATGCCGTTGCAATTTGTGTTTTTGTCGCATCTTCTTTCACAACAAATTCATCATTATCAACAGATAAATCATTACCATCTTTTATATAATACAACTCATCATATCCCTTATATTTTTTTGCAACATAAACTTTTTTATCACGAAATGTTTTATTAATCATATCACGGTCAACATTATTATTAACAGCAATATCAAGAGAAAAACTTTTAAATTGCCTCTGACCTAAAAGATAAAAGCCCATAACATTTACTTTTGTTCTATCTCTTAAAATTTCATACAAAACATCGGTATATACTTGTCTTTTACCAACACGATAACTTTTTTTAGTGACAGGATCAACAAGAAACACATTATAGTAATTTACAGAATATCCAAACACTTCTCCGTTTTCTTTATAATATGAATCACGGGTATGAGAATCACCATCAGTCAAAAATACCGTATTGATAATTTGAGTTTTATTATCATTTTTAAATTTAGAAACAATTTCCAATGAGGCAATGATTGATTGATTCAAAGGTGTTCCAGACAATTGCATAAAATTAGGAATATATGGTGTATACGTATCTGTACTGTATGAATACCTATCATGACCAATTAAATATGAACGCATTAACATCATAAATTCACATGCCTTATTCAATTCAAAAGTAGACATTTTACTTGAAAATAATTCAAATAATGCAAATCTATAATTTTGATTATAATCTTTGGCATTTTTGCTGAATAAACCATCAACTTGTTCATATCCCCAATAATTTTCAATATATTGATCATCTTTTTCAACAAAATCTTTTTTGCATATATGATCGGTAAAAGAAAAAACTTGAAAAGGTATATTTACTTTTCTACAAAAAGTGATTAAATTTAACAATTGTTCAATTGTACCTGCCAAATTTTTAGACATAGATCCAGACCAATCAATAAACATAATCAATCCATGATTTTTACCACTTGTTACAGTTGCAACTCTTTTAAAAAGATTGTCACTATATTGATAAGCATGAACGTTAGTCATATCTAAAAGACCTGTTTTGGAAACAGTTGTTCTTTTATATTCGTCTGCTTTTTTGCGCATTTCAAATTCTTTTACCAAATAATCTACAATTTTATTATTTTTTTTGCGAAAATTTGATAATTCTTTTTTTGCATTATTATAAAAATAATCTTTATAAGAAGAATTAATTTTTTTATAATAATAAGGTAATTCTTTTTTATCCAAATTAGTATAAAAATTATCAATTTTTTTATACAAAAATTTGTAATCAACTATGATATTATTAAGGTTTGCTTTAGGAACATTTATGTATAGATACGGCTTTGTGTTATCTTCATTTAATTTATGAGAATTTTCTTGCCAGTTATTATCAGTATGTGAAGTTGGATTTTGATTTTTAGATCCAAAACCACCTTCATTACTGGAAGTTGTTCGTTCTGAATCAGATTGATTCTTTGATTCGGTTTGTTCAGAAGAATTGTCATCGTCACTATCAGTGCTTGTTTCTACATCATCATCAGCATTATCATATTCACCACCATCACCGTCCATTTCTATTTCCTGATCATTATCATCAGGATCTGAAAATACTTCTTCATCACTTAATTCATAATCATCATACATCGAATCATCATGAAAATCAGTTTCGCTTTCATTTTCTTTTGAATATTCATATATAGCTCTCGCAATTTCTTCAACTTCTTCGAAAGTATTAGAATCTTCAACTCTCTTCAAAAATCCTTGCTCAACTTCAGAAAATTCAATCATTTGAGAAGCACCGCCTTTGGTGTGTAAATTAATGCGATCAATTAAGTTTAATTTATTCACATTAATATGTGCAGTACCAAAAAAATTTTCTTGCATGAGTTTTTGATATCCTTGTGTCATTGGACGAACACCACCAGGATATTTTCTTTTTATTTTTTTCTCTATACGGGCATCTTCGCACACATTCAGATAAGATTTGAAACCTGGACCCATATCATGAGAAGAAGAATGAAATCCATTTTCTGGAGTGAATAGAGCATGTCCAACCTCATGCAATACCATGAGGTCATATACATCACCATTCATATACTTGAATACAGGTAAATATAATACACGATTTTTTACATCAAATGCTGCCGTATTATAATTACCATGCTCAATGGTAAGATTTTCAGAAGATAATAATTTAGCAAGAACTGACTTGCTAGTCTGCATTTCATTCATATGCACCTTTTCGGGAAGAATTAATTGTTACAGACTATATATTAACACAATTTTCAAAAAAGTCAAGAATTTTTTTCTTCGAATTCTCTTTCTTTTTTTCTCAATTCTCTCTCACGTTTATTTAAGTCACCTCTAAAAGTTCCTTCATCTGGCCAACAAAATCTTGCAATATTTAAGCCAGCAACAATGCCTATTGCAAAACCTAATGCAAGCATAAATTCTGGATCGGTAAACATTTTTATTCCTATATATGTGGTTCTGAATTGCCATGACTTTTTTCTGGATCAACATTATCAGTGTGACACCAATAATCATGTCGTGGAGGCCGATAAAAGAAAAAATAAGTAATCATCGAAGCCCCCACAAAAAAAGAACAAAAAAGCAATCCACCAAAAACTATATCAAACAATTATGCTCCAAGACAAATCAATGATTCACGATTATCAACACGGTCATGAAATGGAACTTTTAATTTTACAAAATCACCATCTTTTACATCCCATGTACCATCGACCCAATCTGGTCTGTTTTGAAAACCATACCATTTGTTATCATAGTCCATTGCGGCAAATCTCATACCTTGTTCCATCATCTTAGTAATAACATTATTTTTCAATGATTCATTCATAAAGACTCCATATTAAAAATATCTATTTGTTTCAAAAATTCAGGTTCTTCTGTTTCAACACATTCATCATCAAACATAGTGAAAATATCTTGTTCTCCTTTTTGTCCAAATTGTTGTTTTTGATCTTGTTTAAGCCTAAAACCAATATCGTTTGATCCTTTCAATGTATTACAGGTAAAACAAATGACTCTTGTGTTCGCATCCGTGTAACCAGAAACACTTTGAATACGATCAAGAGAAGGTCTATCACACTTAATACTTTCTTCATAAAACCATCGGTTTGCACCGAAGTAATAATTTAATACGATACCACACTCTTCACAATTTGTAAAGCATTTTTTTAGTATATTATCATAATTTAAAAATTTTCGATGTTTTTCAGGATCTCTACCTCCAGTTCCATTTTTTCTACCACCTGTTGTTTTTTCATGTAACCATATCTTCATTGCGATTTCATTCATTTTTACTTCTTTTTGAAAATCTGAAAGAGTTTCAGAATAACAAACTCTCATAGTTTCTTCAAAAAATTCTTTTTTCTGATACGTTGCAATTTCAAAAATAGGATATGGAAAAACACAAGATTTGTTTCTAACTTGACGATGATAAGGAAATTTAGATTTATTTGAAATTAAATCTTCTATCACACCACTAGGTTCACATTCATAAATTGTTATAGGTCTTGTCTTATACATAACAATGTTTTATTTAAGGTTTATAGTAAACAAAAATTGGTTCATATTTGAACCATTTATCATCCACATAGACAGCATTCTTATAACTCGGTCTACCTTCAGAATCTATACGATTTCCTCCAGGCATCCAAGCTAATGTCATTTTCATAGTTTCAATATACTGCATACCAAGTTCTTCTAGAATTTTACGACTATCTTGTTCTAAAGGCAACATATCTGGTCCAAACTTAGCATCAGCAATATTCCATAACAAATATCGATCAGATTTTAAATATTCAACAGCCGTTTGAAGAGTAGGTCTTAAAAATCCTTCGACCCATTTATCATAAACAGGATATTGTTTGTATGATTGCTCCTCATCTTCAGAGTATGCTTCTTTAGCAAAATAAGGAGGTGAGGTGAAAACTAAATCTAATTTTCCTTTGTATCTTTTAAATTTATCGGAATGTTGAATGACCTCCGACCCCAATTGGTAAACCTCATAAGTGTTAGTATGAGGATAAAGAGTGCCAACGGACCTTGTAGTATTTTTGTTAAAAAAATCTGCGAGATATTCGTATTTCGTGACACCAATTTCTCCAATCCAATGATCGGTGTTAGGATCAGTACCAATGTAATGAATATTACGATCAGGCTTAACAGACATAGCACCGAGAATACGACCACCCCAACCTGAAGAAGGATCAAAAATGTTAATGACATCTTGATCTTTAATATGTTCAGTATATTTTTCATATAGTAACTTTGCTGTTAAAGGTGGAAAATTTACAGCATACTGACACCATGATATTCTAAATGCTTTAAATCCTACTGGAAATATTTTATTTCCATATTCAAAAACTCTAATTCTGAATAAATCATTTTCCTCAACGTTAGCATTTACCAAACATTTATCGGGAATATCTAATGTTGGAATATCATCTTTAGTGATAGTACACCATTTTACACCAACCAATTCTTTATTATGACCTGAATATTCAGTATCATCGGAAAAAGGTGCAATCCAATAATCATGAGTATTCAAGTGTCTTTTTTCTTTCTCAAATCTTTGAATCCATTCAACACCATTTTGTGCAGAAATCAAAAAATTTTTATCATGTTTTTGTGTAGTCGATTTATCTGGATTAAAAACAGGAACAGTTTGTGAATACTCATAAAAACTATCACGTTTAAAATGTCTGTGAGCATATTTGCAAACTTTATCAAAAAGATTATCATCAACAAAATGATCATAAATTGAATGACCATCATCATTTTTTGAATAATTGATTCGTGTTTTCATCATGGTAGGAAAAAATTGATTACAAGCATTTCCAATAACAGATGTATTACGTATGATCTTTTTATCGCCATTCACATCTTCACGCAAAAATTCATGCACAGGATATTCTGACATTTTATTAAATTGATCAATTATGTCATTACGATTCCATCCTACTCTTGGAGGAACACCTAGTTCATCCCAGGCATAAACTATCACTTTACGCATTTCACGCAACCATTCTACAAATTCTTTTTCAGACATCCAAAGAATCTCTTCGAAAGGTTTATTAACTTCATGATTGAGAACATAATCTGCTCTCTCATAATAATATTTTTTTGTCATTCTCCGACATTCCATATCAAAGCACCAGGCGATGCATATTTTTTTACAAATGACCAAACCTTGGCGTCATAAGTTGGCGCACTAGGAAAGGGTGGCATTTCTTCTTTTTTCACAGGTTTATCAAATTTGTAAGGAGATTCATAATGTGTTGCTCTTCCGATTTCACGGGATGACATTGTATGTCCAACTCCTACAACGTTCATTCTAGCATCAGGCCATGCAAATTGCAAGCCTCTATTTAAAGTTCCACTAGATCCAACAGTCCAAACTTCTTTTGGCTTGACAGATAAGTTTCTGGCAACTCTAATAATACTACCAATTACTGTCGGATGTTCTAGACCTAATGGTAATACCATACGATCATCACTCTCCGCAGCATAATCTCTTGCACGTTTTTGCGTTACAGGTAACATTCCATTTTCTACCCAATGATAAATCGTACCTTCTTTAATACCTCTTTGCTGATATGGATGTAAATTATCCATATCTCTTTTCGCCATAAAAAGTACTGCTTTCTTGTTATGTTTTCTACAAGCAATCGGTAAACTGATCTGTGCATATCCAGTAGCAGGGCAAGAACCAAAAACCCATTCGTTTATATGTTTTTCTTTGCCGATCAAGAAATCTAAAAATCTAACCTTTGATCCCGCATTCAATAAATCATCACGCACAACTAAAAAACCTTCATGTTCTTTGATAACAGGATCTGGCCAAGGATCTTTCCAGTCACCAATAAGTTGTAAAAAATCTTCCGCAGTATCTTCAAATAATACACTCATAATAAACTCCTAACATTTTCACTAGCCAAAACATCAACAACTAAATGTATTCTATCCTCATCCCCAGCATTAATAGCTCTATGTGGTTTTCTAGTATCTAAAAACCATGCTTCTCCAAAACCCATATGCTCTTTTTTAGGAATTCCATCAACTCTCCATGATGTAAATTCAACCTTAGGATTTGTCACGATAGGAAAATGAATTCTCATCAATTTACCATCAGCAATTCCACTATCATCATCTACCAAATCAGTATGTCTTTCCAACTCTCCGTCACCTTTGGTCAATTTCATAAAACGAATTCTATGCACTTCATCAGAATTCAGCATATTGACAAGTTCTCTGACCTCTTCAAAATCTTGGTATAAAGTTGTATCTTGCATCTCAAACTGCACATCTTTATTTTCTTCCTGCCATTTTTTATTCATTTCTGACGGTTTTGTCATGAAAGTCGGTTCTGGTCTATATCCTCTTAAAGATATTGCAGACCAAGATTTACCTTTATTATAATTTGAATAATGATTGATAAATTGTGGTAATTTGTCAATTTTAGATTTAATACTTTCTACCAAAGGCAATATTTTATTTGAATCGATATTCAATTTTTCTAAATTATATAATTCATATTCTGGAACTTTAACATGATCTCTGCCAAATAAAATATTAGAAGGTTCTTTAAACCAATAGTGTTTTATTTCAGCAAAAGTAGTTATTTTTGCTCCTACATACTCAACTCCAGTTAAATTTTGTATCATTTCATTGGTCAATAAATCTTCTGCCCAAGTTTCTATCCATACACCTGTGTCTATTTTTTGAATATATTCGATAAAACTATCAGATTTTTTTGAATTTTGCAATGATATTTTTTCAATGATAGTATCACCTACTTGCTTATGTCCAATAATAATGTCTTGATACATTTTAATAGGAGAAGATACTTTTGCAACACGTTCCACAAAAACACAATCAGATAAATCTCTAAATGTATCGTCAACTAGATATTCAGGTATGTTGTTTTTCTTAACTTCAGAAAAAGGAGAACAACTGAAAGAGTTATAATGATCAAATTTTTTTGTTTTTTCGACCAAATAATCTAATTCATAACCTTTCTGCCATTCTTTCATAATTTCAACCCAGAAGTGTTCAGACCAGCAATACTCAATCCAGTAACATTTTGAAGATATTGATCCGCCAATTCTTTACGTGTATCTAGCATCAGCATTATATGCTCGGAATGAAGTGTCATCTCTGTATCTGATGATGTTGTACAATATTGCATTAAACCCATTCCCTGAGGCGTTTGAATAGCAACAACCGGATTGTCCAATTTCCAGCAATCTCCTTCTTTTAAAACTCTGGCTATGACCTCTTCGCCTGTAACTAATTTTAACGTCTTAACTTCCATATTACAAGTCCTTTCTTTTACTTTTTTTATTTTTTCTTAGAAATCCTATGCGTTTTCTTTTAGCATTACTCATGTCATATTTACTTGCTCTATCGTGAAATGTATAACCATTCAGATGATCATATTCATGCAAAACCACTCTCGCTGATAGTTTAATAAAATTAGCCATCATAGGTTTATTATCTTTATCAAAATATTTTATACTAACTCCATATGGTCTAACAACTTTTGGATATAAACCAGTAAAACTTAAACAACCTTCTTCCATTCTAATTTTTTCATCAGATACGGAAATCAATTCAGGATTGAATAACACAATATTCTGATTTTCATGAATCATAGAAAAAACTCTAGCATTTATACCTACCTGATTGGCTGCTAATCCAATTCCATTATAATACAACATGCTATCTATCAAATCAATAGATATTTTTTCAGCATCACCCACATTAAAATCAAAATCATTTAATTTAGTTTTTAAAATAGGATCTTTTTCATTCACAAGAGGTAGAACAGACATTATACTATCCTTGAAAAATTTTTAATTTTTTCAAATCTAATTATAGATCTAAATTTATCGATCAATATTTCTCCTTTATGACTTATAACAAATATGTTAGTATTTTTACCTATGGAAGTCAATATTTTTAATAAATCTTCTGTGCCTTCAGAATCCAAAGAACTATCAAAAACTTCATCTAATACCAATAAATTCGTATTCATACTATTTTTTAGTTTTGCTATCGCCCTCCAAGCCATAATTAATGCCAAATCAATTCTTGATTTTTCTCCTTCAGAAAAAGAAGCATAAGTAAATTCATCTCTAAATCTAGATTTTATTGTTTCATTAAAATTTTCATCTAAATTGAAAGATACATAAAAATCCATAGATGAAAGATATTTGTTGATCAGTTTATTCATAATAGGCAAATATTGCTTAATAATTCTAGTTTTAATACCAGAATCTTTTAAAAGTGTGTATGCAATATCATACAATTCTTTTTGATTTATTAAATTTTCCTTTTGCTCATGTAAAATTTTTTTATTTTTCTGATATGTTCTTAACTTTTCTAAAGAATCATTCACATCTGCACCTTTTACAGTTAATAAATTAATTTCATCATTAATTTTAGAAATATATTGATTCAATGCAGATATAGAAACATTATTTTTTGAAACATCAACATTCAATTCATTTATTTTTGTTTGTATATTTTCTATTTCTTTCATTCTGTCAAATATATTTTCAAATTCACTTTCCAATTTATCAATAGCTTTTAATAATTCTTCTTTTTTGACATTTTTGTTAGTGATTTCACATGAACGATGATCATGATCTATGGATTGCTTACACGTAGGACAATCTGTATTCTGAGAGTAAAAAACTATTTCTTTTTCAATTTTTTTAATATTTTTTTGTATTTCATCATTATATTGTTGAAGTTTTTGATATTTCTTCTGTACTTTATTATGATCAGAAATTTTTAATGTTAAACCTTCAATTTCATCAGAAATATTTTTTATTTTTTTATTTAACGCTTTAATTTGTTTTTCAGAATCTTCTACATTTTTGCGATTTGTATTGATCAATTCTTCATTATTTTCTTTCATTTTTGAAATATATTCTTCTTGCATTTCAATATGACTTTGATTTAATTCTACTTGAACATCATTGTCCTTCAATTCTGTCTTATTATCTGATATTTTAAATTTCAGTAACTGATTCATTGTAGAAAATATCTGAATATCTAATAAATCTTCCACAATTGCTCTTCGATCAGGAGCTTTCAATTGCATAAAAGGAACAAAGGATGAACTTCCTAAAATAACAATTTGAGTGAAAGATTTGAAATTCATCTTTAAAATATTTTTTTCTAGATGATCTTGATAATCTTTTGATTTAGCATCTTGATTGACTAATACATCATCACATAATATATCAAAAACGTTTGGCTTTATACCTCTGCGAACTAGATAATTTTTTTTACCAATAGTAAATTCAACTTCGACTATAGCATTTTTTTCATTTATGGAATTGATTAACTGAGGTTTGTTGATATTTCGAAAAGGTTTTCCAAAAAGTGAAAATGTAAGAGCATCTAACATTGTACTCTTACCTGATCCATTTTCACCTAAAATTAAAGTTGTAGGATTTCTATCTAAAAAAATTTCAGTGAAATTTTGACCTGTCGATAAAAAGTTTTTCCATCTTATTTTTGAAAAAAAAATCATAAAAACTCTTATTTACTTTCAACAAGAAATTCCAATTTTTCAGAATCTTTAATCATTTCTCTTGCATAATCTGAAAGTATTCTGACGATAAAATCATTCAATTTCATATCATTTTCATGAGCCATCAAAGCAATTTTTGCAATATCTTCTGTAGATAATTCAAACGTAATTTCTTCCATAATCAAACTTTATAAAAAATGTTAACTGTATAAATTATAGTCTAATGATTCATTATATAATGATCTGAGTAAGTTGTCAAGTTCTTTTTTATTATTTTTTACATTCAAACTTTCCACATACTTACTTAAAATGGTCAAAGTATCTTCCGCCTCATTTATCACATCATCATCATTTTCAAATTCCATGTCAATATTTTCAACAACAGATATATCTACCACATTATTCTTATATAATTCATCCAACATGACATCAAACCAATATGGATTATTTTTTTCTGTAACAATTATTTTAACAAAAGAACCATTGTATTGTGAATAATCATTATTTTTTATATCTTCATATGATTTATCAGAATCATTATAATATATTTTATAAAACATTTTATAAGGATTTTGTATGAATTTTAAATCTCTTGTTTTTGTATCAAAGATATGAAAACCTCTAGGATCATTATAATCACTCCAAAAAAGTTCATAAGGATTACCTAGATAATTAATATTTCCATTTGTCGATTTATGATGAAAATGTCCACTCATTACCATGTCAAATTTGTCAAATATTTTTGAATCCATTCCTCCATCACACCACAAGCCTCTTTGCATTTCAAAACCAGAAATTTCAAAATGCCCCATCATAATTTGTGAAGATGATTTTTTCATCGCATCAATACAACTACTATAATTTGTAGTATTGATCCATGGCATCATCAAAATACTGGAATCTTCAAACTGTACTTCCCTAGGTTTCTCATATATCCAAGGTTCTTTAATACCATCAGATGTAGAAAATAATTCGACCATAGAATTGATTTCATTGGTATTCTTGTAAAAAACATCATGATTACCAATTATAATATGAGTATCAACCCCCATTTTCCAAAGTTTTTCTACAAAGTTTTTTCTAAAATAATTCAGAGTTCTAAAATTTATATATTTTCTACGATCTACAATATCACCTAAATGAATACATGTTTTAATGTTATTTTCTTCCAGATATGGGAAAAAAATATTATTATAAAATTTTTCAAAGTAATTTTGAAAAACTATACTATCATTTCTTGCCCCAAAATGAGTATCAGTAATTAATGCAATTTTCATATTTCATACACAGATGCAGTATAATTGATTTTATTATCTTGTTTTTTTTTCTTATTAAAACGTTTTTCTTCAAAATCTTCAATGAATTCAGATATCATCACTCTCATATCATTTGATCCTACCATGGACATATAATCTCCTTCATCTCCATTACTGGTTTCAATATGATCTTGTAAGTATGATAATCTTTCCATTTCTTTATATTTAATATATAAATTCTTTTTTTCTTTTTGTATTCTTCGAACAAAAGCCCAATAAATTATTTGTGTAAAATATGCAAACGGATTTTTAGATTTTTCGGGATTAAAATTGTGTACGTATTGAAGACAATTTTCAATTCCGTCTGAAATCATATCTTCTTTAAATGCATAGTTAATGAAATTAGGTCTATAAGATAATCTTTCAGCAATAAGCAGAAAACATTCTCCTATATAATCTGGAACAGGAGGTCTATCTTCATTTTTACTCTCACATTCTGCTATTTGTTTTTTATATTCGATCATCGCTAAAAGAAAATCTTCATTATTAATATAGTTAGCCATATAATTCTCCTTTCAATTATTCAGATACTATGATATCAAAAAAAATTAAAATTGTCAAGAAAAAATAGGGCTTGACAAAAACTTGACAACATGATAGTATAAGTATGTCCTCCTGTGAATGAATAATTCCTAGTTTAACAAGCTAGCATCAAATTCATTAATATGAATTTTCTCTGTATTTTCAGATATGGTATTTTTTGCTTGCTTATATAATTCAATATATTCTTCTGATAATGATGTGATTGTAACTATAGATTTGTATGCTAAAGGAATTATTTTATCAGTGGTAAAAGGAATCCAAGGTATAAAATTATAACTGACACTTGTTTCATCTTCACTAATCAATGCTCTCAAAGGTTCAATCAATTTAATAAAACCTTCTTTTGAATTATTCATATCAACTTCTGAAAATAAAAAATCGTTATTTAGTAATAATATAAATTTGTATGGGTTTTTAATAATCATTTTTATCCAGATATTGGAACTGTTATTATTTTATATAAAAATTGTTCTTCATTATATATTTTTATTCTTTCTACGAAATGTGTAAGTGTGTAATTCTTATGAGACTTATATGATAAATCATCTGCTATATCATATAGTGTAGCTATTTCTTTAGATTTATTTTTTCTCAAACCACGACCTATACTTTGAAGATTTCTTATACGGGATTTAGAGGGAGAAGCAAAAATAATGTTATGTAAATTAGTGATATTAATCCCAGTAGAAAAAGTGCCGTAAGACGCAACGATAATGGCATCTTTCTCCTGTTCCGAAATGTGTCTAATTGATTCTCTTGTTTCAGTATCTGTTCCTCCGTGAACGAAAAAAACTTTTCTTTTTTCATTTACTTTTTCCTCAATTAATTCGTAAATTATTTTACCGTGTTTTTCTACCATTTGAAATAAAACAAGAGTGTTAGTGTTTAAACTAACTGCAAGATTGCGAATAAATTTATTTCTAGTTTCGTTATTTATTAAATATTCAATTTCTTCTCTATAATTAATATTTTTTAATTGTTTTTTTATATCTTCTGGATATTGCAAAACTAAAGCTTTTATTTCAAAAGAAGATAATGTTTTTTTGTCTATCAATTCTTTAGTTGTAATGACTTTATAGGTTTTACCAAAAAGACCTTCCAACATTAATTGATGTGTTAGGGTTCCATCTAGAGTTCCTGTTGTGCCAAACCTATATTTTGTTCGAACAGTATTTTCCATTATTTGCTGTAAAGATTTTGCCTTAAATTGATGTGCTTCGTCCCCTAAAATTAAATCAAAATCTGCATAATAATTTATGGGTAATTTATACAAAGATTGCCAAGTTGAAATGTAAATGGGTTTTTCTGAAACTTTATCTCTTCCAGCAAAAATAGAATGTATGTTTTCGGCACTATTCCAATAATCATTTTTAGCATAATCATTAAAATCATTTGCCATTTGAGCTACTAGAGATGTTGTAGGAACTATAATAAGTGCTTTAAATTTTGAAATTTTTTTCTGATAGTATCTTAAAATAAGGTAGATGATGAAAGATTTACCAGATGCTGTAGGAGAAAGTAAAAGGCATCTCTCATGATTGATAGCATGTAAAAAAGCATCAATCTGATAATCTCTTGGTGTATGAATCAAGTTTAACGATTTAGCAAATCTTTCAAAATCATCTTTATTATATTTATTCAATATTTTAGGAAAACTTTTATATTCTATTTTATAATCTCTATCCTTTGAAAATTTAATAACATGATCTATCAAACCATTATACAATGTTTTATTTCTAAGATTAAAAAGACGTATTTTACCATCCCACAGTTTATTTCTGTAAGAAGGCATAAAACGATATCCGGGCACAAAAAAAGTAAAATAATCACTTAATTCTTGTGCTAAACCTGGTTCAGTTTGAACCGTCATAAAAACTTCATCTTTTTTATCTATAAGTAGTGTATCTGGTTGATATAGCATTTATTTATTTTTCTAATAAACTAATCCATTTTTTTGATATTACTTCAGGATCAAATTTTTTCATATCAACGGAAGTTTTTTTATTTTCTATATTTTCCATCCATTTTAAAATATTATCCAATGTGGTTTTATCATCGATGAACATATTATTTTTATCTGTTAAAATTTCTTCTCCAGCATCTCCTTTATAAGTTATCACGGGAACACCTAGTTTGTTTGCTTCTAGGTAAACCAGACCAAATGTTTCTTGAGGCATGGTAGGCCTAAATAAACAAGCAGAATTGCTTAAATTCTTCATACTATTTTTGTAATCAAGCTCTCCCAAAAATGTAATAGGGTAATTAAATTTATTTGAATCTCTTATAAAATCATGAACTATTTGAACATCTTTTCTAAGTCTTTGTGGTGGAATACTTATATATAAATCTCTATTCAAACCTTTTTCATAAAGACCTATATAAACAGTTATCGCTTCTTTCATACCTTTACCAAACGCACTCATCCAATATAAATGTCTTTTTCTATTTTCTTTAACTGGTTCTTCTATACCTTTAGGTATCATATAATGTATTACTTGATCACCAATTACTTTTTTTCCTTTCTCATAAACATAATTTTTTATAGCATTTGAATTAAAAATTCTAGGAATCTCATCGTGACAAGCAAACCAATTGTGCATCCAATTATAAATTTTTTCCGATGAATTTATTTCTAATGGAGAAATAGACCTAACATGAGGACTATAAAGTCCATAAGAAATGTGCTGATTTCCGAAATAATTAAAATGATTGCATGTTACTCTAACTTTTGATTTTGCATAATGATGTCTAAAAACATTTAAGTGTTTTACACCATTTATTATCTTATCGGTTCCATCCCCAATAGAATGTAGTATTCCAACATTCACACCTTTTTCTGATAGTGTTTCAGCAACTGTTAGGATCTGTCTTTCAGTTCCTCCCATAGATCCACCATCATTAGAAAACAATGGCAAATTTGCCTGAATCAATAAATCATATGACATATATCATGCTCCCATTGTAAATTTTTTCCAATCGATTGCATTCTTTATCAAATAACCCCGATTAGACAATGTTTTCACTATAGTTTCCAAATAGTTTATTTTTTCTTTTTGATATTCAATTTTTTCTTGCATTTCCATTAAATCATTATCTGAATCTAAAAATCTATTTAGATCTTCTTTATTTCTGCTTTTTATATCTAATTCAAAAGGTTCCCATCCCATGTCTTCAAGACTGGATTTATCTATTTTTCCTGTATAGTAGAGCCATTTTAATTTTTGTAAACTTTTTTTCTTAGATTCCATTCTAACTAATCTAAGGCGTTCTTCTGAAAAAATTTTTAAATATTTGTTATGTAATTCTGGAATTTTTATAGATTCTATATCTAATTGAGAATCATCAATTGTACAATCACTGGTCCATAATTTTTGTATATCCTCTAATTGCATCTAACCTCATGTTTTAAATATCACTAATCAATCTTTCAATATTATATATAGTGTACGCAAAACTGACATCTGCAATTGTTGTAGTAGTATCCGATGAAATAGAGTTCATATCAATATCACTTAATGATACTGGAAAAATATTTTGAAAAACAACTTTATGCTGTACATTTTTATGACTGGATAATATGAATAAATTTGCGTCTGAATATATTCCATTCGGATGAGATTTCTTCAGATCTGAATACTGTCCAAAATCAGAGGGAAATCCTAGACCTATAATCCAATTATAAATTTCTATCCAATTTTTTAATTCTTCATCGACTACAAATGATATTCTAAATTCATTGAATTCAACTTTATCACCAGCTAAAGGATAATCTTTAAAAGGCGTGTTTATTGTAACCGTTCCTAAATTTACTCCAGGTAAATTCACAGATTGACAGAAAAAATTGACATTCGGTATTCTGTCTATTATGAAATTAAAGCCTGTTGGTATGAAATAATTTATATTTTTTGTAAGTGTTGACATATCATTATTTATATGATATGAAAGAGGAAGGATTGCGGAAGTCAAAAAACTTCCGCAATTTAAAGAAATGATATTACATCAAGTTATTTACTCTAACAATTCTGTAATATTCATTTGCATGAAGACCTGTAGTTCCGGAACCAAAATCTCCACCCAAATCATATCCTGCCAATTCATTAGCAGCAGGTGCTGTTGTTTTAGCAAATGGGTTTCTTACCATTCCGTAACGTGTCTTAAATCCAATTTTTGGTTGGAAGGTGTTGGTATCAACCGCACGTACCATTTGTAGAGGTACATATGGGCAATAGAACATACCTGCATCATACGATGAAGTACCTTTGTATCCAACTACAAAATAGTTTGAACTATTTGTCACTGCATATGGATCAATATAAACTCTATATCTACCATTCAATACACCAACAAAAGTGTTTCCAGCATCATCTGGATTCATGTTGTTGCTGTCTAATGCAGGAGCGTAATCCAATACACCTGCCATTTGAAGTGCAGAAGCAACATCAGAGGAAGTAATAATCATGTTACCTTTTCCTCTACGTGTTTTCTTTGCAATCTCATTTGCCTCTCTTTCGATTTGGAACATGAGACCTTTGAACTTCTCTACAGACCATCTACCATTTGAATCGGTATCTAAATCAAAAATACCTGTTGTGGTAGTATTGTGCTGTGCACCAATAGTTGCTTCGTTATAGATTTTTCTAATAACTTCTCTATTAATTTCAGCAAGAATTTCAGCAGATAGAATATTGCTAAGTTCGGTCTCAGCATCCAAACCATGAACTGCTTTAAGATCTTGTGCAACTTCCATTGTGTAATCTGCTCTCAATGCTCTTGTATGTGCAGTAACAGTAACTTTCTCAATTGAGAATGCCATGTTTTGAGGTGTCATATCCTCACCAATTGCGACATCCAAAGCACCTGCAGCGGATCCTAATGCTGCAGAAGTATTAGCAACAGCAGCACCATTATTTGCTACAAGCAATAAACCTGGAGCACCAGATGTTTGACCTACATTGCTATTTGCAGAATAAGAAGCGTCTGCTTCGTTGTAATGTGCCTCTGTACCATTCATCTTGTCATATCTTGCTCTCATAGCAAAAATAAGACCTGTTGGACCTGTCATAGGTTGAACACCACAAACGTCATATGCAATCAAATTAGGCATTGAACGTCTTACCAATGAAATCATGATAGGATCATATTTTGCAACACCACCTTGATCTGGATAATTACCAGCACCACCCGGAGCACCTACTGCCAATCCATCAGATGCTGCTTCGGTAATAAAGTTTTGACTTGCAAGAATCTGACCATCTTCTCTCATGGACTTTTCTTGATTCTCAAGAAGTACAGTTGTTACCGCTCTTCTGTAAGAATCCTTGATTTCCCCTAGTTCGGGATGCTCAAGAATAGGAGCCCATTTTTTTTGTAAACTTTCGGAAAGATACATTTGTTTATTCTCCTTTAAATTTATTTTTTAAGTGTTCTTGAAATAGCATCGGCATATCTTCTTATCGCTTCATTTGCCATTCCATAGTTTGAATCATCAGCATCGTGAGAAGTTTCATTTAATTCATCTTCAACAGTATCTTCTGTTAATACTTGCTGCTTTTCATTACTTTTAAAGTAATTTTCTTTAATCATGTTCAATTTTTCTGCATACTCTTCTTCATTATTAAATGAAATACCTTCAGATAGTTTTTGAAGTTTTTCAATTTCAACTTCCGTCAAACCTTCTGAAACAGTATACATTACATCCATTTTCTTGTATTCTTTAAGTTCTTTTGCTGTCTCAATGTTTTTCTGAATTTCAGAATTTAAAGATTCTTCCAAATCTTCAACTTTTGCGAAAAGATCATCTACAAGATCAACTTTTTCATCAGGAATATCTATGTAATGTTCTACAAAGAGGTTCTTTAATCCGACCATAAAATCTTCAACAACTTCGGAACGAATTCCTTTGTCAATTGCTAATTGATTTTCTTCCATCCACTCTTTGATTACATAGTTCATGAAATCGTCAATTTTTTCAATCATTGAAGAACGATTTTCGTTTATTGCTTTTTCAAGTTCGACTTGGTATTGCTCTTCAAGTTTTTCAACTCTATTAGCAATTTCCTCATTTACTCTTGCAAAAACTGCAGCCTCAAAAATTGTTGCTGCTTTTTCTTTAAACTCGTCCGAGAGTTCTTCGCCTTCGATGAGTGCCTGTACGTCACCCGCAAGATCTGCTTCCATGTCTTCTTTAGCAATCACTGCTTTCTTTTCAGCAGTTTCTTTCTTTGAAGTTTTTTCCATACCTTCAAGAATAGATGCTATATCTTCTTCTGACATATCTGCAATTTCTTGCTCTGTATATCCTTCGTCTAAAAGATATTTCATAATTTGTTCTTCTGTGATCTCTTCTGCATCGTCAACTTCATTGAGTGCACCGAGTACTTCCTCAACTTCTTCTCTGCTCATTTCATCAAGTTTATCGTAAATAGATTTAATGAGAGACATTTTTGATGCTTGTTCTTTTACCGATGTTTTTGGAGCAGAATTGCTTGCTGCTTTGTTTACACTTTTAGTATATTCTGGTTTTGATGCATCATTAACAGTAGGATCTGTTCCTACATCATCAACTTCAGCTTTTACTTTTTTCATGCCGTCTTTGTTTTTACCTGCTCCAGGAATTCCTGCTTCTTCAAGCTCTTCTTCCTGTTCTACAGATTCAATTACTTCGTTGTCTTGCATTTGAAAACTCCTATATATTTTTGAGATAACTCTGTTTATATTTATACAATTAGAGATTTGATAAAAACTTATTAAAAGCTTTCAACTTTGTTTCAGTTAATTTTTTTGAAGAAGAACTTTTAATATTTCTTTTTATTTCATTTAGTGCTTTCTCTTTTAAAACACCAGAATCCCATATCCATTCTTTACCTTCCATGATACCTTGCACAAATGCTTCAGGTGCAGAAGGATCGGCAACAATATCAGCGGCAGTTGCAAGATAAAAATCATCTTTCACAACTTTAGTGCCATTTTTTTCTTCTAAAGTACCCATACCTCTAGAAGATACGCCAAGTTGCGCACCATTACTGATTAAATTTTGCACAATTTGACCATAAGGTGTATCCATAATCTTTGCCTTACCCCAAACATTATTTCCATCTTGTTTGAGCTCAGTAATCATATGTGATACTCTTTCAAGATTGATATTAGGTCCTTCGGGATGTCCTAATTCTCCAAAAGCACGATTTTTTGCTACATAATTTTCATTATATCTCTTCATTTCCTTAAATAATACTGATGCAGGATATATTCTGCCGTTTCTGTTTTTCACTTCTGCCATCATAAAAGGACCTTGAATGTATAGTGCTTTTTTACCTTGAGATTCTTCGGTAATATATTCAAGATCTTCTGTTATTTCTGTTATTAGTTTCATTTTTTCCCACTTCCAAGATGTCTTGCTATTTCCTGTTGTCTTTTCACCTTTACCATTCTTTTTGCCATTTTTTTCAATCTAGGTAGAACTTTTTCAAGTTTTCTCATTATCATAAGCCTATGCGATAAAGATAGTTCTCCATAATCTTTATCTCCTGCTAACTTTTTCTTTTTTTGCATTTTTAGAGTTTGTAATGCTCTACGCTCTAAAGTTTTTGTGTCTGCAAATCTTTTGAGTTTTATTACTCTTTTTCTAGCGATAATTTTACTTTTTCTTTTCATGGATTTACTTGCTTTAATCATATCTGCAAGTGTCCATTTTCTACCTTCTTTTATCATTTCTTTTTTCTATGTAAAGATTTATAAACACCTGTTCTAAGAGTTCTTTTTCTTTTTAAATTGGTCAATCTTTGTTTTATTTTTCTCATTCGTAATGCCTTACGAATGTTTCTATTTAACATAGGATTATATTTTCTCTTTTCTTGAGAAGTCATTCTAACTATTCTTCTACTACCTTTTACTTTTTTATATCCCTTACCAATCAAAGATCTATTTTTTCTAAAAATATTTCTTATTAATTTTCTTCTACCGCCTTTTTGAGAAACGACCTTACTTATTTTTTGAATCTTATTCATTTTTATTTCTACTATTTGAAAATGCTACCATGCTCCAAAAACTATTTTTAGATTCAAATAAATTTTTAGAAAATTCTTTTTTGTTATAACTATTTAACTTGAAATAAGTTTCTAGTAAACTTTTAGCATCATCTGGTTCAACTATAATTTGTACTTTATCTCCGAGAACAACTCTATGATGTTCATTCAATTTAACAACTTTTTTAAGCAGAGGTATTAGATCATCAATATGATGTATATCTTCATACATATCATCGTCATCATAATAATTTGCATCATCAACATAACTATCATATGGATTTCTTTCTGGTCCATATTCCATCTCATATTCTAGATAATGTTTTACGGATGAAATATAATCAGCAGCTTTTGCAATTTTTTCTTGCACCCAAGATTCTAATTCATCATGATCATCTAATAACTCAAACAATTCTTTACTATATTTGTGCATTTTATAGAGATTTTGTTTTGCCATTCGACCTTCATAATCATTATAATTCTTTTTTAATCCTGCTGGTGTGTAGACAGGAACATCAGAACCAAATTGATTATGATAATTTTCGTTGACTTTTTTCTTTTTATTCGAATAAATTTCTTTAAATTTTTTCATAAATCTCTATAAAAAATGAATTTTAGTAATACTGTTTTATTTATACAAAATATGATTTTTATGTTTGATCCATATCAATGTATAATTTTGATGCCATAGTTTTCTACTATAAGTGTAAAAATTATTATAAGACAAAAAATTAAAATAAATTTTAAAATAAATTTTGGATGAAATAATTCATCTTTTGTAAGTAAAGTTTTAATTAACAAGTAATCTTGTTTTAATTTTTTTGTTAATGACATAATCCTAAATCATAAAAAAAGCAAGAGTTATGACTAATACACTCCATACCAATAAAACACTAGCATAATGATTAAATTTTGTTTGAAAATATAACATTCCAATAGCTGCACATTTATGCATAGGACTTAATAAATAACCTGCAAAATCTAATGCAAAAAACCAAGGTAAATATTGTATTCCGTAAATGCCTGTCAACAATACAGTTATTGCCGCAAATCTACTACTACTTCCTAACAAAAAACTAGAACCAAATGCCATCAAACTTATTAAAAAAAATCCTGTTAAATTATTTATATTCAATATACTTTCTTGTAAATAATTCTGTATCTGATCATTATAGGATAAGAAGAAGTTAGATAAAATAATAATAAATGCAACGAATGAAATAAGTTTCCAATCAATATAACTAATTAATTTTTTAACTTGAAACGTTTGAGTTACAAACATATAATATAATGCAAGTAAACCGAAACTCCATAAAAAATCAACACCTGCTATCATTGCAACAACCGCAGCAATGTAAGGAAAAATATATCTTGTTATTTTACTTATTTTTATTTGGTTATCTGTAAAATTCAAATCTATATCTGATTCACTAACAAAAAATATTAAATAAGAAAAAACGAATATCATTGAAACTAACAATAAAGGCCATATAATTTCAAACCATTGTGAATATGTCAAACTGAATGCTGCCATAGGAAGAATAACGGTTTTTTCTAATGGCGACCATAAGTAATAATGATGTGTACTCACATAATCAATTGGACCAAATTTTTCTCTACCTTTACATCCTTTTTCGGGTGCGATTGTATCAAGAATGCCTGCACTTACGGTTACTCTTCCGGGTATAGGTAATAATCCTGATATGAAACTCACTAAAGCGACTATTGACTTTTTACTATTCGTACTTTTTTTGAAAAAATAAAATAAATCAGTAAACAAATTATATTCTTTTATCATACCTGATATTAACATAACAAAAATAATTAAAATTAAATAAATTTGTCCATTATATAAAATTTCAAAATTCATATTAAAATCCAAAAAATCTATTATATGCTTTTTTAACAATATTTTTATTAAAAATAAAACTAAAGTTGTTTAAATATTCTCTCTTTTTAATCCATTTTAAATCATTATCAGTAGCATCTCTAATATTAAATTTTTGTTTTTCATTTGTCATTGGTATAATTTGACACAATGGTTGTCCTACTTTTATATCGAAATTTCCAAATCCATTTACATAACATTGAACATTAATTTCACTTGAAACAGAAGGGTCTAAAATACCTATTGTACTTTCAATTTGAAAATTTTCACTATATGATAATGGTAAAATTAAAAATTTTTCTTTACTTTTTATATGCCAAGGAGTATTGATTTTTAAAATATTAGGATTAGACCAAGGTCTTTTTGGTATAAATTTTGCTATACCATCTGCTGATTGTATCTGTATAGGAGGTTTTTTTAATAGTTCTTCTATTTTTGGATTAGGACAATAACCTGTAATCTTATCTTTTTCACTTATAATGTGAATATCCCATGAAGATAACACATAATAACCTGTTGTAAATAAACTAATTATTCCAGGACATCTAGAAATATTTGTATCGTTATTTTCTAATCTTGCTTGTTTTATCCAATTAGGAAATAATGTTTTTGATTCTATGATGGGAAAAGATTCCGATACGCCATCAATAATGCTAAAAAATTCAATCATATGTTTATATTAAATGCTATGTTTATTCTAAATTGATTACTAGTATTACATTCAACTTCATGAGGAATCCATCCTGGCCAAATAAATAGATCACCATTTTTTGGTTGAAATGACATTCTAGAAACAAAAGGACTATTCAAATTACATTCATTCAAAATATTTGATGAATTGTAAAAAGTAATTTCACCAGTATTTTCTGCTTGTAAATAATATACTGCACTGAAAGCATCTTGTCTATGAGTATGTAGTCTGTTCACGGATCCAGGTTCATTAATGTTTGTCCAATATGTTATGTTATTATTTTTTCTCATTATTCTACTGCCATAACTTTTATCTATCGTTAAATAATGTGATATAACTTCATTTAGATTCATATCAAGTTCTAGTAAAAGCCAGTCAATATTTTCATATTTAAAATAACTTCTCCAGCATTTATCATTCGTATTATCTATTGAAGAATGATTAGATTTATACAACCATGCCTGTTGTATTAAATTTTTTCTTTGCTCATGAGTGCCAACATTATTTTTTATAGCAATTTCTGCGGATGTAATAACATTAAATTTTATCATTTTTTTCAACTACCACAATATACAATCCATTCCACCATTGAGTTTTATCTTCCTGATCATTTAATAATAAACGATTATAAATTACATTTAATTTTGACTTAGCAATTCCATCTTCTGCACCTTTAACTACATTTACCCAATTGGCATCATCAAATACCATAATACATGTTTTTGCAAAACATTGCGAGTAAAATTCAACTGCTTTTGATGTTGCTTCAAATTCATGAGGTCCATCATAGAAAAACAATTCTATGTTTTTTATAAGATTAAGATCTACATTAAACATATCGTAATCATGAACATGTAAATTTTTTATGTGTTTAGTATTATTTAAAAATTCTGTTTTGGTGTTAACTGGTAAAATAAAACTGTCATTATCTGGCTGAACATCATTCTTCCAATTATCCACACAATGTATTTCTAAATCATTTTTAATGGCAACTGCAGTTGCGCCCATCGCACTTCCTACTTCTAAGTAACTATTCACATGTTCACTTAAACCATATAGTAAATTTTGTACACGTTTTGAAGTCAATCCTGGTATTTGAATATCATTACTATAATTAACACTATCAACTAACTCATTTACAACTGTAGTGAGAAATTCATGTGGTTTAATAGTATTTCTTTTTTCATATAATTTATCGCAAAGATTACAATCCCAACAATCAAATTTACAATTTTTGATTGTTTTTCTCCATACATTTATTGGCCTATCTTCTAAATCGTTATCTTCCAAATATGAATTAAATTCATCATATAAAATTTCTTTTTGATTCGCATAGTTTTCTATGATGCTCATACTATTAAATAATTGATCAATACTTTCTCTACCATGCATTTTAAAAACATCTACATAATTTAAAAGTTCATCCCAATCATCCTTCCAAGGGGGAATGTTAGCAGTTTTTAGTGAACTACTAGGGTCTGTAATATCCCACTTAGCGCAACTTGTTCTACTAATTGGATCATGAAAGTATGATGGACCGGTTCTAAAATTGTTAAAACTAAAATGTTCATCCATCATAGGACAATTTCCTAAACAACCTTCGTTAGCAAGCAAACTTAATTTTACATTGAATTTATCTGCGGCTTTTTTACAACGTATCAGTTCATCTCTATTTCGCATTAGATCTCTATCAAGATTTACATAATGAAATCCTGCTTCTGCAAGTTTTGCGATTTCATTTGCTCTACTCACATTTCTAAGTATGGTATTTTTTATAAAAAGTTCTGGAAATCTTTTTTGTATTTGTTTTGTTGCTACCCAATGAGTGTGAGGAATTGTTACAACTTTTATTCCAGCATCATATAATTGTTGAAAGTTATTTACAAATAGATCTAAATTTTTTTGAGTTGGAGGAACATGAATGTTATTAAATGTCGCACTAATTGGTATTTGTAAGGTATTTTGAATGTGAAGTGCGGTCAAAATAATATCATTAGCATCTTGAGGATTTGTGATTATATCACCCATGGCATCTTGTGTGAATGGTGGCATTCTACAAGTAAAATATAAATCATATATGAATGACTTATATTTTGCACAGAATTCATAAAATATATGAAATTGTTCTTCGGTGAGTTTTTGATTAATTGGTAATGAAAACATATTATAATTTAGATATCAAATATAGAACCGTATTCTATTCCTTCTTCAGTTTGTTGTTGTAAACTCATTTGTATTTCAAATTTATTATGCATCAACCTACAACAATCTGCAATCGTTTGACATTGTTTAACTTCAGTTTCTAATCCTTGTTTTTTAGATAACAAAGTTTCTAATTGTGCATTGTAATTTTCGATAGCAGATAAAACTTTATTTACCATTTCCTCTAATGGGATTCCTCGGGAATTGGCCAAACTTTCTAACAAAGGAGTGAAACTTGTATTATCAGTAGAGTATGAATTAGCTTCTAACTTTTGTTGTTCCCAACTATTTTTTTCTAAATCACTCACATGCATATTTAATTGAAGTATTCTTTTATCAAATATTTCATCAAGAGTATAACGCATAATTGCTTTCATTAATAATGTAGTATTTATTTTATCGTCTTCGGTTAAATAGTATTTTGTTTTTTCACCAGTTGCTTCATGACTACTTAAAATTTGTAATTGTTCATTTTGAGGTGTACCTGTTCTAACACTTATATTTTCCTGATAAGCTCCAATAAATGGCCAACATTTGATTATATTTTCATCTAATACTCTTATGTTTAAATGCTTATAATTTGCTATATCAACATGTGAATCTGGTAAATATCCGAAACCATATTCCATCCATCTACCAAGTTCTTGAACTATGCCTAAATTTTGTTGATTAACCGCTTTGTATAAGATGTACATTATTTTGATTCCTGAATTCCAATTGATTTATAAATTCTGTTTTTTTAATATTCATTAATTGAGTAATACCACTTACTTTTTCACCTGCTTCTAATTTTTTTGAAACAAGGTCTTGGATTTTATTCATTCTAGCTTCATTGGTGATTAATATTTCATATGCCATAGCAATTATTTTATTTTGTGTTTCTGCTTCTAATTGTGTTATTGCATCCAAATTTCCAACACCTATTCTACCATAAGCAATCATATCCATCGCAGTTTGTTTTGCTAATCTATATTCCCAGTATTCTCTCTCATTTTCTTCAAAATAATCGGCATCATCTATTTTTTCTATGTATAAATTACCATGCTTGTCTTTACCTTGAGGACTATCATTAAACTCTTTTATTAACTTTAAAATTTTGTCACGTTCTCGTACAACTGTTTTCAGTTTTTCTTTAGAAGATAGAATTTTTCTTTTTAAATCTAATATTTCTATTTCACAAAGTTTAACTTCTGCCTTATAGGTAACTAATATTTTTTTTTCTTCTTCTATTTCTATCTGTATCTCAAATGTTTTTATTTCCTTTTCATAGACTTCTACCATATCTTGTTTACTATTTAACTCTAACATATATTGTTTAAGTTGATGTAATGGATGTATATGACTTTTAGAAACAAAATATTTTAATTTAAATTCAGGAGTAGACCAATCATGAAATTTTGCTTTATCTAATATTTTTTCATCTAATGTTGTAATTTCATTCACATTATCCTTTCCAGACACACCCACCACTAGACCCACCGGGTATACCTGTTCTTAGACTTCCACTACCCAATTCGTATCCAGAATCTGTTGCATAGAAAAATTTATGTCCTCTGTTATTTTGAGCGCCATCATAATGGCCCATACAATATTGCCAATCTTGACCCATATCATAATTTTCTTCTCCTATGTTACCCATTGGTCTTGTGACAGTATGATAACCACCTGCATTCATATCCCATACTCTGTAATTATATCCACCATTATAAGAACCTTCATGTCCGCAGTAACCTTTTCCTACTTTTGAATTAATAGGTTTTTGTTGATTATGAACACCCCAACCCGTTGCACTATGTACTCTTTCTTGATTGTTAGTAGTATCTGTTGCAAATTGTAAAACTTGTCCACTACCGTCATTATATATTCTGGCTTTCCATTCATCACACATAGCTTGTACTCCACCTCCTGTACCATCACCTATAATACCTAATCCAGATAAAGCACTTGTTTCCGTAGTATAATTAAATTTATCTGTATTGCTTCCTGATAATATATGTACATAATCATGCTCTTTAAATGCTGTGCCAGCATCATTTCTTGCTTGTGCCATATAATTACTACTACTTGCAGCAATTCCAGTTTCTGTTGCAAAATTAAATGCAATAACATTAACACTTGCTACACTATGAGCATTAGCGGCTGCAAACATCCAACCTTTAGTTAAACTAGGAGCAGCATCACTATAACTTGCAGTGTATGCCATTTGATCCCCCAAATTTGTACAAACATCTGTACTATGAACCATTCTATTTACATTTTTATATGGTGTACCGGATTTATATCCACACATTACATAACTTGTAGTTATAACTTGTCGATACTTAAAAGAATCTTGAGTTTTTGTAACAACGTCCCAATAAGAACCATTCCACATTCTCATTGTTTTTAAAGTAGAATCATAGTATATTTGTCCATTAACAGGATTAGATGGAGCAGAAGACGCACCAGTAAATTCTACACCAGTCGAAGTTAATTTAGTTGCCATTTAATTTACTTTCTAATTTATTGATAGTAACTTGCTGTTCTTTGATTGCTTCTACTAATAATGCTACCATATTGGCATAATTAACTGACTTTGTGCCTGCCTCATCATTAGCAGTATGTACAAGTTCAGGCACGTATTGTTCCAACTCTTGTGCTATAAATCCTATACCTGGTTTATTGAATTTATTAAATCGTTTACCTTCTAATTTATTTACTATATCTAATGCTCCTGTAATAGGTTTTATGTCAGTTTTAACTCTTACATCTGAGGTGCTAGTAACATCTCCACTTGCTGTAATATTTCCAGAAACTGTTAATTTTTCTGAAATAGACTGAGTACCTATTCCTACAT